>Ga0160505_101076_pt1 | contig 13569 bp, 15 predicted proteins | sample DIDeMG_FD_108225 | JGI IMG/M metagenome (GOLD analysis project Ga0160505, IMG submission 108225) | Enriched chicken feces microbial communities from UW Madison campus, WI, USA - DID2874_E49_Stillage MG | ecosystem: Host-associated > Birds > Digestive system > Large intestine > Fecal ... | reverse complement strand
AGGTATCATAGTGTCCTGGGGGCTACGGGTGGAGTGGACGGGGACGCATCGCTCGGTACTAATAGGAGTGTACGTGCGAATATGGTGGGGGGATGTAGTAGTAATAACGAGGTGGTGGGGAGGTCAAGTGTAGGCGTGGCGCGTCGCGAGAAAAGAGGCAGACGTGGACGCCGGGATGTGTGAAGTGTGAACGTGAACGTGAACGTAGACGTGGACGCGAAAGGACGCGAACGCGCCGTCGTGTTGCGACTGCTACGCCAATAGTCGTAGTGCCCAAAATAACGAGGTAGAGGCTGAGGTATGGGAAGGGTTTGGAAAGTCAAGAAGGGGAAGCGTGTGCAGCAGTTGGGCGCTACACCAACGTTCGCGACTTCGGAGCTTAGAAGACAGCAGCAGCGACGACTCCGACAGCGACCATCATGGCTGAGACCTCGATGGCGCCAGCACCGCTGTTGGCCCCGGCAGTCGGGGTGGGCGTGCCGCCCGTACGGGTGTACTGGTCGTAGATGGACGAGGAGCGCGCGGCGACCATGGAGGAATATTCGGCCTCGCCCATAATGCTGTCTGCGTCAGTTTCTCTTCAGCGGTGACATCTCTCCCAGCGCGTGTCGCGACACTGTCATGCAGACACTTTTCGGGGCCTTCGCAAACGTGGGATCGGGAAGTTCGGAGACATTGCAGACACGGCTGTCAGGCATCGGCCCGGGACGACGGGCACAGCATGCAGGAAGCATCTGAAATCTTGGCGCCGTTCCCCGCCCATCACCGATCGTCTCACTTAACAATGCGAGTTCGTTTCCCGAACAGTCGTGCAGCGACTGCACAGATGGGAGCTTGGAGAGTGTACTCACGTTCCAGCAGGCACGTCGGGGACGCCAGTGTAAGCGGGACTGGACTGTCAGTAGAGTTCTTGATTCCTAGCGACCGCCAGAGATACTCACGCAACGGGCTTACGAGACGTCTTGGAGGTGGTGGTAGTCTCAGTGTCATCGGTGGTGGTCTCCGTGTCGTCGAGAGAAGTGGTAGTCGAAGTCCTCGAAGTCGTCGTGCGGGTCCCAGTAACGGGACGAGTGGTCGTGGACGTTGTCAGGAGCTCGGTGTCAGTCACCTCGTCGACGAGCGCCGACGAGGTCGTGGTAGCCACGGTAGCGACACGGGTATTGGTAGCGGAAGTAGTCGCGCCAGCAGCGGGGAAGCTCTGCCTGATCGTATTAGTCGGCACAAACGATAAGCACAGGGTGTCGCGGACGCGGGCGAGGACAACGGAGCGCAATTGGGCCAACCGCCTCCTCAACTGCGCAAGCATATTGAACTCAAGCATGACGCGTCCTACGCCCCGTATCTCTGGACCACTTACAGGATCGCAGTCGCGGTGGGGAGACCGTCAGTGTCCGTGTCAATCTCCTCGACGAGGGTAGCACCGGCCTGCCATGTTAGCAAATGCGGAATAGCAACAGAAGATGGAGAGGAGGTTCGCGGAGATCTCGGCCGTAGTGACGACACTGCCAGGGCTCAAAGCTAGCACGGTACTGTAGCAAGCTAGCTCGCAACGTGAAGCCGAAGCCCGCCGTCGCCGCCGGTAATTGTGCGCGCTAAGATGCAGTGTGCACTAGGCTATACTTGAGAACTGTTTCCCGTGACCACGACCATGACCCATCGGACCCATCCCGCTTGAACCACACGATCCCCCTCGGGAACCCTTTGCGCCCGTGCGGCGGGCTCGACCCCAGTTTCCACTTTCGTTTCAGTGACTCACACGGATAACGGTGGTGGTGTACTGCGCGTTCGCGACGGCGAGCGCGGTGAGGGCGACGAAGAGCTGAGCGATGCGGGCCATTGTTTACAGTGTGGTGCGGAGCTTCGAAAGGTAGAGGTAGTTGTTCAGTTCGTGATCAAAGTAGAGTGGACGTTGACCGGTTCTTGCACGTTGGCCACCAGTGGAACGGTATGCAAGTGTTTGGGGGAAAGGAGCGTAGGTGGGCGGTTGGGAAGGAGGTAAGGTGGTGATGGAGGGGAGTGAGATGGAGTGAGATGGAGTGAGATGGAGTAAGATGGGGATGAGATGGGATGAGATAAAGAGCGTGAAGTGTGTATGGGGGCGTGGTTGTTGATGCAGAAGGCTTGTCGAGTGGTGAGCTGCAAGCCAAAGAGATGCAAGGTTGGAGTAGGGGAGGGAGAACTGGAGTGGGGCGCGATGGACAAAGTCAAGATGGAGACGAGAGACAAGAGGTGTCGGGTTTGAGGGGGGGAAAGAGCGTGAGAGGGGTCAGAGAGGAACGAGGGTGACGAGAACCAGGGACTCGCACAATGCGGGGGCTGGACCGACAAGAATGCTGGCTCGCATGTCTCGCATGTCTCTTTGTCTACAGCATACGAGAGAGCGGTGAATTGGGCGGAGAGAAAAATAGGACCGCCAAGTAAAGAGAGTGCATGCGCACGCCCCAGAGCCCAGCGGGCTGCTGTGCCCACCACATTCAGCACATCAAAGCACGAAATCCAAATCGAAAGAAATCAAACAAAGCACTTTTTTGCACGCTTGGGTGCTTGGGTGAGAAGCGAAGACTGTGAGCTATGGTGTGTGATCGCGTACTGTATGAGCGCGATCCAATGCACCACTGCTCCTGGCTGCACTCCATACTCCACACAGCTCACAGTATCGGAACAAGCTTAAAAAGACCCAAAACGCAGTGATTATCAACTCTCCCTTGAACTCGTCGCGCGCTCTCCACAGTGTCCCGTAATTAAGCTCCCCACATGTGCCTCAGCCCGGCCTGCCATCTCAGCCTTCATCCGTCAGCCTGTCAACGGCCTGCATTATCTTGTGCTCGCCATCGTGTAGTGCCGAGCAGGCTTGGTCCTAGATCGAGAGTCTATCTCTGCCAACACCTACATAGTTCTCAGCTCCGTAAGACGACAGGCAAAGAATGCACAAAGATCCATCGTGGTGCTCAAAAAGCAAGGCGAGACTGCGTCTCCCTTCCCTGCACCCCCAGCCAAGCCCATCCGACGACGCCAAGAGGCGCTCGCTCTGCGTGCCTCGCCACGCCTCGTCTCGCCGAGTCTTGTCGTGCAGGCTGCAAGTTGCATCTCTTTCAGCAGTTCTCAAGCGAGGAATGGTGGACCATAGTCTGGGATCTGGGATCCTTTGCAGCGAATTTATGCCCAGACTCACTGTCCGACCCCTCGTATCACACGCACACATGCCAATCGCACAATCGCACAACGCCCGAGACCCACAGTGGCACCTGGGACCCTGGAGGGGCTTATCCCATCGGCTGGGACAACAAGGCACCCGACGGGACATGAGACGAGACGAGGGGCCGAGGGGCCGAGGGGAGGGGTCGGGGGTGAACGAAAACAAACGTCGGACGCTGGCTGCCAGAGGCCAGAGGAGTGCAGTTGGTGATACCTGCGGGGCGGATTGGTTCCCAGAAATAAATAATTGAATTGTGCTACTGCTCTCCGAGGCAGGCTGGGCATGAGCGCATCGGTGGGTGTACTGGTATTATTGGTGCAGGGCCTTTCATTGAAAGCTTACAGCACTTAAGAGGCAGGCAGGAGTGCCACCTCATGATCATGTTCTAAATATGTTTCTGTGATGTTATAACAGACACCTCGTGTTCGATGCAAGGTGGAACACGCTCTCAATCCTTCACCAGGCATCCGAGGTCCCAGACACACACACTTGGACACACTCCAGATCAAGACACAGATCTATACATAGGTTGGGAATCAGAGGAACCGGGAAGACCACAAGGGGCAACAGTCAGACACGCAGACCAATGTCCACCTACATAGACGCGATGGCCACGAGGGCCACTCCAGCAGATATGCAGATGCAATGCGGTGCAACTTGAACGCTCTTTCGTCGTTGCTCGTCAACAATTGTCGTGAGCGACAACAACAGGGGCAGGGGTAGGATTCGAACTCTCGAGATGTTACAACCTGGCCCATAAATCATTCACGAAAGTGGAAGTACACGCGACATGCACGCGACACTCACGCGACATTTTTTCGAGCCGCAAAAGTTCAAGTTGCTTCCCTCCACCTGAATCCTGTCAACATTTTCTTAAAAGTCTGTCCTGTACGTCCAGGATCAGACGACCACAACGCCATCAACTCCACCACCACCACCACCACCACCACCCAACCCCCAACCATATCCTCTTCAAAAATGGTGACTACACGCGCAGGATCGCGGGCCGCGAGCGAGCAGCCCAGCGTGGGCGGCACGCCCGTCAAGGCGTCTACTCCGCGCCGGGGCGGCAAGCGCGAGTCGCTGAGCAAGGCCAAGGCGGCCAAGGCCGCTGCTGCCGAGGACAACGACAGCGACAACTCGAAGGACGAGGCCGAGGTCGAGGCCAGCACGCCGAGCAAGCGCGTGTCGCGGAGCCCTACTGCCCGCAAGCCGCGCACGAAGAAGGCGAAGAAGGCCGACGGTGCGGCGCCCAAGACGACCTCGGGATCGGCTGCGGTTTCGGCGTCGGCGCGCCGCCGCGCAAAGCAGAAGGACCGCGTGCGCGCCCTCCGCGCCGCTGCTGGTGTCCCCGAGCCTTCGCTCGACTCGAATCCCGAGCTCGTCGCCGATATCCGCGAGGCACTCCACGAGATCCTCGCCGCGATCCCCGACACCGACTCGATCTCCCCGTTCCGCGCCCCCCGCGTCCTCAGCGCCAAGAAGACCGAGACGTACCCCGACTGGAGCGCGCTGATCCCCGCTACGCGCGCGGTCGTTTGGGACGAGGCGGGCAAGCACAAGCTCCAGGTCCTCGTTGATGGCGAGATTGTGCCGGCTGGCCAGAAGCCGGTGGGACCCATTCGCGTTCGTAAGGGCGAGGCTTTCTAGGCTGGTGGTTGGAGCTTGGAGATGAGTTTGGTTGGACTTTTGCGGTTTGAGGAGGACGAGGGCGTTTGGTGAGTACCATGGATGCTGCTGGCTCCGTTCATTACTTGTACAGCAGGCTTGGACTAACGCCGCAGACATATGCATTTACACTAGATAGCTCAACCACATCGAGCAGGAGCATGGCGGGAAAGGTACGGAGGGCCTGCAGCGGGAGGCAGAAGGAAGGGAATACATGGACCAGCGGCGAGAACAAAGAAAACTTGGGCACGTGACTCCTTGACAGTCGGCACAACGGAGAACGGTGGATTCGACGGATTCGAGGGGAGTCGTGGGGACTTCTGAACTTCTGAACTTCTGAAACTGTGAAACTCTTCGACTTGGCTTAACTTCTGGGATCGTGAATCGTGGATCAACGACGGAATCGAGCGAGTGTGGTGGTGGGTCGGACGGGTGGTGTGGTGGGTTACGGGAAGGGCATGGGGATCAACCCTGAAAGGCGTGAGAATGCGTGAGAATGCCGTCCGTTGCGGTGGCGCGGCGAGGGGAGCGTCGGAAGCGTCGTTGGAAGGCGTAGAAATCTCTCTCAAGAGTTGAGAGAATGAATCACGAGGAACGAAAAACGAAACCAAACGAGGCGGGGATGAACAACGAGAAATCGAGAACAAACTTCACTCGACTCGAGACGAAAGAAGCGGTCAAATCGGATACGGACGACCGGGGGCGTGGGTATAAGGGACGACAACGAAGGGTACCGAAACGGACAAGGAGAAAAGACAACAAGGTCCTAGGGGCCAGAGGCTCGAGCCCGAGCTATGCTGCGGCGTGTGGTGTGTGCGCAGGGGGGAACGAGAGACGAGAGCAGCAGTTCCGCTATTCCGGGATCGTCTCCAGGTCGCTCCCACTACAGCATCCGCCGCCGTAGCCGTTACCGTAGCCGTGGGCTACGCGGTGGCGGCCATTATGGCTGCCGTGAGCGTGGAGTTGCGCACATGCGCGGATTGTCGGGCGGCGGTTCCGCCCGCCGTTCCCGTTGGCATTGTTACCGTTGTTGCTGTGGTTGTAGTTGTTGCGGTAGCGATTCCTCCCGTGAGGATGGTGGATGTGGACGCGGCCATTAACGACAGTGTAGGTAGGTATACCCATACCCGCTGTGCCGTTTCCGACGCGCGCCCAACGCCCCTATTCGTGCACGAGGCGGTGGGTGGGCGCGACGCCGCCGTGCCGCAGCATGCCGTACCCGATCAGCGCGACGAGGATGGCCATGATGGCGCGCAGGAACGCGGTGAACAGGCGAGAAAGCGGGGTCGAGGACGAGGCGGCCGTAATGACGGGCGCAGCGCGCTGGAGTGCTTCGGCCATTGGAGAAGTTGAGAAGCTGGGGTAGGGGGTGGGGTGTGGCCGTGAGGTGGTGAGTGGTGAGCACGCAGTGCTAGAGTCTAGAGAATGTGAGTTGGGTGAGTTGTGGAATGTTGAAGCGAGATGAGATTGCACGAATGATAAGTATGCCAGTAGAGAATCTGAGAACCTGCCTGCCCGCGTCGCGGTCCATGCTTGCGGCCGCCGACAGCCTCAGCTGATAGCGTAGCAACGTCAGGTGCAGCACAGCATAAGATTGTGAGAATGTGGACGATGAGAGCGTCTGTGCGATATCTTCCGCATCGTCCGGCGGGAGGCGCTTGTTCATCCATCGTCAAGAACAATGCGGTTTGGTCAGGTCACAGTCAGTCAGGAGGGTGCTGCCCTCTCAGAAGCGCCCGGTATACCACGTCCACAATCCCCGTCCGTCTCGTCCCGGGATTCAGTGGACACGGACCAAGTTCGTGGCTCGAGCTCGGACTGACCGTGGATCAGGATCCATCTGTCTCGGCGCCGGGCCCGACCCCAGGATACTTTGTGGGGACAAGGTACCGTGCTCTGTGTGGGGTGTGCGCTCGGGACTCGGGAATGCTCGCCATGATTGATTCGCACTGAGAACACAGACGAGTTAGTCACCACCATGCGTTTCAAGCCACACGGCGCCGACTTGCGGGCCGAGACTTTGGCGCCGAATAATGAGACGCTGTGGCACTGGAACCAGCGATCTAGCGATGTGGCGATATGACATGATACGCGGAGGTCGTTTTGTGTCTCCCTCTCCACCCACCACCTACTCCTTCACTCCACAAACCGTTACCGATACCGATATCGTCACCGTCACCGACCGCGCGAGCCGCCACACGACGCACACGCACCACCGAGTCGAGCCAGGCCCACCGAAGAGAAGATAGTATGCCCACGTCCTCGCCAGCCACGATCTATGATCCATGATCCATGATCAGTTACGCAGTGATCAATCAATCAGTTTACGCATCTCGGAGAATACTGACGGTATCGACGGCAGGCTGGTATGTGTGGTCCTGGGGATGTACAGTACAGTGTACGGTACGTCCTGGTCATTATAGAAGCGACCACCAAACCCCTGATCTAGCGGCTCCACTCGACTGGGGCCTGACCCGGGGACTCGGGCGCCGACCCCGTAACTGTGCCCGTCATCGTGCTGGGGCATATGTCGGTGGGTGGCTATGACCACCTGCGATGGCGCTGGCGATGGAGCTGGAGCAGAGGGCAAGGGGGAAGACGCTAGAAGGTGTGGAGACCCCCTGTGCTGAAAGAGTTTAAAAATGGGTAATGGTAATGGGGGAGACACATAGGCAGTAGTCCGAGGGATGTCATTGGTGACGCGGACGCAAGGTGGCATGCTAGCAGCGCTGGAAGAGAGAGGTGGGTGGGTGGATGCTGCTTGCCATCGTAATCGATGCCGTGTCACGCGCGTTCCTGTTTTCATAAGAGAATAAAGCGCAATATAGCCAGGATCTGCAAAGGATCCACATTGAGGCCAAGCAAATCCCGAAAAGGAACAACAGCAACAGCGCAGAGAGAGCAGAGAGCAGAGAGCAGAGAAAAAGCATATGGTGTTTCCTTCCCGTATGATGCATCCATGACGTCACTACGTCATCACCACTGAGCCAAACGCGGAATAAACGGGAGGAGTAAATAATTACAGTGTGCAGTCTGTGTGCGTGTGCCGCGGCGCAGCACCACCAGTGGTGGTGTGGTGCATGTGTATGTTATTTGTGATGACGCGCGCACCCTGGAGGATGCAGACGAGAATTCCTGGCGGCCGGGCATGCACACTCTGCACACTCTGGAGCACAAGAGCGCCAGGCACGCAGATTCGGGGGTGAGCCGACACAGCCCCTCGGCGTACTCGAAGTCTCAACAGTCGGGCATACAACACCACCACCACACTTTCCAACTCCACCTGCTCCGTCGTCGTTTCCATTTCTTTACCCCTCGCCGCTCACCATCTCTCTTTTCTACATCTCCTCATCTCTCTCATCCATCTTATATTACTACTTTTGATAACCTTGTCTCCATCCCTCCCCTCTCCTCCAACTTTTACTCCGCCTTGTTATTTTTGGATCCCATCAATCCAGTGAACTCACCTTCTCCCTCATCTTGATCAACTCCAGGGACCGCTATCAACATGTCGGCGTCCTCCCACTCCCACTTCGACACTCTGTCGCGCACGACCTCGAACCGGGGCTCGACTACCTCGCGTTCTCAATCTCTTGTGAGTCACCCAACAACTCTCTTCTCACTGGGCGCCGGCCAGGAGGATAGGTTGCTGACCCACTCGAAGATCAAGAAGAACACTGCCTCGCATGAGCTCAAGCCCTCGGACATTCTTATCGAGCGCTTCACCGCTTGGAAGGCGATTGTCAAGATGCTCATCTGTAAGTAGTCCCAGTCCCAGGTCATGGCAGCATTCTGACAGGTAGCCTACTTTGAGGGAGTTGCCGACATCGAGGCCAACACCTCCAAGGAGCTCACCAAGCTCGGTGCTGTGATCCAGGTCCCCTTCCGTCCTGGAAACCAGTTCCTCGGTGAGGGCGGTATGCAGGATGTCTTCTACACCATCCGCGATAAGACCCGTGCTATTGCCGACTCGCACGCCTCGCTCGCTCGCACCATCGAGTCGTCGATTGTCCAGCACCTCCAGAAGCTCCGCACCGAGATCAAGGCCCACATCAAGAATGTCCAGAACGACACTGGCAAGCTTGCCGCCTCGGTTGCTCGCGAGCGTGAGATGTCGCACAAGATGATTGCCGACCTCGCCAAGGCTATTACTGCTGTCAACCACACGCCCATGCAGGTCCACGCCAAGGAGGACCCCTTCGCCGTCAACCTTGCTGTCCACAAGCAGCTCATGAAGCAGGTCCACGAGGAGAATGCTCTCCAGAAGTCGATTGTCATCATGCAGCAGAACTCGGCCCACTTTGAGGAGGGTATTGTCCGCTCGATCCAGTCGGCCTGGGCCACCTTTGACGAGTGGCAGTCGCGCATGTCGCTCTCTGTCCAGGAGACCTGGCGTCACCTCGGCCTCAACATGGCCCAGCTCATGCCCGACCGCGAGTGGATTGCCTTCGCCGCCCGCTCGGACCACCTCCTCGACCCCGAGACTCCGCTCCGCAACCCCGACAACATCGACTACCCCGGCCGCAACGACCCCTCGGTTGTCCCCGTCCACGCTGGTCTCCTCGAGCGCAAGAAGCGCTTCACCAAGAACTACAAGGAGGGCTTCTACGTCCTCACTCCTGCCGGCTACCTCCACGAGTACACTTCGTCCGACCCCAAGACGTCGACGTTCCCGATCTGGTCTCTGTTCCTTCCTCTCTGCACCCTCGGCCCGCCTTCGAACGCTGCCACCGCAAAGTCGCACAAGTTCCACATCGAAGTCCGCAAGGACGGCACCTCGGCATTCGGCAAGACTCCTGGCAACAAGCTCTTCGGCTCGACCGAGGCCTACACGTTCCGCGCGCGCTCGCACGAGGAGATGATGGAGGTCTGGAACGACCTCCGCATGCTCGTCGCCCGCTACCTCGTCGCTTCGGAGCAGATCGAGCGCGACGGACCTATCGCCCAGGCCGTCCGCAGCATCGGATACGTCTCCGAGGAGGAGATGGACGACGAGGACGAGGACGAGGAGGGCTCGTCGATTGACGAGGAGCACGAGGAGGAGGCCGACCTCCACCACCACCACCACGCCGAGGAGCACGAGGACGTCCCGGCCTACACGCAGGGTAACGCCCAGGTCGAGATTGGCCCCAACGGCTACGCTGTGAGTACACAACAACAAGACTGTCGCTAATCTTTAGCTCGAGAAGAAGGTCAAGCCCGAGGCTGGACCCTCGGACGCGACCGAGGACGCGTCGTCGCAGTCTCGCCGCGCTGACAAGGCACCTGCTCGTGAGGAGCCTACAACTGGTGAGCGTCCTGGTTCCCTCCGTGAAGAGGGTGGTGTGGCTGGTGCTCAGATGCTGGACGGAGCCGTTGCTCCCGATGTCGAGTACTGGGCAGACTACATGGACATTGGCGCCGATGCCGACGCCAACACTGTCGACAACGCCGACGAGTCTCCGGGTCAGGAAACTGCCATTCCTGCACCCCAGTCCATTACCGCCTAGGCTCCAGGCTTAGTCTGGTCGCCCGTGGCATAGAAGGATCCCGGCAAAGCGATATTGTGTTTAATACATCATACACTACTTATCTCTTCTCCCTAATCCAGCCAGAAAGACAGAGCACCGTGTAGCCCTAGCACCCCCACCCTCGTTTACAACCCCCCTCCTTACATCTGCTAACATCTCCAAGCCGACGACTAAGCCCTCTTCGTCCCTCCCCTTGATTTTAATCTTGTTACCGTCGTCGTCGTCGTCGTTGTATACAAAAAACACGATACGATTACCACCAACCTCCTACCTTGTCGTTCGCCCCCGCTCCGCTCTGTCTTGTGGCTGCGCCTCTTATAGTATCAAATGTTTAGTATGGATTCATGTCCCGGACAGATTGCCCGCTGGTGGTGCGACTCATGGCAAGTGAAGGGCCAACCTAACAACTGGCACGCGGAGAAGCAATTACTCTGTAACGTTGATCTCTAACAGGCTGTGACTGAGACAGTGACGCGCTGTTAACGTCGTTGATATGAGGACTGATGGTACCAGCTGGAGGCCATCCATCGAACACGTGTTGAGCGTGCTGTGGCGCACCAGCGTGAAAGTGGCACGTACTCCGGTTCGGAAACAAGCATCGGTGTGAATCCTCGGAATGATGAACATGACAGGAACGGTCGTCCGGACAACAACAACACTACGTTCCAGAGATCTGCTCAGCTGCTGAGGCAGTGGCGGGCGCGTTCACGTGCTCCGAGGCATGTGGAGCTACCGCCAACAATCCGTCATCTCCGAGGCGAGGCACCTCGAGTGGCACATGTACCTTGCAGTCTTCATGTATAAATACGGCTGCACTTTGGTCCAGCGTACACTATATAGCAGCACCATCCAGCCCAAGCTCTCGCTCATCACTCATCACTCATTGCCACTAGCCATGTCAGTCGTAATTGCCACCATCGACCCAAGCTACACGACCCCGAGCCCAGTCGCCGGCGTCGTCGTCCCGTACTTCGACTGCAGATTCCATCCCGACGTGGACAGCAAGTGCGCCAAGACTCTCTGTGCGAAACAGGGCAGCGAGCCCATAATCGACATTGCGCGCGACAACCAAACGATCCTGTGTCAATGTAACCCGAACCGCACGCTCGTGGCCCTTGCAGCCGATAAGCAGTGCAAGGGATACCCCGCCGCGCCGCTCACGTTCGGCAGCACCGTCGTCAGCTGGCGCGTCGCGAGCACAAACCTGACTACGTGCGGGTTCCACACGTCCGAGTGCGCGTACCAGGTCTGCGGGCCGCAGGACAGCCCCGTCGGGGCTGGCATTAACGGGCTGGAAGGCACAAAGCTGGATGGGGCCGGGAACGGGAGCGACGTTTTCCACTGTGCGGCCGACTTCCGACTACGATACCGCGTACGCTATCTATTCCGGCCAGTACAACCTCTCGGGGTGCAATGCGTCGGAATACATGCAGTGCCTCGAGCCCGGGTCGCTTAGGGCCGACTCTGCCAGAGTCCGGGCGCTGCTGCCGCTGTTGGTGGTCCTGCTGCTCGTGGCGGTCGTCGGTGTATAGGCTGGACAAAGCTGTGGCCTGGAAGATGTACGGTTGTGGCGCTAAGGCTGAGGATGTACGGTTTCTGCATTGAATGGTGTATATTAGACGCAGGTGATGTGATAAACTCAGCTTGAAACGTTGTCATCCGCCCGGTCAGACGACACTAACCCATGGCCCAGGACAGAGGTACAGTACTCCGATTTCCTTGGACAGTAAAGGGTGTCGCAGTGGTACCGCTCACGTGCACTGGCAGGTGGCATGTGTGCCTCACTGCCTGACCATGATGCACCGCTAATCCCATCATCAACCGCGGTAGCTCCAGCTCCATGCAGTGGCATGTGCCTCGTCTGCGCTATATAACAGCACAACAGTTCCTATGCCATACCTGCTGAAGAAATCTCTCTTCTCTTCGCCACTACACTATCTCCCCATGTCAGCGTCCCCAACATCCACCCTCGCGGGACTCACCACGCCGAGCCCCATCCCGGGCATAGCCATCCCGTACTTTTCGTGCCTCTTCTCCGCGTCGGTGAGCAGCGACTGCGCGAAAAATCACTGCGCAAGCATCGGAAGCCCACCCTCGGACCTGCTCGACGACAGCGGGTGGCACGTCGTGTGCATATGTAATCCGAACCGCACGCTCGCCTCCATGTCGCTCACCAAAGAATGCAAAAACCTAAACCTCCCCACCGACCCACTCACATATTCCGTGCCGACCCCCGGTGTCCAGTGGCGCGTCACCACGACAAATCTCACGACCTGCGCATTTGACAGCTACGAGTGCGCGTACGCCGTGTGCGAGCCGCAGGACAGTCCCGTCGTCTACGGCAGTGGCGGCGTCAACACATCGGCCGAGCTCACGGGGCAGATTGTGCACTGCGTCGTAGACTACGATACTGCGCTCATCACTTACGCTGGCCAGTATAACCTTTCGTCGGGGTGTAATGCCACAGCGGCCATGCGGTGCCTTCCGCCCGGGTCTTTCAAAAGTGGGGCTCGCCGGCGGGTGGCGCTGCTGCTTCCGTTTCTCACGTCGGTCTTGCTGGCGAGTGTTGCAGGTGTCGGTGTATAGCTATCGTGTGGAGGGAACGAGCCGGTAGTTGGCTTAATAGTGCAAGAGGTTGTGAGGTGGTTTGATCGCTCTGTATGAACTGTGCGTGTAATATCTGAAATGAAGGTGCTCTACGGGAGCGGGAGGGCATTGAGGCGGTCTCGGGCCAAACCTGGAGAGCGGGAGAGAGGGGAACGAGGCGCTGATGATCAGAAGGAAGTAAGCCAGGTCAGTAAATAAAGGTACGTGTGGTTTAAAGCTGTCAGGGGCCTCAACACGACGACGCGAGACGTCCCACAGCTGGTGCGCTCAATATGGCATGCTTCTCTTCTGCTATAGTATGGATCCGGGGGTATCCTACTCATCCTCGCGACGTGGTATCGTATGCGCCAATCCAATCGTATCTTACCCGCGTTGCTGCGCTCCGTTCGATTAATGAGATCCGTCGACCTCCAGTTGTGTTCTGCTCTGTTTCCAAGCCTTTTCTTCCTGACTTCACGCCTTTGTTACTTCCGCACTTCTCCTGCTCGGCGCGATGCCGTCCAACTCTCGACCACAAGCGCACGCGTATCGCTCCTTAGTCGTCGTCCTCGTCACTGGCGGCGACAACCTTGCGCTTGCTCGCGGGCT
>Ga0160505_101075_pt1 | contig 13576 bp, 7 predicted proteins | sample DIDeMG_FD_108225 | JGI IMG/M metagenome (GOLD analysis project Ga0160505, IMG submission 108225) | Enriched chicken feces microbial communities from UW Madison campus, WI, USA - DID2874_E49_Stillage MG | ecosystem: Host-associated > Birds > Digestive system > Large intestine > Fecal ... | reverse complement strand
CAGTCTCATAGAGACAAATGTTTCTGAAATTTCATGTCTTCTTTGTATATCGTTTTGTTTTGTAATTTTGTATGTAACTATTTGATGTAAGGACAATAAACTGATTATCTATCTATCTATCTATCTATCTATCTATCTATCTATCTACAAAAACTTGAGAAATTAAAATCCTGCTTGCAAATGATTAATGAAACAAAGCTATGGTTGGATAAACATCTGATTACACTCTTTAGTGGCCAATTTTATTGATTTACTTATCATCTTTAGATACTCTGCGGATAATGGGGTGTGTCAGCAGCGGGTATTGTGTTATTGATTTGCACCAGGTGTTTTGATTAGGTACCATTGTTGATAGAGGAAACCATAGGTGCCGCCCCTGCAGTGAACAGCTGCCGGTGCTGCTTCTGATTCTGCGAAGCGGTAGACGAGCCATTTGTGTTAGACCCGGACTTACTTGAAGAATTCTCTTTTAGTGCTATCAACCGACTGAATCGAAACTTTTCGTAATGAATCAGGGCCGTGGTTTCAATAAGGTCCTGTAAGCGAGTGGAAATCAAAAAATTGCGTAAGTGCAGAAACTCACAATGGGCCTCATCCTCAATGTCAATGATCCCACAGCGGGTTTTTCGACCGCGAATCTGCTTGCCGTCAACACTTATTAATTTTTCAGAGCCTACAATGGCAAAGGGAATAATTTGGCGGATCCGCGCATTGACATGGTGCTCCTCTTCGTCGTAGTCTTCAAGGTTATTTGGGTACAAGCAAAGTTGATGATAGGCAAACTCCTTCTGCAGGATAATTTTGAAGGCCTCACGTTCTGCAATAGTCATTGAGTCGGACTTGGCAATGACTGGAACTACGTTGGCAATCTCACTGAGCTTTTTGAGCACTGTAATGTCAATAGGTTTCAAACCGTGACCATTTGGCTGAATAAAAAACAAAACACAGTGAACACGTGTATCAGAGATGTGAGGTTTACGCTGAGCATTAAGCTCCTGGCGTAGATAAAGGACGTGTTGTTCCTTGATGTACTTATGAATAGGGTCCCAACACCCCTCGTTGTTTATTTGGTCTCCATAGCCTGGCGTGTCAATGATGTTTATTTTGAGATGAACTCCGTTTTCCTCAATTGTATGAGACACTACTTTGATCTTAGGCGTACTGATCAACTTTTCCTCAGGGTTGACGCGACCGGAGGTGGCTGCCAGATGCGAGGCAAAGAGTGAGTTCACAAGCGTTGTCTTACCAAGCCCCGACTGGCCGACCACCATAATATTAAACTGAAATCCACGTTTTAGAAGCCGCTTCTCTATTTGTTTGGTAATAGAATCAAACCCAACATGAAAGTTGGGCTGAACGACATGAGGTATCGTAGTGTCTGGGGGCTGGATCATTTTCACTAGGGGGATACATACTGACAGAGATATAAAAGAGATATCAATGGAAAAGCAACAGAATTGAGAATGGTTATATCAAGTGTTGTAGAAGTGAGGGTAAATGAAACCTTTAGTATGTAATACAAGCAGCTTGTGTGATAACATCTATTCAACTTCATTGTGGAACTAACAAATTGTTATATGGTAAATTATTACTTGGAACTTGTACCATTCCACTTAATAGTTATTAAAGACTTGAGAGTGGATGATTTATATAGATAGAAAATCAGTTTATTGTACTTACATCAAATAGTTACAAATGAATTATATAACGAAGTGAAATACAAAGAAGACATGTGATTTAAAAGGCGTTTGTCTCTATGAGACTGTCAAGGTAGTGGTATCAGCGCGCACTATGAGTTCAGATCTTCGATTGCGCTGAATTCTCCATGAATATCTCCATGTGCTAAGAGAAACCTGAGATACATAACACCCAGTAGCTCAATACCAGAGATTGACACTCAGTAAAACCTTAACAAGCTGCTTAATCAAGCGAACCATCAGCAAAGTAGTTGTGGTAATGAGTCTAATAACTTGACTACCGCTCCAAGGCCCTTCTTGGTATCAAGAAGGATCTTAGGATCAAGCTCCGGGGAAACTTTTCTCAACAAGTCTCGCTCTACTGGATGTAGAGGACATTCTTTGTGAATGTGTTCAACTGTTTCCGGCTGATATACAGGCTTTGTTTTAATTTGATAATTAATAGTAGATCATTCAGTAGCTCTCTCCGCAAATTTGGACATAAGCCTTTAAGAGAAGATGCACTTGAACTTGACCTCCGTGTCCCTTTAAAGGGCAGGAAGGGTATTGAGGCGATAGTCAAGGTTCCCGACTCGCTACCGTATCTACTTAGCTGATGACTACCTTAACAACATAACTGTTAAGGTTTTTCTGGCTTGTTTTCCCACTAAGATACGGATTACAGTGATGATCATAAAACATTTCCCTGAACTCACTGACTAAGTCCATACAGAATTCAGTGTCATCGAATGTCGAATCTCCTAGTATTGGTGATGACTACTATTTGATCAGCCACTTGGAGAAAAGTGCTTTAGAACTACGTTTCTTTTATCTATAACCTTCTTTTTACTTTAGTTAATTTTAATTCACTTTGCATCTTTTCGATATTGCAAAAATAAACAGATTTGGTATTCTTATTACTATCATTAATTATTTAGTAGTCATGGATATTTTTTTCTTACCGAATATATACTCTAAATATATGACTGTTCTTATAAATGGCTTTTGCCGCAAGCGCTGCGACTTGATACACAGAGTTGAACAAAATCCAATGTTTTGTTTCCATTATTGGAAGAAAAGTATTCTAAGTGCTCTGTTCTTCTTAATTTTGTTTATTAGTTTCTAGTAATCTCAGATCGTTACCAAAAGTTTTAAAAAAAAAGCAATTTTTAGTCAATTTCTGTTGACACCTCATGTTAATACCAAATGGAGCTTAGGACCAAATTTTGCTTTCACAACACAAGCATGCTGCTCAACTGTGAAAGGTTTAAGCCCCTTTCGAAAAAAGGAAACTATAGGAGTTTAAAAGACTGGCCATAGGCTTCCCTTAATGATTCCATGATGTTTAGACGCATAGAATAAAAGTTCATCGTTTTTCCAGTGGTCAACCATTTTTTCCGCAGGACCAAAACTGAGAAAAAAAAAATGAACAGTGCAACTTATGATTTCACAGAGCGACAGTAGCAATCACAACGTACTTAAATTTATAGAAGCAAAGTAAATGCATACATATAGTGACCAAATCCAATGTTTTCAACTTAATTTTTTTTTAATCTCTTGTTCTCCCGTCAACAATCTCCTCTACTTTCTCTCTTCAATAACTACCAAAAATAAAACAATTCAATATGGCTGCAAAAAAGGTTCTTCTCTCTGGCGCATCTGGTTTCCTTGCCGGCCACATTCTTAAACTTCTTATTGACAGCGGCTACACTGTAGTTGGTACTGTTAGATCTGAACATAAGGGTGAGTTTCTCAAGAAGCTTTACCCTAAAAACTTTGAGTACGCTATCGTCAAAGACATTTCTGAACCTAACGCTTTCGATAATGTGCTCCAGGCCAACCCCGACTTCACCTATGTCCTGCATACTGCTTCTCCCTTTACTTATAAAGTTACTTCTGTTGAAAGGGACCTTTTGCGCCCTGCCATTGAAGGAACTCTTTCGATTTTGAAGAGTACCAAGGCGTATGGTCTCAACGTCAAGAAGGTAGTTGTGACCTCTTCTTTCGCTGCAATTCTCAGGTTAGAACCCATTGAAGATCCCAACTTTGTCTACACCGAGGATACTTGGAACAAAATCACCTATGAGCAGGCTAACGACGATAAACATCCTGACGTCGCCTATATTGGTTCCAAGACTTTTGCTGAAAAGGCTGCATGGGAATTCATTGAGAAGGAAAAGCCCAAGTTTTCTATATCCACTATTCTGATTCCCTACGTCTGGGGTAACCCCATCAACGATATTGGTGTTAAAACCCTTAACACTTCAAACGCGGTCATTGCAGATATTATGAAGCTCCCCAAGGACACTACTGAGATTCCCCCGCAGTTCCCTTACTGGGTTGATGTTCATGATGCCGCCCGTGTCCATTTGATTGCCATGACCTCAGAAGAGCTCAACAACAAGCGTGTACTCTACTATTCCGGTCGGGCTGATGTCCAGGCTATTCTCGACACTTTGCACAAAATTAGACCTGAGGCTAGTGCAAACCTTCCTATTGGCAAACCCGGCAGCTTTGATGAGAAGTCCTGCACTCCTGTTGAGAATTCAAGAACTATGAAGGTTATCAATTTCAAGCCTACTCCTTTAGAGTCTACACTCGCTGGCATTGTCGATTGGATGGAGGCTCACAAGGAAGAGAAATAAAACTCTTTTGCTTGTCATAGATTGAACTTTTTTTTTGGACATATATATAAACAAGTTGTTTCTTCGATTTTTAATAAATTAACCAAGCTTATTCCACTTTAGTTTTTCTGTTGTTTGTTTTGTGTATCTTAAATCGTAACTCTAGTCCCAAAAAAATTAAAAAAAAATACCATACATATTATTTTACATTGACTTGTTCATTTTGACACCCGCAATATTCTGGCTGTACGAAACAATATATACGATACATCTGATAGAGCGCACATTATCTTTACTGTAACGAGGGATTCTAATGTTTCAGTTTTTGTTCAAGTGTAGTTGCAGATCCTTCCCAGTTTCATTAACTTACGACGTTTAGCCAATCTACATGCGAAAGACGTTAGGCATTTCACAAACTTGCCTGTCACATCAAAAAAAAAGTTTCCTTGAGGTCTCCATCAATTAACACGTCTTTATTTTCATCGTAAATGATACTAATAGTCAGCTTTCTTAGTTTGCGCTTACCTAGAATCCAGGATCTAGAACCACCCACCACGTCAAACACGAGAAGTTTGGCCAATCCAGGCGTGCCCAGTGATGAAGTCAAAATGGCTGCACCAAAAGTAAGAGTAAGCCGTTCTGCTTTTGTAGACACAACGAGTGGCTTAGTAGCTAATAATATTTTGATAATGAGTAGTAAAAAAGTAGAGAGTTCTGTAGGAAAGAGCTTCTCTTTGATAGGGAGAATACGCTTGACTGAAGGACTAGAGGGCTGAGTAGCATTACTGGTCAAATTATTGTTGGAGATATGAGATTAGGACGGCTGTTGTTGCAGTTGAAATTATTTGTGTACATGCAATTGTTGTTGCTGTCTATGTTACTGCTGAAACTGCAAATATTGTTGATGTTATTTTTGAGTATCTTGCTGCTGCTGTTCCTGTGGCTACTATTGGCCCTATTAATGCTGTTAATGCTGTTAATGCTGTTAGTGCTGTTGGTGATGTTGTGGTTGCTGATATAGTTGTTGATGTTGTTTCTGATGTTGTTGACGTATCTTCTGCAGTATTTGTTCAGCGTGCAACTGATTGTGCTGCAACTGAGGGAAGCTGTAAGTGATAGGACTAATAGTCATGAGTGTCTGAGATCTTGTTAATTTACTAATGATAAATTGTGGAGTTCCTGTATTTAGTATCACTGGATTCATGTTAAGAGGTAAGCCGGCTTGAGCAGCAGGACTAGGTAAGCCAGGAAGCTCCATTTGCCTCAGGATCTGTTACTTTTAAAACTATTAAAAACGATTCTTCTGATTTACTTGGTTAATAGCTATTTGAGAGGAGATCGAAGTCTTGTACGTTTGCGGAATTTGCTCAACCAGCATTGTTCTGGTTTTCAGAACATTAGTATTGACTTGTTACTGTTGCTGCCATACATTTTGCAAACTATTTTGTAAATTCTGGATAGATGGTTGAAGCTTATTAAGATGAATTTTCAAAGTTTGTGCTTGAGAGGTTGCTTGGGCCATATTAAACCCTTGGGGAGTCATTCCAGCCTGGGGTGAAGTGTTATGAAACTGAAGAGAAGGTATAAAAGAGTTGTTAATTGAGCTACCGCTATCACTATTCATAACACCCGCATTGATAATATTTTCAGTCATAGGATTCGAGAGGGGGCTAGTATTAACATTAGGATTAGTGAGAACTAATACTATTTGCCGTATTATTTTCATTCTTTTGAAGTTAATCTTTTTTTGGTAGATCTCAATGGTTTCCAAAGCTGTTTTAGCTTGAATGATGCTGTGGATAATTGCTTTTTGTACAGGGCAAGCTATTGGAATTCTTGCCGAATAGTGTCGTTTCTCTTCCGAATGTGTTTTGTGAACCAGGTTATTGTTACATTCTTCATGTTTTTTTCTGGAAATCAAGCAGTTTCCGCTGAATACTTAAATAATTTTACTTCAACTGCTCATGCTTTTGTGGTATAAAATTTTGTAGGTTCATTCAATTTTATTGCTTCATCAAGACAATCTGTTGCGATGCTAGTAATCTTTGGTGATTCAAAAACATTTGGCCTTAGTTTGGCATCTTAATTGGGTCTTCGTTAAGAATTCAGCCATCTTGCTGCAAGACGTTAGACTGAAGTTGCTGCTATTATTTACATACAAATACACAGATAGCAACACTTTAAACTTGAATATCCTGAAAAGTTCTGAGCACTCAAGATTTGAAAGATTCCTAAGGAACTTAGAAGTAAATACTCAGCGTCTAATTGCAAGAATAACCCATGGTTTTCAGTAAAATATTCCTAGCTGCATTAAAATTTCTATTATGTTTTTGATTGCATTGTGGACATTTGAATACCATTGGATCTCCAAGATTTCGGTGAAGAAACTCACATTCACTGCAAATAATAACTTTGCAGTTTGGGTACTTTCTAGTCTTGTCCATCAATAGTGTCCTGAATATGTCGTGACTCCAGATAAACATGTTTCTAGCAATCTTCGAGCTAAATTTTATCTGACTTTTAGAAACCATGTTCTGGGTCTAAAATTTGAGTATTAATTTAATATTGTAATTTTTGAATTTCTACTTTGTTACCTTTTTATGAAATTCATCAATCAGATTTGAAATCTGACGTTGAATCCTTACTCCTGCATTTTTGTACCTTTACCACTGCTTATGTATGATATCTGGTTGGGACCATGTACTCCAATTTATCATAAGAATGACAGAGTATATGAGAACTCCTGAGATGTCAGATTTTCCGAGTACAATGATGATACCATATGGGGCATTCCCGGTACAAAAGGTCCAAGACTAGATAAGACTAGACAAGACTAGATGCATACACTGTAAAGTACAATCGGTTCCCTCCTGGGGATTTGATGGATTGTATTCTTCTATAGTTGCACCAAGCAATGAATTGGTGGATATTTGATGCCGTGTGAGGATCAAGCTCATGTAGTTATTAATCCTAGGTTTTGAAATGAAAGATAAATTGGAAACCAAGTCTATTTTACGTTGTAGTTGCGAACAGCTAAGTAAACTCCTACTTGTAAGCTACTAAGCTGCGTAAAATTCTGATAGAATTACGTATAAAAACAAGTTGCTTAAATACACAACCCCGATCTATAGCAATTAAAAGAGGGGTCAAGGTTTTTTTTTACAGATCTAAACTTGATACAGAAGTCAGTTCATGTTAAACGACTTAGGTTAACGTGCCAAATAAACCATAGGTACCATTTCCATGACAATACTTTTGCTTGAATGCAAAAAGTCGGATAGTAATCAAGACACCACAAAGGTATCCATGAACCGATTCACAATGGTGGTTCAATAGCATAACTTTTTGTTGGTGTTGCAGCTATGAGCAAGAATCATTAAACAAGACTCTAAATGACCTATACAAATCAAACAATATTAAATGGGAGGACCTTGCTTAACTTGGCTGATGTCTTCTACGTACCAAAATCTCAACCTTTTGTCAACCTCACTGGTTTTTTAACTTGATCGATTCTGATGGAATTAGTGTCGAGTCTTGTTGAAACAAACAAACATTGGTGATACGGGAAGAGATTTCCATCTTGAACTCTGAGAAAATTTTGACTCAGGTTTCTAGCAGATAGTGCCTCTCGAGGTGGTAGAATTATCATGCCATATTAGACCTCGTACCTCAATAGCCTTAATAGAAGCTCTCTTGCAGCTTGCTCAAAGCAATTAAGAACATCACTTTTATTCCCGCTAAAGTCAACTGCACAAAATAAAAAAACAATTATTATATCACATCTTTGGTACTAAACCACTCAAAACAAAGATTTTTTCAACCCTCCAAATATTCTGTCTTTTTCTTCTTTTTCTTGCTTTTCGTTTAAACCTTGTTCCAATGAATAATCAATGAAAAAGGTTAGTTACTATCACTAAGAATCATGCGAGAGTAAAACAAATTAACCATAAGCAACAAAAACTTATTCCAAATGCCATAATTTCAAAGCCTTGATCAATCAGCCCTGAATCGGCATCAATCTTGCAGAAAGTTAATGAAACGAGCACAATGTTGTGATTTTTACAGCCAGAAGAAGAAAACGTGGGTTGGTTTTAATCCAGCAGCAAGGTATAAAAGAGAGGACAGCCATCATTAATTGATGGTTTATCAAAATAAACCAAGCCGTAACTCAGCAAATGCGAAGTTTTGCAAATTACTGACTACCTTTCTTCATTCGAAGGAGCCTTGTCCTAATTTTTTCCAGAATCTCTGCGATCCCGCCATTCTCCCACAGCAATCGATTGACAAATTTTAAATTTCATTGAAATTTGTATGATAAAAGTAATTTATTCTAAATAATAAGGATAGAAATAAAAATAAATGTAAGTGTATAAATACTAGTCTTCTTCCTCGGTTCATTTCTTCATTTTTTCCTCAGTTCTCTACAAGTGTTGCGCCACAATGGCCCCCAAGGTTGCTATCGTCTACTACTCTCTCTACGGACACATCCGTCAGCTTGCCCTCAGTGCCCAAAAGGGTATTTCCATTGCCGGCGGTAATGCTGATCTTTTTCAGATTCCTGAGACCCTGAGCCCCGAGATCCTGACCAAGATGCATGCTCTTCCTCGTTCTGAGGACCCGATTGCGACCCCTGATACTCTTACTTAGTACAATGCTTTCCTCTTTGGAATTCCCACTCGTTACGGCAACTTCCCTGCACAATGGAAGTCTTTCTGGGACAGTACTGGTAGTCTTTGGGTCCAGGGTGCTCTCCAGGGCAAGTTTGCTGGCACTTTTGTCTCCACCGGCACTCAAGGTGGTGGCCAGGAGGTTACTGTTCTCAACTCACTTTCGACTCTCATACACCACGGTATCATCTATGTCCCTCTTGGCTGCAAAAATGCTTTCCATTTGCTCAGCAACGTTAAGGAGCTTCATGGTGGCTCTGCTTGGGGTGCTGGTACCTTCACCGGTGCTGACGGTTCCAGACAGCCTAGCAAGCTCGAGTTAGAGGTTGCTGAGATCCAGGGCAAAACTTTCTTCGAAACTGTTAACAGACACAAATTTGATTAAATTCTGTAGTACAATCAAACCAATTTTAAACTATTCCAAAACTAGGTTTTTTTAGCGTAGTTACAGGGTGTATCTGTAAAAACTCTATAATTTTTGTGATTTTGGTTTTAGGAAAGCCCCAGATACCCAGGGCAAGTTTATTCAAGAATGAGGGCTTCTTCCCAAAGGCATATCAAAATATCGTTACCATAAAAAAAACCCTGATTTGGTCAACAATTATCCCCAATGTACAGTGGTCTGTTAATAAAGTTTTTGGTCGATTTTTAAAGCCTAACTCCACGAACACACACACTTAAATCAGGGACTTGCTCAGCTTTCTGTTCAATTGAACAGATAGATAGATAGTTAGTTAGTTAGTCGACAGTCCTTACATCAAATAGTTAAATATAAAATTATATAACAAAATGAGCAATTGAACAGAAAGTTGAACAAGTCCTTGATTTAAGTGTGTGTGTGTCCCTCTGCATCCTGCAGAGCGAGACTTGTTGAGAAAAGTTTCCCCGGAGCTTGATCCTAAGATCCTTCTTGATACCAAGAAGAGCCTTGGTGCGGTAGTCAAGTTCTTAGATTCATTACCGCAACTACTTTGCTGATGGTTCGCTTGATTAAGCAGCTTGTTAAGGTTTTACTGGGTGTCAATATCTAGTACTGATCTACTTGGTGTTATGTATTACAGGTTTCCCTTAGCACATGGATACTTTCATGGAAAATTTGGCGCCATCGAACATCTGAACTTATTGCGCATGCTGACACCGCTACTTTGCCAGTCTCATAGAGACAAATGTGTTTTGAAAGTTCATGTCTTCTCTGTATATCGTTTTGTTTTGTAATTTGTATGTAACCATTTGATGTAAGGACTGTCGACTAACTAACTAACTATCTATCTATCTGTTCAATTGAACAGAAAGCTGAGCAAGTCCCTGACTTGAGTGTGTGTGTGGGGTTAGAGTCTAAAATCGACCAAAAACTTTATTAATAGACCTCTGTACCTCAGGATGGCTTCAGCTTTTACCATAGAAGGACAAAAGCTCTTCCGCTATATAAACATCAACCGATAGAATCTAATTGAATTACTAAAAATAGGGAAAGGGTTAGACTGCACCGGTTAGGAATTAGGAGAATAGGGAGAAGCGAACGAGAAATAGAAATGGCTATCTCTCCCTCCAGGAACTCCTTCCCTCTTCTAACGAGACAACGAAAAAAAACACTCGACCACAACTATCTATCGCTAGTAACTTTGAATATACAGTTAGCTGCAATGGATTTTGTAACACTCTAATTTTTTCTCAACAACCATACAATATCCTAAATCAAATATACAACTTCAAATTAAGTTTCCTAACAAACAGAAGTATTATAGATTGAAAAAAAATAGTAAATTCGATAACTGAAGATATTCTGCTTACTTGGGCATTAAAACATATATATGTGACATTTTGGAGAGATGTGATAAATACTTGAAGATTGCTGTAAATTTCATGGATAAGTAATATCTTGTTTATTTAGGTGTCTATGTAATTAAATACTTAAAAGACACCAGGCTTACCTGGGTATGGGACAATTTATAGCGCGCCTGTACCCGTAGGCGCGGAAATTCGGGAAAGCCGGAATTCTCCCATGAGCCGCAAGACCTCCAAGAAGGTCCGGTAAGCTGGCTTCAAGCGGGCTAGGAAAACCTGATGCCCATCTGATGCGGTCGATCAATTACCTACACTTTAGAGACAGTAAAACCTAACCCGGACTGCCTATGACTTGCTCAAGCTTCCCTGAGTTGGGGCGAGCACTGACTCAGCAGTGTAGTCGCGCGATTTAAATTTCATGTTGATGATGGAAATTTTGAGGTAAAGTGTTGCAAAACTCATTATAGCTAATTGTATCTCTTCAGGACCTCGATGATATTCAACTAAATTTTGCTGAGAAAACTTCGTACATGTCTCAGTGTCAACTCATCATCTCACAGCGAGTGGTTAAGAACGAGGCCGGACAGTGACAAGTCAAGTCAAGCGCATAAAGTTATCATCTCATCAAGGATAGCAGCAATTCTGCCCAAGATACAACCCCCTCCTCACCATATGTAGTAAGTGATTACATGCTGTCAGAGGTTATATAAGAATGCTTTTTCTAGAGTGCTAACCAGAATGTCTTAATAGACACCAACCGATATTCATCACACAGTGAAACAGAAGTAAAGATATTAGTAGAAATTCAGATCCAAAATTAAGACAGAGCCATTAAACACAGGACACTTATCCAATATTTGTTTAAATTTCGCTTTTTCCACGGGCTATGAAGATTGAATCCTACTAATTCTAGTCCACTTAGCAAATTAAGCATATATTAGTTGACCTGACTTCTTAAATGTCTAAGTATATTAATCCAGTGGTTATCATCATTACGTGATCCCATAGAATGTTGTACCTACCGCTTTTCTCTTTTAGGCATTTTGTTCAAACCTTGTGCTAATGAATAACTATTTACTAATGCCAATTACTAAGTTATCATTAAGAATAAAGCCAAATTACGAAAAAAAAAAAAAAAAAAAAAAAAAAAAAAAAATAAAAAAAAAAAAATAAAAAAAAAAAAAAAAAAAAAAAAAAAAAAAAAAAAAAAAAAAAAAAAAAAAAAAAAAAAAGCTTATTTCAAATGCCATAATTGCAAAACCGTAATCAGTTAGCCTTAAATAAACACCAGTCTGACAAAAATTAATAAAACCAGCGTAATATTATTATAGTCTTTTAATCCAGTGGCAGGGTGTGAAAGAGAGAGAGCTGCTGTCATCAATTGGTAATTCATCAAAATAACAAAGCCGTAACTTAGCAATTACCAAGGTTTGCAAATCATAGACCATCTTCCTTCATTCGAAGGAGCCTTGTCCTAATTTTCTCCAGAATCTCTGCGATCCCGCCATTCACCCACAGCAATCGATTGACAAATTTTAAATTTCATTGAAATTTGTATGATAAAAGCAGTTCATCCTGAGTAATAAAGATGAGATAAAACTAAAAATATAAATACCAGTCTGCTCCCTCTTTTTATTTCTCCATTCCATCTATCTTTTCTTCATTTCTTCCTCAGTTACCTACAAGTATTACATCACAATGGCCCCCAAGGTTGCTATCGTCTACTACTCTCTCTACGGACACATCCGTCAGCTTGCCCTCAGTGCTCAAAAGGGTATTTCAGTTGCCGGCGGTAAAGCTGATCTTTTTCAGGTCCCTGAGACTCTGAGTCTCGAGATTCTGACCAAGATACATGCTCCTCCTCGTTCTGAGGACCCGATTGCGACCCTTGATACTCTTACTCAGTACAATGCTTTCCTTTTTGGAATTCCCACTCGTTACGGCAACTTCCCTGCACAATGGAAATCTTTCTGGGATGGTACTGGTAGTCTTTGGGCCAAGGGTGCTCTCCAGGGGAAGTTTGCTGGCACTTTTGTCTCCACCGGCACTCAAGGTGGTGGCCAGGAGGTTACTGTTCTCAACTCACTTTCGACTCTCACACACCACGGTATCATCTATGTTCCTCTTGGCTACAGAGATGTTTCCCACTTGCTCAGCAACCTTGAGGAACTCCATGGTGGATCTCCTTGGGGTGCTGGTACCTTCGCCGCCCCTGACGGTTCCAGACAGCCTAGCAAGCTCGAGTTAGAGGTTGCTGAGATCCAGGGCAAAACTTTCTTCGAAACTGTCAATAGACACAAATTTGATTAGATTCTGTAGTACAATCAAACCAATTTTAAACTATTATTCACAAACTATTTTTTTAGCGTAACGTTTGTTGAAGGGTTTAGCTATGAAAACTCAAAATAATGCTAGTGATTGTGGTTGTAAGAAAATCCTAGATTATCGGAATAAGTTTATTCAAGGATGAAGGTTTCTTCCTTGAGATAAATTAAGACCGTTACCATAAAAATAGAAACACCCGGGTTTGTTCAACAATTATCACCAATGTAGATGAATCAGATAAAATACTACCGTACTTTTTTAGCAACAAGACCTTATCGACTGCTTTGCGAAAATATAACATAAATCCCGGTAGAGATCCAAGATACTGAGTAGCTACGTGGCACTAAAAAAACGTAAAAACCTGTATTTTTCGCAATTGCTTGGACTCCAACTCCCATGGAGCATCACATATCTCGGCAAATGAAAAAAAAAAAAAAAAAAAAAAAAAAAAAAAAAAAAAAAAAAAAAAAAAACAAATATATAATCAAAAAAAAATAAT
>Ga0160505_101074_pt1 | contig 13577 bp, 7 predicted proteins | sample DIDeMG_FD_108225 | JGI IMG/M metagenome (GOLD analysis project Ga0160505, IMG submission 108225) | Enriched chicken feces microbial communities from UW Madison campus, WI, USA - DID2874_E49_Stillage MG | ecosystem: Host-associated > Birds > Digestive system > Large intestine > Fecal ... | reverse complement strand
GTTAAGGTTTTACTGGGTGTCAATCTCTGGTATTGAGCTACTGGGTGTTATGTATCTCAGGTTTCCCTTAGCACATGGATACTTTCATGGAAAATTCAGCGCCATCGAACGTCTGAACTTATTGCGCGCGCTGACACCGCTACTTTGCCAGTCTCATAGAGACGAATGTTTTTGAAATTTCATGTCTTCTTTGTATGTCATTTTGTTTTGTAATTTTGTATGTAACTATTTGATTTAAGGACAATAAACTGATTATCTATCTATCTATCTAAGGCCAACGAAAGAGGGAGAGAAGAGAATCCTTACAGTTGGTGACCACAAAAGTCATCAGACGATTGAATTTCTTTTTGAATGCCACTTTAATAGTATTAATATCATCCTGGTAATTCTCCATAGTCCTCATGCTCTTCAGCCTCTCAACATTGCTGTCTTTGACTCTGTTAAAAATGTATGTCGCAAAAAGCTAAAGTTAAATGTAATTGGCGATTCCACGCAAATAGGCAACTCTTTGTTTATAAAAAGTTATATAAGGCAAGAAGATTCAGTCCCACTTTAAAAAACATTATTGCTGGCTTGAAAGCTTCAGGATTATGGCCAGTATCGATGGAAAAGACCCATGAGAATACCATGATGACAAAGTTCGAGGGACCCCCAGTAATGCCGCTCAAGGCCATGACAGCACTACAAGCAACAACGCAGAGTCTTTTTTTTTTTTACGTACCTAAGTCATCAATTCAGCTCAAGTCTGCATTAAAAAAGTCTTTCTCGCTCAAAACCAGCCCACAATTTTCAACTTTTTTAAGACCCAAACCGGGAAACCTCTTGACACTCAACCTATGGTTATAGTGGCCCTAGACCAGGAAGTCCCTAGTCGTTGGTATAAGAAGGAAAAAATTACAGCCCAGAAAAAAATAATATGGTGTCATTTAACCCAACTAAGACCTCCTCCATAACCTATCCCAAGATCACAAATATTCGTCGCAAGATGTTCAAAAAGGTAGACCCACCGGGGACTTTAACAAAGGTTAAAAATACTAAAGTTGAAGGTGTTTATATTAATTGGCAACTGAAAACTCCAGAAATGCCCGATTTAGTGTTTAAAATTTTGTGATTGTAAATTAAATATTGTTCGTGATACTCTCTGTAACGGGCGACGTTTCTACTTGATATGATTAGGTTGAAAGAGAAGAAGATGATTGAATATTAATATTTATATGAATGGAAGACTACCTGGAGTAAGTATCTCTATATCAAGTATCATAATCTAGTTGTGGACGTTAGTCTCGGTGGGAGTTCTTAATCATGCAGTTAATAGTTTATGATGGAAATCCCCAATATGTACGTACTTTACTATATGTACAATTTTAATTTGGACAACTCATTCTCAAAAAGGCAAGGCGGGTTCGCAAGATGGGATTGGCTCGTCTCATTAAAGAAACCCAAGGTTAGGTTAGATTAACCAAAGTGGAATATTCGGAATGACCTTGGCCGAGGTCAATATCCTAAGTAAAATGTCCGGTGTAATTAATTGAAAAAATGGTCCCAAGTCTTGTCTCAAGGGTTATGTAACAAGCCATTATCCTAGACTTGGATTTTTGTATGTGTGAATGAAGTGTGCGCTAAGGCTTCCGTGAGGGCTCACCAATACATTCTCTATTATGAATAATAATGCTTAAGCTCAAAAATAGTCTTTAAGGTTCAGTTTTTATTGGTTATAAAGTACTGACATGAAATAGAATTGATAAATATAATTAGAACCAATGGTAGCTGGGTTCGTCATACCAGCTCAGTTGGACACTCACTCATCAATGTTACAAAAAATAGTTTTAAACCCAGGATGTTTCATACGTAGGGCATGGGACGTACATACAAAATTAATTTGTGTGACAGCAGCGCTATAAATAATCTTTTTTCGCTAATTGCTTAAGTTTTAATGCGTTTGAGATCAAGCACATATAAAGACTTGCTCAGCCCTGGTATTTGAAGATATATTCTGATAATTTATGTCCTGTTCATTTGTAATGACGTTATATACGTTGTTTGAATGTATTCATTTTAAAACTACAGGTAAAACCTTTCAGTGTTATTAAAAACTGTTTTTTTAAAAATCATAAGAAAACACTTGGGATATACTACTTGGACAAAACGTTTCAAATGTCAAATTTCAAATCTTAAATTTCAAACTTTTTATTTAAACAAAGCTCCAGATTGAGACAAGAAAGTCGTCTAGTTATCTCCAAGTTGTTAATAGTTTCATTCTAAAAATATGAAAAAAAATAAAAAACTTGACAATTGAATAATGAGCTCAGAATTTATTGACATTTGCTTTAGTTTGGCGAGATCAAGTTATCACAGTTTAAGACTTTGCTGTAAGAGCATACCGTGATTTCTATTTACACTAATATACAGAACCAGTTTTAGATACTTTGCTGTGGACTTTTCAGTCATAAGTGTAGAATTATTTTAATTGTATTTAATAATATAATACTGAGACTGAGGACCAGCATGCAAATTAATGATCTACAAAAAAGGTCGCAAAAAAGTGGTTACCTCTGGCCAGTTGTAAAATATTCTAATGCTCAGTTTCTAGTTGTCTACAGTGATATTGAAATTTTATTTTCTCAAAGCTGGGCAACTAATTAACGTCAAGAACAAATGATGAAAGATAGTCTGGCCTCTATGGAAAGATGTGCTCACACTCGATTGTCTGCTTATTTGTTTTATTTCGCTTTGTTTTTAAATCTGTCTTTATTCTTGCTTATTATTATAAATGTGCTAAACAATATGAATTATACAGTCACCTACTCCCTCATCCCGTTCCAAGTACTGAGTGCCGTACCAGAGCAAGATCTGAGTTGCTCAACGTCTCCATCGTATCGCCCCGTGTCAAGTTTTATACCGTTATACCTGTACCGATCCCACAACACTCAAAGTGTTACGAAGTATATATTGTTGATTCCAAACTAATGGACCCCATAGTTGAACTTTCACTGTTTCAGGACGGTATTGTCAAAGTCTTGGCTTCTCAACTTTATGGAATAAGTGCTTAAATGAGTGATCAGTTTATTGTCCTTACATCAAATAACTATAAAAATAAGTGCTTGATTCTGATCGTATTTAAAACCTCAACACATGGTACATGAACTTTGGGTATGACAATCAGAGACATTTAACCACTCCCATTCATAGAGTTAAGTAATTTTATAAATCAAATATCACGTTTTGTTTTGGAAGGAGGCAAAATATACTTTTTGTCCTTACCAGAAAGCTGAACCTTAAATGATTCAAAGATTAAATAGTATTGTTTGATGCTTTGTTTAGTTTTTTTTTGTTCCTCTAGGATTTTTAGATAATGATCTGATTTTCCATACATGCAATTGAAAACAATTTTATTTAATTTTTATGAAGCTCATTCTATGAGATTCAACAATTACTTTTTTCGTGATCAGTCAAATCTAAAGGACAAGAATAGTGTATAACAGTTTTCACTACTATTTCTAAATTTCGCTTTCATGGGTTTAGCATGGTTAAAATGATCTAAACGTTTTTTCAGCAACAAACACTTGACCATGGCAAATAAGCAAACGTATTTTCAAGGAATAATCATTTAAAAATGCTGGGCATGTCAGTTTTTGCTTTTGTTCTCTGACTAGGATAGTATCAACTATTTGTGAACCCGTACGTTTGTTGCTGATTGCCTGGAAGAAACCTTAAAAGTAAATACCATGATAAAGGGTAAGGTCATCATAGTACTACTGTAACCCTTCTTGTTTGCAAATTTTTATAACTGAGACTTTCTTTAAAACTTGTATACACGTCTCCAAGCGATGAGATCATAGATCGACATCTAACTTTAGCACAAAAGCTCAATGAAAACCTGGTGGTAAATCGGAAACTCGTGACAATGGCTAGCTATTAGGGCCACTATGCGCTATACCCAAAAAAGAAGCAATCAAACAAAAGAAATATTACTGAAAGCCGAGCTTTTACCAAGGAAACAGGAATGACCCTTGATGCAAGATGTGTGCCAAGTATGATTCTAGATTGAGAAACTTCCAGCAGAAAGAAAAAAATAAAATAAAAACGTGCAATCCAAAGAAAATTTGTTTGACGGAGCAGCAGTACATTTTATTGCTTTGGTGGAGATTAAAGTAATTTTATTTTTTGGTTCTACAGGATTACCATCAATATACAAGAAAAAAAATACACAAGCAATATTCCTTTTGATGGCTTGAGCAACTTTTACATATTAGATTAAACCAATTTTTTTCAATCATTTTAAAATAATACTTGGTGAAACCACGGCATCTTTTCGCGACAAGAACACAATGCACACTGACAGAATTCTGTTTTATTTAAACTTTCTTGTTAGTTTCAGCAGTAACTCCTAGAAAATAATAAAAAGGAATAAATACGTGAGGCATAGAAGTAGCTGCTAACCAGATAATATGCAAACTAAAACTCACAAAACGGAAGAGTTCGAAAATAGATATCAGTTTATTATCCTTACATCAAATAGTTACAAACTTATAATGTTGAAAATAAGTATCCAGAATATATTTTAGCATGAGTCTTTATAAATGTATACAAGCCAAGCCCCAAGGTTTGCGTTGAATCTTGCTAACGAGCGAGTATCCAATACTATGATAGGTGGCACATAAAATTTGAAATCCCGATGTTTCTAACGTTTCCCTAACATGATTGGTAGCCAGTTTTATAAATCAAGTAAAAAATTTTTACTGATGGTTTCCACTCTAAGCTGTGATTTACTAGGCAAAACAAATGAGGTTGTATATACATTATTGTAAAGTGAACCCAAATGCAGATTGGAGATAAAATCCACAGCAGATATCTAAAATATCATACTTTTTAGAGACCTTATGTTTTCATCAGAAAATATTTAGGAGTTCTTCCACAACTCCTGCAAATCATTTTGGTATTTTAAAAAAAAAGGAAACGTGGAAAATAATTTTTGCAATTGCTACTCGTATGATAGAGAGTTATTTACCAGACCTGAGTAAAAACAAAATCGAAAGATCGGTTTTCAAAGAAAAAGACCAAACAACCAGTTTTTCAAATGTCTTAATTTTGTTAAACCATTATCTTTTTTCAGACTAAATGCCAACCAAATATAGTAGAAAGCATTTCCACCAAACCCATTACATATATAATTACTTTATGTCTGAAAGCTTTGGAATTTGAGAATAGTTCTTACTACTAGCATTCATACGGTACCATAGTATCATAATATCCTGACTACAAGCAATCCGTAACAAATAAATAATCAGCCTACTATCCTTAGATTAAAAAGCTACACAAGATCATATACAACAAAATGACATGACCTTTCAGTGTGTGTTTTTAGCAGTATTATATACACAATGAAATTCTGCAAAAAAAAAAAAAAAATAAACCAACCACATATTTTTGCATTCTTATAAAGCTACATAAAACATATCATATAATTGGAAGAAAAAAAATTCAAAAAATACTGATGAAAGCTTGGAAACTTATTTTTTTTCAAAATTAATAAAACCAATAACCTAATTATTCAACACATCTGTGCCTAGAGTTTGAGTCTCTGCTACGTTTCACTCCACAGCATTACTGCATATTACCAGATAGGATTCTTGTTCCAGAATAGAAATTTTCCGAAAAATCTGCAGTTCTAATCATGTGTTACTGACTTGAGACTTCCAGTAACTGAAGAGATGGTATCAATCCTTTTGTAGGGATGTGTGGAGACAGCTTACTGAGACACTAGGAAGCGTTGAGTCTCTTAAATTTCTTGAGTCCTTTTTTTGTTTGCTATCTTACATTTATTCACCTAGGCAAGAAAACACCTTCTGGATAAACGGAAACTCTCTAACTAAAAGACTTTGTGGATAAGCAAATATAAATAGCCATTTGTGTATCTGAACTTTTAATGCACTTTAGATTTTATTAGTACATTAATTTGGATTCATCTTGATCGTCATATATGAAAGCTGGTGGTCGAGATACTAAAACGAAATCTCGATATACCTAAAATTCAGCATCCACTGGTATCTTACACAGTCTAGACACCGAAAACGAGGTAATTGTTAACTAGTCAGCAAGGGCAGCTACTTTTATTGCTTTGAACACTGTAACAGTGTGATATATACCTAACTACTAAATTCTTTTTACAAGCGTGAAGAGTTTATTTGTTAGCAACCAGAAATACAATAACAATAGCATTAATATCAGGAATCATAATCCCAATAATATCAGTTTAGTTCAGATGCTATATGATAACTATCTTCTGATAAGACGTCAAACCTAATGCACCTGGAGATTTGTTTCTCAAGTCTGAGCCCATTGGCTTGGAGATTTGCGAAGATTAGGGCCTCCCATAAGCTACACCATGTTATGAAAACGCAAGGTAGTTTCATCAACCGAGGAAAATCTTTTTAAAGCTCATCTGAAGTGATTGGTTTCTTATTGACAAGTATTGGCTTTGTTTAATCTGATCCAAACTGCCACATGTTCCGCAAACTAGTCTGTTCTAGAGAGTGCTTTCTACGTAACAGTGTGAAAATACCGACTTTTGTAAAAGAAAATGGATTGGACGATGGATCAAGCTTGGGATCGAGATATTTTAAAAAATCCAGTGACCTTCAATATTTTTCTCATGTGCCATTAGAACAACCGTCCGCAAGATGTCTTTGCCATTCGTTTGCATTTTTGAAGATGGCTTACTTTCCGTTCTTACCTGACCACCCCTGTATTTGCTATCCACAGCTAAGGAAATAATCATGAAAATATCATTGAGATTTTTAAACAGTACAGACAGTCATAAGCTCATATTTACTTTTTTTTACACAAGGCTCATAATTGGATCGAGAAAATGACTTTGCGTTTAATTAGTGGTCACAATTGGTTAGTTAGAATATCTAAATTAAGAATGTGCATATGTCAACCACCACAAATTCGGTGTCTAGAAAAAGAAAATGTTGTCTTCCAACTGCATACCTCATAGGCCATAAGGAGCAATCTGTTATTGGTACTGACACAAGGCATAGACATCCCTCATCAACTTATTTTATCAAAAGGCATAGAGCCGTGGCTATCAATTTTACTCGCAGTGGTTACTAAACAATCAAACTGAGATGACTGCTCCCAAACTTTTTCATAGTGCGTGTGAGTCTGCTATACAAACTATTGTCTCCTTCTTAACCTAGGTTTTCTTTTTGACATTTACAAGGAGAGCGTTATGGAAGCAGTTCTACACATCAAGAAATTGAAGTTTTTGCTACAAACCAAGAACAGATCACAAAGGGAATAAAAAAATCATATAGAAAAGCCAGGCAGAATAGAGTAAAAATAATAGCTCTTGGAAATGTGTACCTGACATGACTGGAGACCTTTTTAAACTAGGGTGAGACACACACTATTTAAACTTGACTATTTTGAACAATTTAGAACAGTCAAATCCTGCAAGAAATTTTTTTTTAACAGAGATCCAATCGTAAAGACTCAGCGTCTAATCCCTAACAACTCGACTGATGCTTTTCAATAAAAGATGCCTAACTAAAATCCTGAATCATATCTCTAGCAGTTTTTGTGTTGATTTTCCTTTGACTTTTAGAAACCACATTGTGGGCCGCAAATTTGGGTAGAGCTATAGTATTGTAATTTTCGCAAAACAGGTCAGCATTAGGCTTTTATCTTTACGGATGACTTCTGATTTATGCTAACAACTATCGAAACCCTTGATTAGTATTCTAGTAGCAACTAGATTTAGTTGTTATCTCGCGTAGGTAAGGTGTTACACAACGACATTAGCAAAAGAGCGCTGAATGAAAGGAAAGTTGTAAAAGACTCAGAAGTTTTAAAGCCTTAGAAAGAAGTCTTCTTAGTTACTAGTTTGTTCATCACGGTTTCTTAATTTTCGAAGCCCAAAGGTCTTTAAATTCATCTTGTTTGATTTGCTCCATAACGAGTAACGTATAGGCTGAAACTCTTTCTGCAACAACTTCTAATGAGGTCGCATTGCCTTAATCAATTCTACTATCATCGTAACTTTGTGATATACCATGGTGCTTGAAGCCGGCTTCTCACACCCCACATCTCTCAACAGTATCATGCCACTATAACTCACTCCTCAATATATTCACTCAATCTAACACAGGCTATCACACCCATGTGGGGGGAATAAAAGAGTTGGGGGACAGAGTTGAAAGGTAGACTATCATTGCTAAAGTAAGGGGCCCGAGATAGCATGATTGTGCTACGATACATCACTATTAAAGTCATTCAGAAACACCCCCTCGATTGCTTGTGATGCATCCATGTGCTTCAATCCAAGTATTCAGCGTTAGTTCACAAGCTCCTTTGTGTAACACCACACCTGTCAGTGATTAAAATCAATTTAAAGACTGCTAGAAGGGACAGCAGCTAGTAATATTTTATTGAAACCCATGAGTCTGTACTGCTGGATTCCGTTTAAAGGAAACCTGAACCGAAAAGAGCGGTTTGGTCAGTTTAATCATAATGGTAAAGATGAACAAAATTTGCCCATTTAAGGATTAAATATTTTTGTCCATCCCCTAAAATAAAATAATAATAAAAAAAAATAAAAAACGGCCCACTCAGCTAGCTAATTAATGATGAAATTGATGCAGCTAGTTTCTTGGAAACCTCATATCGTATCTTCATCTTTTCATAAGCCGGCCTAGTTGTTACAATTGTTTATGACTGCGTCTGTTTCCACGAAAAACAATTATGGTATTTTTCCGGCTAATAATGATGCAAGGTCTATTTTCGTACCTAAAGTTCATGTAATTCCCAGCAACAGCCAATAGCATTAGTTGCGAATGCCAGGTAAATGGGCTTATTTGTGGTAACAATCATCATCTTGAATCCACCAAAGTGAAGCCAAAACTGTGTCTTTGTAAGCTACTTATGAACAATGATATTCAACTCTAAAGTGTGCTGAAGTTGCGAATGAAATGGTTAATATTGTCAAACATCAAGGTTTTGTCTCAAATAGGGTTATTTGGTCCTTTTTGCATCTTTCAGGTGTGAGAAAAAAATTAAAAACAAAAAAAGAATTTTTAATGAGCTGGAGGTCTATTTAGCAACTGTGGGACTGCATACTTTATATGCCTACATCCTACATTAGGACCCTTTTTTAGACAATCACTAGGCCGAAAGCTTGCGGCATCATAGAGAAGGAATTGCTTGCTCCAGGAAACAACTGTAAAACCATACGTAGATGCAGCAACTAATTCAGAAACTAATGCAGAAACTGATGCAGAAGTTGATGCAGGAGGAGAAGCAGGAGCTGAAGTAACACACGGCCACCGCCTGCCAGATCCATGCATCTGGCTATTAATGCGTATACAGCTGGCCCTTAAAAAAAATAATTCTCATGCCTGGCTTATAATCAAATGTTAATAAATGAGCACTGCGAAGACGGTCCGATACGGCCCAGTGTTAGGCACTGCACAACCCCCATCGCGGCCATTTATGGATGCTTGGTACCTCCATCCCTAAAAGCCGCGTGTGGAGCAAAAATTGTATACGGGGCACCTGACCTTTGTTTTATTAGAATAGTGTAGACCCTAGAATGCGCAATTGAGTGAGATGACTACATCCATCCAGATTTTGTGGTTCCAAAAGAAAAACACGCATACACTAATACTTGCAAAATAGGCAGAATCGTCCGAAAAGATCTCAATCGACCCTGCCATCGCTCGATGACGACGTCGCTATTGCTGGAGCTTCCATCCTCGACTACGACCCCACTATTTTGGTGATAATGGTGCTACATGTAGTGTGTGTTTGTAGTACTAACAGGATTTCAGCTGCCACATTGTGTCAGCGTCTTTCAAATCGTAGAGAAATTTCTTTTTTCAACTATCCCAAAAATAACCAAAAAGAGAATGACAGCCCAATATCCTTTCTTTAAACTCGTCCCATCATCTGTTCTTAACATTTATTTTATATTCCGTATATTTCTAATCTAGTAAATCTGATATAGACACTCTCCCAGATTTACGCATCTTAGCAGTTTGATCATTGCTGCTCTTATTGTTCAAAGTAGCTGAGGTTGGAGATTGCGGTTGTTCTGACCTCGCTGGATAAGTTGACCCGGTTTTTGATAATTGCTGGGTTTGTTGGTTCATGGGGGAAGAAAGGGAGGCCTGTGCAAAGGCAGGAGAATGCTGCTGCCGGGTAAGTGGCTGTAGAGTTTCTCGACGCAAAGTCTGATTAGTCCCACCGTCACCAACATTGTACTGGAGAGGACGCAATGGTGGTACTTGTGAATACCCAGTGTTGACAGAGGGTAGTTGTGGCTGTGCTTGAGACGAAAAAGACGGCTGGGGTGCTTGCCACGGCTGGGACGGCAAGGTATGGGATTGTTGTGTCTGTGTAAGAGGGGGCAAAGGCGACTGCCTCATTTCCATAGTGGGATTGTAATAGGATGGTTGCTGTGAATGATGTGAATAATGAGGTAATTGCTGTTGTGATGGCGCCGATAGAGGAGGAGGAAGGGGCTGCGGAACTGATTGGTATGGCAGTTGATTCATCGAAGAGTTAATTGGAGGATAATTGTGGAGATCGGGTGGATGAGGACCAGGATATGGAGATCCCAGAGAGTGCTGAGAAGGATGCCCATACCCAAGTTCATCAGATGAAATTTGTTGTTGCTGTTGGTACTGATGTCCGTACGTAATATGTTGTCCATTTTTATATGGATCAAATGGAACAGGAAGTCCCGTAGGTGGCGGGTACATTGGGTAGCCCTGATTATGAGGATGATGGGAATACAACTGCTTTTGTGTGACGAGAGGAATCGTAGTTACCGATGCTGATACAGGCGCAAAGACACATTCTTGGTTAAATCTCTTGCAGTTGTTGCATCGTGGATCCTCTTCATTTCCGTTAATATTGGGGTTTCCAGAGCATCGAATCTGAAAATAAAAAATAAAAAAAATCATAAAATGAAGTTAGTAGAGCTCGCTAATAAAAAATTGAAAAATAAATACATGAAAGTCACTTACCTTTCGTCTTCGACAGTAGTTGCAAGCTATTGCTGTTCGTTGTCTCGACTTAACCACCGATTTGTCTCTGTCCCTATCTCCACCTGAATCGCGCCTGTCATTGTCTTTATCAAAATCATTTGACATATTTTCTGATCCTTTTCGTTTATCTCTAAACCCTGTTGATTGCCGATTATTTCCACGTTTGCTTATGCTACCACCACGTCTGCTGCTAGCTGATGAAAAAGAAGATGATCTTCGGGCTCCTAAAGACAGCGACGCAACAGCTACTAAATTTGGGGATGAAGGCGATTTGGATCTAAAAATATGAGAGTAATCCTTATGAAGAGCTGGTGATAATGGCGGCGTATTGTTGTTGTATTCAGAGACACTGTCAAAAGAACACTGTCTTGGTACAATAAAATGACCAGTTTGTTGGCTTAAAAATTCAATAGTAGGAATACTAACAGTTGAAAACTGCCCTGTTGAGTTGAAACCGTTTATTGGGATGCCCAACTTTTGCTTTTCGAGGATCTTGTGTTGTTGTGTCTGTGTTGTGTCAAATCTATACGAAAAAAGGTTGGGAGAACAGTGCGTGTAATTCTCCTTATCATCCAAGAATGTCTCTAATTTGTCACTGGATACCGATAATAATGAAGAAGGTCTGTGTCTGGTATGCAAGTATTGGCCAACATGAAAATTTGAACTTTGAGTCGAACTTGGGAGAGAGGAGAATTGGTGCGATTCAGTCAAAGATGACTTTATCGGCGAACTCATAAAAGGTAGATGAAATTAAAAATTAAAAGAAAAACCTCTTGTTGTTTGAAAAGAGGCAATAAATAAATAAGAATTTGGGTTGTTAAGAATATCACTCGAAAAGATTAGAATGCAAATTTGGAAATAGATTCTTAATTTTTGACGTCGTAAAAAAGGGTTTGGTGTTTCTAAGTGTGAGAGGGCTTCCGAGTTTTAATCGAGTAAACAAGGATCGCATAGATGTCAACAAATGAAAATCAAAAAAATTAAGTAGTCAAAGAAACAATAACTGCTGAAAGAAAAAGCTGTTAGTACTGCGAACGGGATACTAAAATAGCGTTTGCCCACGTCATTAAACCCCCAGTGCCGATTCTCTATGGAAGTTTGACAAAAGAAATGAAGCCAAAAAAAGAGATAAATAAGAAAGAACAGATAGCCAAGAACAATTCAAGCCTTAGATAAATAAGAGTTTATGTCTCCAAAGAGAAAAAATAAATGTAAATGCCAAATCGCAAAGAACAGCGTTTTCAGTTTTGAGAGCGACCGGAGTATTTTTGACCAATGGAAGCAGCATGTCCCAGAGTTGTAGTCAAGTCAAAGAGTTGGCAAAATAACATTAATTGGGGCTGTTGGGTGCGGTTTAAATATGGCAACTACCCTTACAGAAGCTTCAGAATGAACAGTATGGCAAAAAGGGTAATAACTGTTACTGAAGTTGTTGTAAACAACTAAATGAGTACGAAGCTGAGGTGGTTGATATAAAGTTTAGGGTTGGAGACGAAAGTAAAAAAAAGAAAAAAAAGAAAAAAAAGAAAAAAAAAAAGAGAACCAGACGGGAAAATAAAGGTAGAGGGGATAGAGAGATAGATAATAGAACTACATACCTGAAAAACTTTTTGTATTTAACACAAAGTGCTTTCTTTTTGTTTGTTTTGTTTTTTGGTGATAGTAATACCCAACGATCGAAAGCCAGGAATCGCAAGTCTGTTAGGGTTGACGGTTGGACCAAAAAGCTTTTTTCTGGTCTGAGTAAGAAACGGACAAATTCGCTGAGAACTTTTGCAAGTGGGAAGTGAAGAAAACAATGATTGAAAAAAATATGTTAGCCAAAGACAATTGACCAATGGCACTGTAATGTTTTTTTTATCGAGTAAGAAGAAGAAGGGGGAGTAGAAATCGGTATATCCGAAAATGATCAATGGCAGTGACTAGAACTCTAAACTGGTGATTAACAATAGCGAGCGCTTGAAAAAAATTATAAAATAAGTGAAAAAGCTGGCTGGCGTTAGATTTTGGTTCGAGAATTTGCAAGTGCACTGTCTTATTGTGTTTTGGTGATATATTTCAAGGCGCGGAAAAAGTTGCAAAATAAAACTGAGACAATCTAGATAGAATAAAGCAACAGTGACACAAGTTGAATGATTGGAGCTTCAATTGACAATAGAGTCATAATGATATAGCTCAAGTGAAGGGTATGGTTGTTGCAGCGCACAACCTGTTGACAAATTAAAAGAAACGTATTTCTCAAGTTTTAAAAAAAGCAAAAAAAAAAAAAAAAAAAATAAAAAAGGAGGAAAAAGGGGGTAAAGGGGATTTTTAAAAAAAAAATGGATTGTCAAATAAGGAAAAAGAAAGACAACCAAAGCAGCGAGTTAATTTATATGGACTACAAACTCATACGGGCGAAAGAAAGAAAGAAAAAGAGAAAAAAAGAAAAAAAAATAAAAGGAAAGGGTCAGGATAGAAGTTAAGAAGAGAAGGTATCCAGGAAAGTGAGGAAAAAAAAATTTTTAGGGATTTGCATGACGGTTT
>Ga0160505_101073_pt1 | contig 13582 bp, 9 predicted proteins | sample DIDeMG_FD_108225 | JGI IMG/M metagenome (GOLD analysis project Ga0160505, IMG submission 108225) | Enriched chicken feces microbial communities from UW Madison campus, WI, USA - DID2874_E49_Stillage MG | ecosystem: Host-associated > Birds > Digestive system > Large intestine > Fecal ... | reverse complement strand
AAAAAAAAAAAAAAAATATTTTTTTTTTTTTTTTTTTTTTTTTTTTTTTTCATTACACTTCTTTTATATATATTGGGTCATTGTAAACCAAAGAACATAAATTTTTAACATGATTGAGGTGCTAGATTAATGCAAAATATAAGATTAATCAATATCTAGAAAATAGATAATAAAAAGTTATCATAACAAAGTGTAACAAGCCAACATAAAATAAAGAATGAAAATAAAAATCCTTTAGAAAACTTTTTTTTTTTTCAATAAACTTGAATTACACTAAGTCTTCACTAGCTGTTTCAATATATATTTGATGATTTTGAGACCTCAGTCATCTATTATATTTTACCAAAACTGAAGAAATACATGTCATTGATAGAACCAATAACAAAAATGATTTACGTAAAGGTTGTGAATGACTCTTATAATTGGTTCCATTACACTAAAACCTTTTTAATGGTAATGTTAAGACATATGCAAATGGTGATCAAAAGACTCTAATACTTTTTTTTACCAATTTCATTGGTTGTTTACAAGGTATACTTAGTTGTGTAAGTGTTGCAGAAAGTCCCTTTAGTCATGTGACATAAATTTAAACTACATTTTTGATTAAGCCCATGCCTTACGAACAGTCTTGCTTGACAATGGAATATCATTATAAAGTCTATTATTCAGACAACCATGACTTTTTTCTTTACACAGCCGTAGCAATTTTGCTGGTTCAAACCATTGCCAACTAATAATCTAGCTTGCTAGCAGGACCATTAAATGAATAGCAATATTTTTGGAAGAGCAAAGGAAACAAAAAAATATGATACTGGCACACCAGCCAAATTGCATGTCACTTTGTTTTATAATTTTGTTTACAACTAACTATAATCAGTTTGACAAAGTTTTGACCCACTCTACTTTTTCACAACTATACAATATCCTAAATCAAATATAGAACTTAAACATCATGTTTCCTAACGAACAGAAGTACTACAGACTAAAAAAATAGTATATTCGGTAGCTGAAGAGCTCCTGATCAATATTTTGTATAATATCACTCAGCATCCCTGCATGCATTGAGCCATGTAGGGGTCTTCAGACGTGGCTATGAGTGTATTGGCTCTTGAAGATGGATTCCTTCCAATACAACAAACAGGTCAGTCATTCTAGCAAGATAATTCTCATATAAATATTACAAATATTACCCAATAGTGGCACCGGAAGCATCATATTTGGGTGATGGATTGGCCACCTTTCAGTCCCGATCTAAATAATATTGAACATCTATGAAGGGCTCGGAAGCATGAGCTATATCGGCTCTATTATAATCTTCATGACCTGAAAGATAATGAAGCTAATGTGTATATTTTCAAATCTCAAATCAAGGAGGCTTGGAAATGTATAAGTCAGGAACATATCCAGAAGCTTGTAGCATTTATCCCATGATTAAGAATTTGAAACTTATTGGACTAAGCACTTATTAGAAAAAAGACTCTAGAGAGGGGGTTAATATCACGGTTGTTTCAATTTCTAAGGCTTACCTACAGATGCCAGCTCTAACTCGCGCCCCTTCCAGAACCAGCAAAATTCAAATTTCTTTGCATCACGTAGAGGTGTAAGTTTTGGACGGCACTTAGAGCGCTACTTGGGGATATGATGCCGGCAAAGGATTCTTCTGGCAGTGCTCACAGACACACGGTCTTCATCTAGTTGTGCAAGACTCCACCATGATACCATAGAAAATCGCCTAGCTAATCGAACTAAATTGCACTCTTCACAGAAATTAAGTGACTTTGGATCCCCTGTATGGGGCCTGGATTTAAAGTTGTGGCGCTCTGAAAACCATTTTATAGTGCGGCCAATAGTTTTGTGATAAGCATTGAAGCAGTGTACGATGACTGTCTTTCTTGGTTAACTGCTACGATTGCACAAATAGCTGTGCATACCTCTAGAAAGAAAGGTTTGTTTCTCTGTCTGTTTCTGCTTATCTCGGGACTAATATCATATAGATTTGACATTTTAAAGACATATGGTGAAGAATTGAAGATTGCTGTACACCTCATGGATGTTGATGAAGAGGGACAAAACTTTCCTGAAATAACTGTATTTAATGTAAAGCCGATAAAATGGTTTTTTATCTATCGTACCGTCCAAACAAACTCAACGGCTCAACAAGAAGTTACATAAAGCAGTGAAATACAATGAATTATTTGGGAAGCACAGTACTATAAAACAAATATAAATATGAAAGTTTTTCCACGTCTCATTAAACTTGAATTTCTCTGTTGCTTTTGTTAAAAATAATTATGCTACTTTTCAATTTATTTTTATTTTTTTTATTTATTTCGTTAATAGTGGTAGCCTTTTTGTATATATATATATTTGTTTGGACCATAATAACCAACAGGTTGATTGAAAACCTATCACTGCCCATTGGCGTGGAAAATATAAAAACTGGTGCGGCTATTTGAAATGAAAATTAGGGCTTGACTTGTGCGGCCATTTTCTTTTTACAAATATGGCAGAGCTTGAGATGATTCACAAGTCAAACTTGGAATTAATTGCCCAACACTCATTTGCTATCTGTCTGCAAAGAAGAAACAAAAATTAAAAAAATAACAGGGCACAGATGCAAGGTCTTTGATGCATGAATAGTAGCAACCGCTTGGGCCAGAAAGAAATACGCAGATATATGGGTTATACGCTCTATGTGAAAAAAATTAGTCTTTCCACAGGCTTGGGTTATGTATGACAAAGGGTATTTTTTTTAGTGATAAAACAACATTGTCAAAAAACGACCAGGTGAGAAAAAGAAGTTTATCTTAAAATTATTATTAATTAATTCTGATCTTGAGGGAACCATAACTCTGGTCAAGTTGCTATCCAATTTTTGTTTGCAAGACTGTTTTTGTTTTTTTAGTACTTTATAAAAAATTACCATTGAAATTAGGTTTAATAGTTTAGCAGAAATAATCCATTTCAATTGTTCATGTAATTAAATTATTATATTAATTTAGACTTTGTCATTTCAATTAGATACAAATATATATGAAAAAAATAGCCTATAGTGCCATTGTTTAGTACTCGGCATCTTGTCCAGGATTGGCAGTCTCATAGTGCAAAAATTTGAGAAGGTAGTGCAAAAGGGCTGAAAAGAAAGAGCCCATAAAGGGACCCAGAAAGTAAATCCAAAAGTAGTTGGGGAAAGAGCGCATAATAACATTGGGACCAAGCGAACGGGCCGGATTAATGCCAGCACCTGTGTAGTAAACGGCAAACAAGTGTCCAATAAAAAGTGAAACGCCAATGGCAAGGGGGGCAAGGTAGGTACCACGATGCTTTTCAACTGCCATAAATAAAACAGTGATGCAAAGAAGAGCAGCAGCAAACATTTCAATAAAAAGGCCTTGTGAGCGCGAGGCGCCACCTCCAAGTGAGTTGTTAAAAGCAATGGGTCCAGGGGTCATGGCGCTAACGGCACCCGCTGCGGCAATACCAGCCACAAATTGAGCAATGATAATGAGAACAGCACGAAGCGGGGAAATGGCCCGAACTAAAGCAAGGGTCAGTGAAACCGCAGGGTTAAGCTGACCACCAGAAATTCTAAAGAAAATAAAACAATTGGTCATAACGGAAAAGCCAAAACCAAAAGCAATCATGACAAGTTGGGGCGGGTTTGAACCGCCACCAGGTTGTGGAATGTCGGGCGACTGGTTGGCAATTTGCGCAATCAGTTCAGCAAAAAGCAAAAAGAGAAAAGTACCAACAAATTCACCAATCACAGCAATAATGTGGTTTCGAAGGTTGTCGGGAAGCCCAAGCACGCGGGGCCGGTCAAGGTAGTTACTTGGCTGCGCTAACTTGTCTTGTTGTTGCATAGGGTCAGACATTGTGTTTGTTTAAAAATTAGTTATTGATTGAGGTGATTACAAGCTGTGATGAATGGTTGCTATTGGGAAATCTGCAAAAAGATTATTGAGCAATACCAAATAAAGATAATAGAGGTAGTTAATTGTGATTAAAAGATTGAAAAAATGAGCTTGAAAAAAAAAGAATTGAAAACCTGAGAAGAGGATCAGTTTATATAATTTTAAAATTCTGTCAAAAATATCATATTGTCTTTTAATTAAATGACACTTTGTTGCCAGTAATTCATTATATGATCAAGCTACTAATTGAATGCTAAACAGACACCATGCTCAAATACTATGAAACACATACAATTAAATAAAATTAGATAGGAAAATACGGCATAAAAGCAACTTTTTTTAAACTTTCAATATACTTCGAAAATTAAAGTTAAACTGACTTAAAGAAAACTTTTTAGTTCGCCAAAGGTGTGTGCAACAACTAGTGCTGAAAAGACACTGTACAATATAAACTGTCCCGAACTCCATGATGACGTTCTTTTAATGGTAAAATGTTATAGTATATAAAATAACAATTCTTTTTTCATTAACTTCTTCTGTGTTTAACAAGTTTTGGCACTGCTTTTTTAATTTTTTTTCTTAAGAAAAGCATAACAAAAAAGGCTAATTTTTGCATCTCAAACTTGGTTTCTCTACAATGGAAAAAACATCAAATGGTGTCTCGGGAAGATATTTAATGTCACTGGTTTGCCTAAACCTTCTCATTGCTATTTGTGATAGTTGTATCTAGGCGTATTTTTTTATTAACAGCATTGTGTATTTATTAGGCTTAAACCTATTTATAATCCTTCCTTCTTCTCTCCATATCGATGCTAGCGCATGCATACACCTGACAGCAGCCGCAAGACGAACTTTGATTTATTTCTTATTTCTGTGCTATGAAACTAGTGCAAGCCCTTGTAAAACTTTTCTCGGTTCATTTTTTTTCATTGTTGCTTATATCTGAATATGAAAAACTAACAATAGGGCAGTTCCGCTGAATAAACGACCAAGAAAACAAGTAAACCAAGACTCACATATACAAAGATTAATATTTTTATACATATATACCTATACTAAAGTGATCTAATTCAATTGCTCTTATGGAGATCAATCTCCAGTTTATTTTTTCACATTAAATAGCCAAGCATAGGTTTATAAGCCAATATGACATAAAAAGAAGACATGAATTTCAAAACATTTATCTCTATGAGACTGTTAGGACAGTGTTATCGCCTTGTATTATAAGTTTATGTGTTAGATAGCGCCGAATTCTCTATGAATGATTTTTTGTGTTAATGAAGGCCTCTTACACATAACACTAAGTAGATCAATATTAGAGACTTATACTTGAGGCTATAATAAGCTGTTATAATCAAGCAAACAATCAGCAAAAAAGTTGTGGGAATGAAGGTACAAACTTGACTACCGTTTCAAAGTACTTATCAAAAAGAAACTTGGGATCAAGCTCCGGAGAAACTTTCCTCAATAAATCTCGCTCTTTAGGGCGCCAAAAACACTTCTTAATAACATGCTCAACTGTTTCCAGCTGACTACACTCACGATAATGACTTTGCTCTTTGATGCATCTCATTTGGATATAGTTTCCTCGAACGCTTGTTTTCATGTATTAATTCTTTTTTTTTGTTTTTGTTGAGAGTTGTATCTACTCAATTTTCCTTTCAAACCCAGTTTTTCACCTAAATTCACTAACTTATTTTAGCCTGAAGTTGCTAGTTTTCTAGTTCTTTTTTGTCCAAATTCTACGATGTAATGATAGTAAAAGTGTATGATCAAAGCTACGGTCCTGTTTCTCTTTCCATGTCATTAATTGACTACAGATATTTTAGATCGTTGGTGCACAATATACTTATGATGAAAAACAAAGCAATAGCATCAAAGTTGTCAACAGATTTAGGAGAAAAGAAGTTTATGACTTTAACCTAGATGCATCATTGTCTTAAAGCCAATCATGCCTCTCTTTCATCACGATTTATCCCTGACCTTCCCAATTATTATTGATATTTCCTGACTCAGCTGAACAATTTTATTTTTTTTATTTTTGAAAGTTGAATTTCTAGCGTAATAACGAAGACGTATTAAAAGCTTTCACATTCATAGAGAACGCGTAAATATCAAGAACTTTATTAGTGGTGCTTCGAAAGACAACCTAAAAAAAAGTACTAACCATAATGGAAACGCGTTCAACCAGTCCCAGGGTATATTAAAACTTTAAATAAATTCCTATCTTCTGCAATTGTCTTTTGGCCTTCTTTACAACCATCATGGGAAGATCCCTACATCTAACATTTACTCGGATTTAATCAATCAGTTTACTCCTATTGGTTTTTTAGACAGGGGCGAAAAGTCTGATTTTAATACAGTTATAACGAGTAACTATCATATAGCAGAATGACTTTAAATAAAATGTCTGCAGGGTTAGTTTCTATTTTAAAGAAGAGAAAACCTTTAATAGCTTAATAGCGTATGTAGTTACTGTAAATGTAACTGATGATTAACATTAGTTTGCTAGCTTCAAAATAAATTTAAGAATACCGTCGTGTTTTAACTTGTAAGCTTCTATTGCCATTGAGCGAGGGCTTCCACCGGACTATTATTTTGACAGATTTTCTTTTTTAGCACTCCTGCTACCTAAAAGAGTTCTCATATTTGTTGACTAAAAGAATAGGAGCTTCCTTGCGTAATACACCAGAAAACAACTACTAGCTGTATTGGCTATTTTATTTTGATATTGCTTTCCACACGTTTGTTTGAATTTCCCAGTTTTGCCAATGCTCGGGGCTTTAAAAATAACACAGAAACAAAAAATGACTAGTGACTAACAAGCCAATGTCGGTGGTTATATCTAGTTAAAGAAGTTTCGCAGACAAGGAAGGTCCCGGGAAATTGAAAAAGAATTTCGGTGCCGCCTGCTAGAATAATTTGGGAGGGCCATGACAATTGTTTTTGGAACAATGCTTGATGTTTAAAAAGGTTCAGACATACCATCACTTACCATTTTTTTCGGTAACCTAAGATCTATTGATCTTGGCTGCCAACTTTAATATGCAGAAAAAAAGAACAATGCAATCACAATAAGTCGTGACATTGAAGTAAAATCTTATGTAGGGAAACAAAACAAAACAAAAAACTAACAAAATTTTATTACGCTAAATAAAAAGATATATCAGCTGATGTTTCTGTAAACTCTTTTTGTAAAATGATAAGTTGCTAATCGCTTTCATTTATTCATTCTTTTCATTTTTTTTTTTGTGTGAAGCAAACAGGACATGGCTAGATGACAGTACCTACCTTTGGCCACAGCTCTAAAAACCAAGAAAAAACCTTATTAATACTCAACTTTACAACCTTTAGCAGCTTTAAAGTGTTCCATGTAAGCAAAGCTAAGAGAAGAGAAAAAATAATTCTAGACCATTACCTATTGCGTTGTACTATTGCTTTTTTTTGTAGTAGTAGCAGTAGTAGTTGTAGCTTTTGAGGTCCAAGGATAAATACTAAGAGAGAAGCTGCCTTGGTAGTGGCACTAATTCTCAGTATCATTTTGGGTGATTGCGGGCAACTCTCGCAAACCATCTAGTTCCCGCTTCAGTACTAATGCAAGGTTCATCTGTCAGTATCTAAAAAGGTATGGCTGCTATCATAAGTTTGCTATTACCGATCATTATTATTGATATGTGATTAACCCAGTGAGTTCATTTTGAGTCTATGAATAGGTCCTGAAACTCTTTTTGAAAAAGATTAAAGTGGGAGGCTTTTGAGCAAATAAGAATCACAGGATCGGAACTTGCTAGCACTCGGATAATTTTACGTTTTAAACAAGAAGAGATTTGGAATGTCTTTTAGTAACTTTGATGGGTTGAAGCTGCCTCAGTTATAAAACTAAAAGTTGTATACTTTCCTATCTCCATCATATGCATTGACTTTGGCGGATTGTAATGTCTTATATAATATGGCACTAGTATCGATGAGCTTAATTTTTATTTTATTTCTCTTGTTTTGTTTTCCAATGGTGATGGTCTTGACTATTTTTGTACAAGCGTCTTCATGAAGTATGGACTAGAAAATAAAGCTTATCGAGAATCGAAATGATTCAGAATTAAAGGTTTTTACCAATATGATAGTTGTGATGGAGGTGATCTGACGAGCCCAGCTATCATTGGTTCTAAGTGTACTTATCAATCCTATTTTATATTAGCATTTCATGGCCAGTAACAATTGATTTTCTAAGACTACTTTTCAGTTTAAGTATAATATTCATAAAAGAGGGTGTATTGGTGAGCCCTCACGGAAGCCTTAGCGCACACTTCATTCATATATACATCCAAGTCTAGGATAATGATTTATTACACAACTATTGGAACAACACAATAATTTTCTTAGGCAATGACTCTAAAAACCCCACTAAAAAATTGATCTCGGCCAAGGTCCGTCCAACCACTCCATGTCTGTTAAACTAACTTGGAGTTGGATCTCTTCTGTAGGACGAATCAATCTCATCTTCCTAATCAGTGTTACCCCTTTGAGAATAGGCTGTCCAAATTAAAGTTTTATGTTGAAGTACTTTGAGATTCCTTGTATCATCACCTAACTACATGATCAAGAACCCCCACCTAGACTAACATCTACAACTAGCTTATAATTCTTAATATTGAAATTGATATTCCAGATAGGCTTCCGTTGTATTACCATATATTAATATTTAGACATCTTCCTTCTTTTAGATCTAATCACATCAAATAGAACTGTTCTCCTTACACTATTAATATTGGTAATAAACTGAAACAAAGACTTTCGTAGTGATTAGGATCGGACTAAAAATTGATATAAAACAGTCATTACTAAGTATTAATCATAGAGATTGTTTTAAAATTGTTTACTAGTCTCTATTCAACCATTAAAACTTTTAATATCAACGGAAAAACTTTTCTTCAAGATGAGTAGTAGCAAAAAAAAGGCTCTAATGTAGGGACAGTGAAAATTAGCCAGCACTTCACTCACATCCCATACCAAACAAATTGAATTAGCAAACGACAAAAGAAAAGTTAAGAGTCTGCTACTTGCAATACTTAATATTTACATACCAACAATATCTGGATTCAACTATTGAGTTTCAAAGTAGTGAAAATGCGCATACAAATTCTTCAGGCTTTTGGCTCTCAGTATTTGTTAAAAAAAACCCTGACCCAGAGACCCCATACGACTAGTTCTCACTACTATAATTGATAAAAGCATTAAAAAATGAGAACAAAAGTTGAACCAAACACTGAGAACTTGCTGAACTCTCTTTCAATAATGTAAAAAATTAAACTATTATTGAAATTGGTACTGGTAGCGCCAACAAACCTTTAGCCATAGAATGGTTGCTTTTGCTTACACAAGGGTGGTAGCTGCTTGACGCCCGGACTGGAATGAGACTAGCGCAAAAAGAATCAAGATCAGAGGCGGCCAGCGCTAATGAAAAAGAACCCCCATCCCTATTCAATTATTTTCAATATTATTTTATTTATTCTATATACATAGCAGCTTGTCATAAATGACAACTGTTTTTAGAATTCAATTGACTGTAATGCCTGATTGTATACACAACTTTGAGAAGTTGAGCCGGGTTTGCTCATAACTTTTTTCCCCCACATAACTCTATTGTTTAAATTTTGGGACAACCTTCATAACCCGCACACAAAAAAAGATTTAAAAAATATTGTTGCCTTGATATGTCAGGGTTTTTTAACTTACATAAATCTCTATAGAGTATTTTGTTTTCATACATTCTACTGTAAACCGATGATATTGCAACAACCAATCTTATACGTATACATCTACGCTTTGATATTATGTTAAACGATATCCCGGTGATCTTTTCGATTCAAACCCATCTTTTATTTTTAGAAAAACTGAATTTTTAACCTATGTGTAAATTAATGTGAAATTTTAATTGGAAGTTCTCAAACACCAATACAATCAGTGACCTGTATACTTAATAAATTATATTTTTTTCTGTCAGCCCAAAATCATTCTTTAGACATTAGTAGCTTGGTACATAACTAAGACAAGTTTTTTCTAAACGTTAGATGAAGCACCTTTCATTTCATCAGATAGTGTTAATAATGTTTGATTTAGACTGGATTTTTATTGGTTTGATTCTTTTACCAATTGAACGAAATCTTGTCTTGTAGGTAACCGCGTGTGTTTTTATGAAAACACTGTATACATTGAAGATTAGAAGTAAACCGACTTTATGAAAAATGATCTATAATTATTCAATCAAACAAGAAAATGTATATATGATAGTGTACAAAGACTCTAGCGGATCAGATCATTTATGACTTTTTTCCTTTTTAGTCAAATAGGTAAAATAATATATACTTTGAAAAAAGAAAAAGAAGCCTGTAAATAAAACTCAGTAGCTATAACTGAAAGTTTTACAATACACAAATGGAATATTACTTGTGGTATGGAAGCCGCCATGAAATGGAAAAGATAAAACACCACAGAGACACTATCTGTTTTCAGCAATTAATCTCTTACTTCATTGGGAATTTGATTGTTGATATGAAAGGAATACTTATATTTGACATGGCAGCTGAATACTAGAAAACTTGTCAAAAGATTTTAGATATATTTAGCTAGCAAAGTAGTATTTATAAATTCTCAAATCATAAATAAAGTGGAGTATATGACCTTGAAAAATTGGCGACATCGAACATCTGAGCTTATAATACACTCTGGCACTGCTATCTTACCAGCTTCATAAAGACAAATGCTTTAAAATATATGTCTTTCTTGTATGTCATTTGGTTTTATAGTTATATGTTCAACTATTTCATGTAAGAATAATAAACTAATTATCTATCTGGAAACTTGTGAAGCAGCCATGGAACAATGCGCGTAATGTCTACCCAAAGCGGCATTTTCATACTCACCAGTAGACGCGCAATCTTTTTTTTCTTTTTTGGTAAAATTAAAACTTCCGTACTAATTACTTGAAGAACCGATACGGGCTTTTAATTTTAGCAAATGATTTCATCTAGCACTGTTTACGCGCTTCCAATATACCACTTAAGACCTGTGCAATACAATTTGTTACATATTATTTAGAACCTGTTTAGAAATAGTCAATGCATTTATAACGTCATGCTTTTTTTCTTTCCCCAAAGTGTTTTATATTGATTTTTATACCTCCACTAGCATGCTTCGCATCAATCGTTCACCAGCATATGCACTATCCAATTCAAATATGCAATTATTGTTTAAACTTGATTAAATTCGCTTTCAATCAAATTCACCTTGAAATCATTTAGCAATACCTTGGCAATTAGTTGCTTTCAGTAAACTTTTTCGTATGTGTAAATCACATGATACTACAATCCTCAGTACAGATTTTAGACAAAAATTTTCGAAGTCTAAATCACCTTTTCTTTTCACATCATCAAACAACACCAATCAAACCACAGTCATCAATATGTTTAAATCAGCATCTCTCTCAATCATTAGAAATGCTTCTTCAGCTTTGTTGAAGCACCCTCAGCAACAATTGCTTGTTTCTGCCACGGCAGTTGCTGCTGCTGGCACTTTTACTAGAGTCACTCCCATGAGACCCTTTACATCGACACCTGCTTTCCAATATGCCAAGAAGAAGGGCGGTAAGAAGGAGGCTCCTGCATCCAAGGCGGCCGCAGTTGAGGACGAAACTCCTGCTGTTGAAGTTGTTGATTTGGAGGATCTTAAGCTCAAGTTTAACGAGAGTGTTGAGCTCTTCAAAGAGAAGGTCGCCGTTGTCCGCCAGGGAAAATTCACACCATCTGTGTTGGAGGAGATTATTGTCAAGACACACGACCACACTGATGAGCCCCTTAAGAACATTGCCCGTGTGGCAAGCAAGGGATCCCGAACACTAACCATCACAGTGTTTGATCCTCATAACGTTAAGCACATTACCGCGGCTGTGATTGGCTCGGACCTCAACCTCAACCCCCAGCCTGATCCCAAGTCTCCCGAACAGGTTTTGCGGGTACCTTTGCCTCCTGCCACCGCTGAGAGTAAAAAGGAGATTATCAAGCAATTGAGACACGAATATGAGCATTTCCGCAACTCACCTGCAAAGAAGTCGCTCACGGGTATTCGTGAGCATGCGCTCAAAGCAATCAAGAAGGCTGGAAAGGCCCTGTCCAAGGATGAAACCTTCAAGATTAAGAATCACGTTGAAGAGTTATTCAAGGCTGGCGCCAAGAATCTGGCCGATGCGCTCAAGCAGGCTGAGACAGCTGCTTCTAAGGAGTAAGTTAGTAACAGTCTATAGCTTTTTTTTTTTATTCAAACATACTTGTAGAATAATATATCGCTAGAAAAGCAAATAAAGATACCAACTAGTTCATGAATCAGCAACAACTAGAGCTAAGGGTCTGCACAGGATTTGGAAAAAGTAAAATAATGTAGGGTGGATTAGGGCTATGTATGAAGCTTATATGAATAATAAGCTGAGGTTGGTGAATGTAATAACGCAGCGATTCATCTAATACCCCCAATAGCATCATCAAATTGGAAATTGTTTTCGGTAAGTAGTTTTAATTTAATTTCCAGGATGCAAGAACACGACTCTTTTTTTTTTGTTGTTGTTGTTTATTTGTTTTTTTCTAAATTTAATTTAATTTAAAAAAAAAAAAACCAAAAGATTGAAGGATCAATTTGATGGGCCTTAGTGAATAAAATCTCTGGCCGTGCCGTTGATTTGGTCAATCTACTTGCCAAATAAAGCGGTTTCGCTGCAGAAGAAGCAACTTATTTTTAGCGTTCAGGTTTTCTAACGGTCGTAATTTGCCATTTGATAGTATTTCATAGTTTTGTTAAAACTGGACTTAGCCCAAGCTCGGTATACAAAAATATATAACTACATGTTTATGTATATTTGTTATAAAAAGGATTGTTGAAAGAACAAAAAAGAGAATTGAAGATGAGGAGTTGGAAGTCTATTAAAAGATGGATTTATTGACTGTGCAACGACCATGGCATACTAGACCTTGGTTCAGAAAGCTACCTCGGGGCCTGTTAGAATAAAAATAAAAAGATGAGGGAAACTGTCAGATCAAAACCCCGCATAAAAGCTAATCTAAAATAATAATAAATTGCCATGTAAAACAAAGTGGTTTATACTAACAAGCAAGCAGTCACGGTTTCTTTCTATGTATTCATGGGATAAACCCGGCTGGTAAAAAAATGTAGAAGAGATTGACTAGAAAATATACTTGGTTGTTCTTGTTTTTTGCTTATTCTTGATGATAGGCATGAGAATGACTGGGATTAAGCTTGTCAAAAAAGTAGACGATAGAATAGAACTAATGAAATGGGAGATGTGACTTGAATATATGTTTTATAGTGTGTAAATATTATTTCTTTATTTTCATTATTTTTTTTCTTTTTAACTCTTATTGGGCAGCGAATCTCGGATCTGTTCGAGGCAGAAGCCGAATCCGCTCGAGGGAATGACGTTTATGGTTTGCGCGAGTTAGCAGAGGGGCCTTTGCTTTTTTTTGCCCACAAAAGTCCGGGGAAATCAATTTTTTTTGTTTTTTTTAAAATTTCCTCAAGCGCTGACTGGCTCTTGGCAAAAGCCCTCGCTGCACTAGCTAATCCCGCTTTTTTTTTTTTTTTTTTTTTTTTTTTTTTTTTTTTTT
>Ga0160505_101072_pt1 | contig 13585 bp, 6 predicted proteins | sample DIDeMG_FD_108225 | JGI IMG/M metagenome (GOLD analysis project Ga0160505, IMG submission 108225) | Enriched chicken feces microbial communities from UW Madison campus, WI, USA - DID2874_E49_Stillage MG | ecosystem: Host-associated > Birds > Digestive system > Large intestine > Fecal ... | reverse complement strand
TAATATTAATTTTTTTTTTTTTTTTTTTTTGGAAAATTAAAAAAAGACCAAAAAAAAAAATTTTGAAAAAAAAAAAGATAAACAAAAAAAAAAAAAAAAAAAAAGAAAAAAAAAAAAAAAAAAAAAAAATTAAAAAAAAAAAAAAAAAAAAAAAAGACATGATGGCTCCAGAAATCGTGAAACATTTTAAATTTCTAACCCAGCTTGCTCCTTATCAGTTGACCAGAGCTACCAGCTAAAAGACAGTACCGACAAGACTTTTTTGCTATTCAGTCCAGATCTGAATGCTTTATTTTATTTAATTCTTTTTTATTTTCTGCTGTTCTAGTAGTGCTTTCAATTTTTATCCTCTATTTATTTGGCTGCTTAACGAAGGGCTGCAATTCAAACTATATAAACGCGGTTATATTTCTTATCAACCCAATCTCTTTTCTCTTTCCTTTCTTCTTTTTTTTCATCCTTCAACACAAACAGATTGGCACTAGGGAACAAACACCTCATTCGTCCGTCATCCACGTATATAAGCGTCTTTAACTTACATGGAAGACTCACCATCACCTAAATCAGGGCCTGCTTTAACTCCGTCCTGTTCAGGTGCCGATTTCAAGCTCGACTTTCAAGATGCGGATATGATCACATCCGAAGCTGCGGTGCTTGAACTTGAAGGCCGCCAGTACTACGGAAGACCTACTGCCAATTCAGCTACGGGAAGCAATCTCAGCTATCGACACTCCAACCAACATGGTAGCTCTTCTCACGGATCCTCGACCTCGATCCACCACAACCATCACCACTCAATGCACAACGGCTCTTCCAAAAAGAAGATTCATCATGGCACAGCATCAGAGGGCAGCAATAACAAGCTCGGTACATTTGAGGGAGTTTTTATTCCCACAACTCTCAATGTTTTGTCTATCCTGATGTTTCTCAGATTCGGCTTCATCCTCGGTCAGGCCGGCATTCTCGGCATGCTACTACTGCTGACGATATCATACAGTATTGATCTTCTTACAACACTCTCTATTTCAGCCATTGCGACCAACGGAACGGTTAAAGGCGGTGGTGCCTATTACATGATCAGTCGCTCCTTGGGTCCAGAATTTGGTGGCTCTATCGGTCTTGTATTTTACATTGGTCAAGTCCTCAACGCGTAAGTGCAGCAAAAACCAATTACCTTCCTTCCACTTATTGTTTTTCACTTTATGTTGATTTGTCCAGGTACTAACTAGATTGTTCTTGTTTAGAGGCATGAACGTTGTTGGTTTTTGTGAGCCACTACTCATCAACTTTGGTGCCACGAATGGAATCACAGCGAAAATTCTTCCCGAGGGCCATTGGTGGACCTTTTTTTACTCGACAACATTGCTGATTTTGTGTACGGGTATTTGCATGGTTGGTTCATCCTTGTTTGCCAAGGCTGGTAAGGTATTGTTTGTCACTTTGCTTATTTCGACATTTACCGTACCACTGTCAACTTTTTTCGTTCAACCCTTCGAAGTCAACGGAGCTGCATATACTGGTTTTGCATGGAGCACGATTAAGCAAAACCTTTTACCGCATTTCACAAAGGGCGCTGCAGGAAGTGTTATCAAATCCAGGGAGACTTTCCAAGACATGTTTGCTATTTTTTTCCCTGCTACTTGTGGTATTTTTGCCGGTGCATCAATGTCGGGCGATTTAAAAAAGCCCAGTTCAAGTATTCCCCAAGGTACTCTTCGTGGTCTATTATTGACTTATTGTTCATATGCGACCGTCATTATTGCTATGGGATCTTGTATTTCTAGAGAATTACTCTATCAGGATGTGCAAGTTTTGCAAAACGTTAACATGAACAAATACTTAATTATCATGGGTGAGTTTTCAACCTCGCTGTTTTCTGCTATTGTTGGCATTATTGGTTCTGCCAAACAGCTTCAGGCTCTTGCTAAAGACGAGGTTTTGCCTTTCACAAAACCTTTTGCCAAGGGCACCCCTGTTACGGATGACCCCATAATGGCTGTCATTTTTACCTATGTCCTGGCCCAGATCACTTTGCTATTCGACATCAACCAGATTGCAACTTTCATTACTATGGCTTTCCTGATGACTTTTGTTGTTACCAACCTTGCTTGTTTCTTACTAAAAATTGCGAGTGCCCCCAACTTCCGTCCGTCGTTTAAATATTTTAACACTTACACGGCAGCCGCAGGTGCAGCTGCATCTGCGGCTGCCATGTTTGTGGCCGACGGAATTTCAGCTTCTCTCATGATTGTGTTGATGATACTTTTATTCATGGTGATTCATTATATCTCCCTGCCCAAACCATGGGGTGATGTGTCGCAGGCTCTAATCTACCACCAGGTGCGCAAATATCTATTAAGACTTCGACAGGACCACGTTAAGTTTTGGAGACCTCAAATTTTGCTTCTTGTTGACGACCCGCGAACTGCATGGAATCTGATTCATTTTTGTAATCACTTAAAAAAGGGTGGCCTATACATTCTTGGACATGTGGTGGTGACTCATGATTTTCAGCAATCGTTTGCTGAAGTCAAAAAGCAGCAAGCAGCATGGATCAAGCTTAGAGATATAAGCAAGGTTAAAGCCTTTGTGCAGATAGCAGCTGGCCCTGATGTTGTTTGGGGAGCCAGAAACGTTTATATGGGATCAGGTCTAGGTGGTATGAGACCCAACATTACCGTGCTTGGGTTCTTTGAAAAGCAAAATCATTCCAACCCCGCCAACTCACCTACGATAAAAAACAAAGATGGTTCCATTTCTATTCCCATTGAGTCTTTACCGACAGATCAATGTCGCCGGGAAACTACCATCAATGTCATGCAATGGGTCAACATTATTGAAGATCTGCTGACTATGAGAGCGAATATTGCCATTGCCAAGGGTTTCCTTAACCTTGAACTTCCTAATTTATCTGGCCACAAAGTTAAAGAGAATTCAACTAGAAAGTACATTGATCTTTATCCTATTCAGATGTCAGCTCAGATTATTGACGAGAATGGTGAGACCAGTGCTTTGACAACCAATTTTGATACATACACACTTATTCTTCAGATGGGAGCTATTCTGCGCACTGTTCCTGCCTGGAAAGTCAACCACGATCTTCGAGTTGTTGTGTTTGTGGAGTTTGAAGAGGACGTTGAGGAAGAAAAGTACAGAATTAGAATATTACTTGAGCGGCTCAGAATCAACGCGGAGATTCTTGTCACCTGCTTAAGTGGTGGAGGCGTTGAAGCCTATGAGACAATTGTTCGCGGCGGTCCTGACAAATCAGGTCGGGTTGAAAGGTTCTTGGGAAAACACGAGTGGTGGCTTGAGCTGCAAGATGCTCGTAAAGAGTGGAGCAACAAGTATTCAAACTCCAACAAACCAACTGGTTACATTCCTCAAGACAGAGTCGAGAGCCTAATGCATAATGTTGATGCGAATGCTATTGGCAGCGTTAGCGTTGGTCCCAGTGGTGATTCGTCTACTGGAAAGCTCAAGAAAAGCAAAACGCTCTTCTCTTCCACTTTACCTTCTGCTTCTAGCTTTTTGAAAAATCGGAAAAGAAGACACACTATTTCATCACTACAGCAGATGGGCATCTCTGGTCTTAACATTCAAACCAACAAGATCAGGAAAAGTGAACTCCAGTCTGCCACTGATTTCTACAGAGATAGCGAAAGTTCTGACTCTGAGTCGGACTCTGAGGCTATTTCTACAAGTGAATCCAACTCTCTATCTTCCTCTGTTGTGAACAAGGCTGATCCTGTTCCCATTCATTCTAAGGATCGAAAGCAGGGAAACTTATTTGCTCCCAGATTCTCTCTTCCCAATGACTCGTCTTTTAAATCAAAGCCAGCACAAGATTCATTCAAGAAGTCTTCAGATCGTGCCAATAAATCCGATGTGGTTTTTAACAAGAAGGCCCTTACTGGTAGCAAAAGTGTTTCCCCAGAAAATTCCTCCTTGCACAAATCCCTTCTGTCTATTCCCAGTGCCTCCAAGTTTGACGCGGCCAAGCTCGACCCTAGTGCGACTAGACCTCCTATTTCTACGGTCCCGTCTTCAACAAGCCTAAAGTCAACCACTCAGCTTACTAGCTCTGCTAAAAAGAGAAAACCCAACTTTTCTGGTCTGGCCATGCCCAACACCAGAGTCGATGAAGCTGACGATGGCAGGCCTACAATCATGTTTGAAAAGAAGCGTTGCAATAAAACTAACTCCTACGGCTCTACGAGCGATCTTAAAAAAATTGGTAGTGGCAGTAACTCTATTGCCGGTGCCAGAACAGTGAACGAGCATACACCCTTGATTTCTGGGGATAACGACCAAATAGCAAGTTACTCTCAACGGCATTCCAAAGCTTCTTCTGTTATTAGCGAGGAACCAGAAGCAACCAAGAAGGCCGTCTCTTGGAACATTGATGAACCTAATGATGATAGTCATGGGGAGGAAGATGAGGATCCTGAGAATCAAGGTGCTTACTTGTCATTTAATCATCTTCCTGCCAATGCTCAGCATGTTATTCTCAATGATATGATGAGAACGATCTCAAAGGATTCTGCCGTCATTTTTTCAACTCTGCCCGCTCCCGCTCTCGGAACTCATCTTAGTGAAGAGGAAAGCTGGCAGTATGTAGAATCCCTTGATGTGTGGTGTCAGGACCTTCCCCCCGTCATTCTTCTCCATTCACAAACAATGACGGTCACAACTGCATTATAATTTTATCAGCTAATTATTCTTGGCTGTTTTTTGTAATATTATGATTATTATTATTATTTTCCTATTCATAAGATAATAAATATGGTTATTTATTGACTTTCGTAGCGTGCGTCAAAATATCTAATTCATCAAATATCTTTGCTTGTGGGAAGCGTGGCGCTCAACCTCATTGGCAGGTCTAAAGTCGTACACAATTTGAATGTCCAGGTCACGCGGGTTCTCCTTGTTGGGCTTGGACGAGATGGAACCATAAATAAATTCCCCATAGTTGGTAGTAATGGTATCCTTCAAGTAAAAGACACTCTGCTTCCAGTGCGTATAGGCCGAGAAGGGACCCGTTGAAAAGTGGACAGGCTCCTCGAGATTCTTTTCAAAGCCAATATCAAACCAAACCACAAGAGCGTGTACCTGGTCAGCACGGGTGGCCTTGAGCTTGAAATCACTGGCAAATGCAAGATCCTTGACAGTGACGGTAGTCATGTCGAACTCAGCAATTTGAAATATTGAGGTGCATACAGCCTCACGGTTGACCGTGTCAACGAGCGGCTCCTGCATGACCACCTCCTGAAAGGGTGAGTAATCAAACCCGTAAACATCACGCCAAAACCCAATCTTTTCCTCTTTATATTCACCATCCTCAATGCCGGCCACAAACATTGTTGCCTTGTCCGGAAGCACAAGGCCACCGTCAACAAGGTACCTATCGCGCGCGTAAAGCACAGTATCCAGCATTGATTCATAGAGCAAAAAATATCCCATCCACTCGCTAATGATAATATCCACTTTCTCGACTGGCAGCGTAATCTCCTCCATCTTACCCTGAATCAGCACAATCTTGTCCTCACCAAAGCCATTAAGGCGAACAATTTTTTCGGCCATGCCGATAATATTGGACATGTCCACAGAGACAACAAGCTTGGCGCCAGCCTGGCTCGCAAACATGGATAAGATTCCAGTGCCGCATCCCACATCTAGCACGGTCTTGCCCTCAAAGAGATGCTTATTGCGGAAAATAGCATTGCGGTAAGCAAGAGTGCGTACGCTATCCTTGAGCATTTCCTCATGGATGCCAAAATGATCATAGGATGAAAAGTAGCGCTGCTCCGTGTAGGGCATTTCACCCTTGGTGTTGGAAGTAGTACTGTCAGACATTAATAGAAAAAAAGAGAATTTATTGCAAGGAAGGTCTAAAAGCTCAATTGATTATTGGCGATAGTTTGGTTGCTAATTGAGCTGGTTGTTGGTGGTGATATGTTGAGAGGATAAGCTGCTTTGGGGACTTGCTGCTGGGTCATTACTGCCTTTGTATGTTTTGTAGGGTTGTTGTGTTTTATTTTTTCACGCTGTGGGAAACCTCTAAGCAATGATAAAAACGACTTGACACTTAGGGTGTTCTCTTCATGCAGGACCCCACGTGATGATGCATTTTGGCAACGTCTCTTCGGGGAAAACAGCTTGAAGCTATCAGCAAGGCCTAATAGTTGGGGTAACAATACTTCATGCGTTCGAGCAAGAATATAAAATAATATTTGAAAACAAGTTACCGCAGCAAAGGCAACTATGATCTCATCTGCATTGGTATATCAGAAATAACGACTCTACTTTTTTCGTTTTTTTTTTTTTGTTTTTTGGAAATTCAGAACTAGCAGGTTTCGAAAATTACTCTTCTGTATTTCCTCCTCTCCTAGTTGGATATCTAAATGGTATGTGACCCTTCGGCGAACCTAGCCGCAAGCAGATGGATAATTATGATATATCATCCTCGAAACTGTAGCTTCCTGATGTTGCTGCTATTCCCCAGAACTGGGTCTTTGATTATAGGCTGAAACCTTTTTCATCCTTCTCAGGCGACCTGCAAAGTACACTACAATTATGGTCTAGTTGCGGCTAGAATCTTCAAATAGTGAGTTCAAGTAGTTGTTGGTACAGGGCTATCACATACCTTTATGGTCATTTAAGTTCTCGAAGAGCACGCGAATTACCGGTAATCTCCGCCTATCTAACCGCCCTTTAAACAAGCAACTTTAACGTCGAAATTTCACTAATCAGTGAGTTTGCAGTCTTCTCGTCGGTCTCTTGAATATCTGTTGAATCACAAGTCCCTGGTCTCCTTGTCACATGCAGCCGCTGACTTTCCATAACTAGCTAGTTTATAATATGATAACAGTTTTCATCTTTTCAGGGAACTGGCGGCTAATAACCTATGGTCTAGTGCGAGATTCACCGTTTATGGTGGACACTACAGTATCAATTTAACTACAATTCAGAATCCTATCAACGGCCCCTCTGTAAAATACATGAGAAGTACGACATTAAGATGAAATTTAAGTTAATTGAGATTACAAAAAACAGTCTTTAAAGATCAGTATTTAAGTGAGCTAAGAAAAAAAGCAAACCATTATTTGAGCCCTAAGGGCATTTTTTGGCGAGCTTAATACTGAACGTCTGCGAACAACTAAAAAAATTAAAAGGAAAAAGAAAAAGAGAGAGACTGCACTGGCACAAATGTAGAAATATCGATCATAAGCGACATTTGTGAACCAAATACTGCAATTTCTACTGTATCAACGACGCAAAGGTAAGTTCAACCAGCCATAATGGGCCCCTAACAGTTCCAAAATCGACCAAGGGATCAGGAAATTACATAACTAAAAAGGTGAAATATGGGTCTCGCTGAATAGATTCACTTTCACTCTATCAGTATAAACACTTCAACTCTTGGTATACTAAAGTAGTTGACTATCGTATCAAGTCTTTTTTTTTTTTTTTACAAAAAAAGACATTTTAATGGGCTAAAAACCTATCTTGTTTTGTATATTTGGAATCTGAAAACACTAAACTTTCCCTCGAAAAATATTTTCAGAGTATATACAGAAAAGTACTGTAGTTACAGTTTGTTCTTTTTTTTGTTTGGTTTTTCTAATAAACGTACGTGATCTTGTTTGAGAAGCAGATAATTGCAAGCGTTACAAAATATTATTTTCTCGCCATTAAGTTCAACCGCATCATAAGCTGATGTTATAGGCTGTGCCTAACTGATAGGTCAATGCCGAGTTATTGGGGATAGAAAGTATGTGAAATCAAAAGCCAATTGTAGGAAACTTATACATACATAACGTTGAATAACTGATGTATACATATGCCTGCTCCTAAAGGCTCTAGATAGTCTAAACTAACCTCAGTAGGAACGCACAAAACTGAGATTTGGTGAAGAAAAAAAATTGAGTAATAAAAAAATAAAAATAAAAGGATTCCTATTATACAAACTCCTAGTATACAGCAAGTTACGAAATGTGCACAAATTTTAAAATAACAGTTCGTCATTTCAAATAAAATGGAGATAGTGTAGCACTGTAGCGGCAGCACCTGAAATAAAGTATACCTTAGCCTTAACAAAAAAAAAAAAAACCTGCCTAATTATGGACTGATCTTTTTAGGTCATGAAAGTTTCGCTTGCATGCTAGCTGCAATCTGTATACCTAATGCTGCATAAAAACCTCGAGACAGCGAGACTTTAGAACAATAAAAGGTTATTGAAGGATACAGGATGTCGATAGAAGCCAAATTTCTGAGAAATTAGTCAAATCTAGACCATTTTGCTGAAGGCTGGGTTTCTGTAGACATTTTAAAGATTCACTCAATGGCACTGGTAGGGTACATGATACTATTGTAAGTAACAATCTATACCACGGTCCTTTAGCCTTGAACTAGACTTGAGTGACGAGTGCATTGCTGGATCTGCGGATAAAACCAAAAACATACGCCACACATTGTGAAAAATAAGGGTCTCGAGAGGGATTTTTTTTTTAAAAAAAATTGGAAATTTAGAGATGATACAGTAACAAGTAGCTCGTATTTATGGAATGGTTTTAATATTAACCAGGTTCATAAAAAAGTAATTCAGAATTCTTTTTAAAGCTTGATAATCGTTTATTATTGTCATAATTATTTTGCTTCATACGGTTCTGCTCTATAGGGTATGGTTAATTAAGGAGCGAGAGAATGAAGTGTAAAAAAACCTAGCTAAAGAAGTTGCGCACCTTGTCATAAATAGTCTACAAGCGAGAAAGTTTTCATGTAGGTACGCATACAGTAACCCTCACCTCACAACGACTACGAAAACAATCAAATAAAATTTCACAAATGAAGAATATTTGAGCTCAAGATTACAAAAGTAATGAAGATGACTTATCAGTACGCTCTTCTTCTTTTTTTTTGAAAATCATTTAAAACCCCCTTCAAATAACCTAAATTTATAGCTATCTTTTCCCTTTCCATTTTGTCATTTGAACACAAATTTAACATTAAACGACAATTGAGTTTCCCAGTACACAAATTCTAACTGCCATGTCTCCAGTCAAAAGCCTCCACATAATTCAAGGTGTCAGCGCAGCCTTTAGCCCCTACCTCAAGAGAGAACAGCTTACACTAGAAGCGAATATTAGAACAAAGGTGAGAAGAGCTCTTTGCTTTTAAAATGTATTACCTACATAAACTTCTGGTTTACTAACATTTACTTTGCAAGACCAACACGACCCGACCAAAAAGTTCATCCACAAAGGCCAATAGCAGAAATAACAGCATCAGTAGCACAAGCAGTATCAGTAGCACCAGCAGCATCTCCAGCGCTGTTAGTGCTGCCAGCAGTATTAGTAGCATAAGTAGCATCAGTAAAAGTACAGTCGCAACAGCTCAAAAGCCAAAAAAGAAGAAGACGGCCAGAGCTTGTTGCCATTGCCAAAAAGCCCATTTAACATGCGACGAAGGTATGGTTTTTTTTTTGCTTTTATTCTTGTTTTCTTTCTAATCGATGGATGAGTACTATGAATTCCAATCAGAATGGTTTCTAACTCTTACTTCCAGGTCGCCCATGCCAAAGATGTATTAAAAAGGGTTTTCAGGATACTTGCCGAGATGGAGAAAGAAAACCACCCAGAAAACGGAACAAGCCAAATGCTAACAAAACAACTGAGGTAAAGCCTGACCTTAATGTTCTTCCACTGGTTGAAGAGAACTTAAGCTCTAATGCTTCTTATGGTCTTGAAAAGCCTGTAGATCTGGGATACTCTACTCTGACAAACTTTCTAGACACCTCATCTAGTGATCTGGATAGCTTTTTTGATCCGCTAACTGAGTTTGGCCCCCTAAGTACACTTATGATGGATCCAATTACTGACACCACTATTACTGGAACACCAAATATCACCTCTGAATTTTCTTCGCCCACGTCTTCTGCCAATGAGACTGATTTTTTGTCCCCATTGTTTAAGGATAATTTTATTGAAATGGTGCCGCCCCAGTATCAAACCCCTCGTGAAATTTACTCAAAAATAACAGCTCCGTTTTCCTACACTGATGGCCATCATGAACTTTTGAACTATCTGCGCCAGCGGTTTGCTAACAACAACCTTATTGCGGTGGCTAGGTCAATTGCCGAGACGCGGCCGTCGTTTATCGCGTCCTGCAACTCTTTGGATCAAGAGGACCTTATCTTTATGGAAAAATGCTTTCAGCGGACGCTTTTGGAATACAACAAAATACTGACAACCAGTGGGACCCCCACTGTGATCTGGAGGCGCACAGGTCAAGTTGTGGCCTCCAACCGCGAGTTCTGCATCTTGACTGGTTGGTCCCATAAGCATCTTTTGGGAACTGGCGACGGCAGTAACAAATACATTGTCGAGCTTATGGACGACGCTTCTGTAATGACATACTTTGATCTTTTTTCAAAGCTGTCGTTTGGAGACTCCCAGAGCTTTCTGACAACGCAACTAAATCTAGTTGGCTCCCTTGGTGACAAAATTAAAACTATTTGCACCCTCACGGTGAGGAGAGACGTCTTTGATATTCCCATGATGATTGTGGGGAACTTTCTACCCATTTTGGATTACAATAAACAAATATAGTTTTTGGAGTAAGCATACCAATGGCTTCTTTTTTTTTTTTTAGTTGTTTTTTGAGAAGTTAAGTACGCGTCATGATTAGAATCTTTTTTAATAAAAAAAAAAACATTTTGAGATTATGAATCGTATTGTAGATCATAGATATAACGACCAATCGACTACACTTTATTCGCAATTATTGTTATTACCCAGTTACCTTCTTTGCCAAATCGTAGGTTTACCAGATTGCTTACCAAATTTGTGGTATGGCGGTTAATTGTAAAGTTTATAACCAGGCCATGTTCCTGATAACAGAAACGCTGTTGGCTGTCTTGAGCTAGATCAGCAAGGTTTCAGTTCCTTTTGTATCTAGGTGAACTGAAACTATTGTTGGGCCAAAAGTAGATGACACTCATGTAGCAAATCAAAAGTGCAAGATTATAGGCTAAAGTACACTTAAGTGAGAGGTAATGTCGACAGCCAAACATCCCTGAAAATATAGATAGTGAAATTTTCGGCCAGGGCGTCTCAAAGATAGTCAAGTTTCTGTGTCGCGTTTTCTTTCTCTTTTGTTTTTCTTTTTTTTTTCTTCTTTTTTCTTTTTTTTTTTTCTACCAGGCAGTTATGCCTCGAGGTGCACGAAACGAGCAGTTTTTTGAATTTGCGTAGAAGCAGTTTGCGACGCAATCAGTTTTATTTATTGGAATACGCTCCCCTTGCTGGGAGGGGGGACGTGGCAAGTCATGACGACATTCGATCGATTGGGGTCATCGAAGGAGCACGGCTACAGGCCCCGCCTTGGACTTACATCTAGATCTTCAAAAGTCTCGCAATCGCTGTAGGCAGTACATAATTCAATTGAGTTGCAATAGAAAGTCACTGTGCAGGACAAGTTCCTTGAATCTTGTAATTTACGTTGCGTTAGTCACTTATCACTCTCAGTTCATGAAATCGTGGCTTCAGGTGAACTACTTGAACTGGCGTTCAACAACAGTTTCAAAAAAAAAAAAACTATATATATATCGTCGTCATATTGTATTAGGTATTGCAAATATAATGTTGATTAACCTTAGTCAATTCTTGGTCATGGTTGGAAACTTGCTTGTCGATCGCAGATTTATATCACAAAGTCAACTAATAGTCGTTCATGGCACATTACCCCACAGGCCCTGAAATTTAGTTGAAAAACTGAGGGTCTGGAAAGCGTTGAGACTAATCCGGCTGAAATTTTCTGGGACTATTAAATTTTAGGGTTGTGCCCTAACTGACTTTTTAGTAAGAAAGTCCCAAAAGAGAAAGTTTTGTTCATTTGCTGTTCAAATCCTCAACTACTTTTTGTCATTTTTTTTTAATCAAAATTTTAATCCCAATCACAAATTTAATCATGATAATAATCATAAAAGTTGAACACTGAAAATTTTAAATTTTAACCTGCTGATGTAATTAATTTTGTAAGCGAAATTTTTCAAATGGAAAAATTTTTTCCCTCCTCCCTCTTACTGGAATTTTTTTTTTCCCTTCTCTCTTTTCTCTCTTCCCCTTCCCTTTTTTTACTTCTTGCTCGACGACGTCCTTCATAGATTTCTACATCGAAAATGGCTCAAAGACTTACTTACAGAAGAAGAAACCCATGTAGGTAGCAATCTGTTATTCTATCGCAATTTTTCGGTTTGTTGTGATTCTAAAGGCATGATAATTGGCAAAGGAAGAGGATTTGGATGATGGTATGACGAAACCAAACAAGATGTTCGGCAAATATTACTCGGCACCATGATTTTATATTGATTGATTGCTCTGCAGCTTTGCGGATGATATACTACGCTCACCGTTTGATTGAAACTCATTAAACCTTTTGTCATCACGTTGATATTTTCCCCCCGGCACCATCTATTATGCTAGACGAAAAGAATTTTAAACACACCGAATTATTGCTTGTTTACATCTATCATGTATTTTGATTTTTTTTTCTGTTTCCATCTGCTAACAGTCCGTTTCCATAGACAACTCTAGATCTAACAAGGTCAAGATCGTCAAGACCCCTGGTGGCAACCTCCGTTACCACCATGTCAAGAAGAACGGTACTCGCCCCAAGTGTGCTGATACCGGTGTTCCTCTTCCTGGTGTTGCTGCTTTGAGACCCCGCGAGTACGCCAACATCTCCAAGACCAAGAAGACCGTCAGCCGTGCTTACGGTGGTTCCGTCTCTGCCAACGCTGTCAAGGAGAAGATTATCCGTGCTTTCCTTGTTGAGGAGCAGAAGGTCGTCAAGCGCGTCCTTAAGGAGTCTGCTGAGAAGGCCAAGTCTGAGGAGAAGCCCAAGAAGAAGACTTCCAAGAAATAAATGATGTGTTGACACAAAAACAAGAGCTTATTTAATGTTGATTCCAATTTTTTTGTTTCTTTTTTAATGATTGCATGAACCTAAGTTGATTTCATGAGCTGACAAACGGGTAGCGGGGAATATACATGGAGGGGTCTTATGCTGATTTGGGTTATCAGTCGGTTAATTATTGACAAGTATTTTCCCGGCAGCAAGGAAAGGGCTGAAAGCAGATACTAAAACTGTTGGGTGTACTGATATAGAACAGCTCTATGGTCAAGTCAACTGGTTATTCTTTAGCAATCTCTGTGGTATCTACCGCTATCCGTGACAACTTTGTACAAATCAAATCCCTGTAGATTTTTCTTTTAGTTACAGCTAATGGACCCTAGCACAGTAATTAAGTCAAGAGGCTCGTAAATCTGTAAATGTGAATGTCGAGGAATCAAGGCAAGAAATTTTAACCACTGTCAAGTGTAGTCAACTACCAGCGATGGGGTAGTATACGACTGGAGCAGTATACTAATGTTTCAGTAACTACTCCCAATTTTCAATTTACACTGTTTGCACTTTTAGGTGGTTTTTTTTTTTTTTTTTTTTTTGGTTTTGGCCCAAAATTAAGAGGTTGCGGTTTTTTTTTAATAAACATTGGGTTATTTTTTTTTTTGGATTTTTTTTA
>Ga0160505_101071_pt1 | contig 13585 bp, 5 predicted proteins | sample DIDeMG_FD_108225 | JGI IMG/M metagenome (GOLD analysis project Ga0160505, IMG submission 108225) | Enriched chicken feces microbial communities from UW Madison campus, WI, USA - DID2874_E49_Stillage MG | ecosystem: Host-associated > Birds > Digestive system > Large intestine > Fecal ... | reverse complement strand
ATTGTGGTTTGAGGTAAGCAGTCAAGTCTGGAGCAGAAGTGGCCCGAGAATCCATGTCAAAACCATTGATCTCCTCTTCAAAACCAGAGAACTCGTTGAATGGAGTCATGGCAGGAGTTGCAAGTGGCTTGATCACTCTCTTGGGCGAGGGATACTCTTCCTCCTCGGAAATTCTCACTCTCTTGCGGCTTGGCAGAACAGTGCTGCCAGTTGACAGCACAGGGCTGGAGTAAGACTTCATGTTCTCGATAGAGTCCACGCTCGAGATGCTGCTTGGGACAGAAACCTGAGATACCACACTAGGAGGCTTCAATTCTTGAGCCTCGTCTCTCTGCTGTTGAAGGTGCTCGTAGCACTTATCTCCATAGGTCTTAGGTGTAAGACCAGTGACACTCTTGAACACACGGTGGAAGTGCCAAGCAGACAACTTTGACTTTGCAGCAAGCTCTTTGAAGCCAAGAACTCCTCCTCTTCTCTTTCTAGACTTCTTGCTAGAATAAGCGTCTGGGCTAGAGTCTTCCAGCTTAGGACTATTAGTTGCAGAAGGTGTGTTGAATATTGACAGTGCAGCTGCCAACGCCAAGTGGCGACATGCAAGATCAACCAATTTGTAGTGCTCGTTGTCGTTCTTAGAAACCGTAGTAGATTGCTGGCGGTCAAAGTTGGAGTACTTACCGTTGAAGCTTATGGCTGGCACCAGTTGTCTGCGCTGCGGGTGCAGGTTTTCCATAATGTTCTCTTTGATAGTCTTGTTGATGAGTTCATCTTCTTCATCCATCAATGGAGGCACGAAGCCAATGGACTGGTTGATATCCTTGACAGTTCTGATCAACATGTCCACGTCAATGTGTGGAACCAGCATTGGGTCACACAGTTCACATGGAACATAGCCATAATCCACAGCATCGGCCACAGTAGGTACAAACTTGATCTCCAGACGCAATTCGGTGATTGGATGAGCATCACAGTCAGGACGACAAAAGTATTTGTTGATCTTGTTGCAGACGTAGAAAGAGCCAGCAGCGAATGGGTCCAGAAACTGGTAAGCTCTCCACTTTGCGGAGTCTGCGGAGTAAACCATGTTTAGATGAGGTGATAAGGAGAAGTTGTGATGATCTTGGGAAATACCAAAAACTCAGAGCAGTAGATGAGAAGTTGCTGAAGATTGAAAAATGTGCCGGGTGGAGTGGTACTTATATAGCACCTCCCGAACGAGAAAAACACCATACAACGTATAGCGGAGATGCATGCATAACGGAACCCCTAGATGTGGCCGTGAAGGCAGAGAAACCGAGTCAAGGCTGCAGTGCAATGCTTGTCTGGCGCCGTGCAGTCCGCGGTACCCGCTCTGGCCACACCCGTGCAAGTGATGGCATCTCTGTGCGTATGCATGCTTACAGTTCGCCGAGAGTACAATGGAAAGGGCGTTCAGAAAAATATGGTATCGAACTGGTAGCCAACGGCTTCATTAAAGTAGCTGACCTGACCAGTAGGATGGACTTCCGCATGTTCTGAGGCAAAATCCTTACCCTGATGCGCATGGTTGGTGGCTCTTTAACCGGAATGTCTTGTATGCGCAGAATGTTAAAGTGCATGTTTCTGGGTAGGAGGAGGCTAATGAAGTGATATGAGTAGGGTGTTAAGCGGTGGTACATGTTTCACTTGCCACCTGCTATTCTCGACTCACTAGCCTCTGGAATTCCATTCTGCAGAAATCTTGCACCCTGATTCTTCCTTACCATCTCTATTTATGATCTTCTATTCTATAGTGCAATTTCCTGGAAAACTATTCTTCTTCTACACCTTAACATACCTGAATGTGTGTTTCTCTCAACCAATAGTGTTTTTCTCAAATCAATCTTTTACCAGTTACTATTGTTGTAAGTCTCATATTTAGCCGCAGGACCCTCCCCTCCTGTAGAATTTAGAGACATGATGATATCATCAGTTGAATCCCGAACTATGCTATACACTCGGCATGTTGGAATGATGCTTGTCTTGGATTACATACAGGGTAGAAACCGAGATAATGTCATATTACAGTTTACTAATTTAACGTGGCGAAGTGACGTGGGGTATTGTCTGAGAAGAAATTGAGACGAAAGGACTGGATATGAAGATCTGGAAGTTACGTCAACAACCTCCTCTGCGTATATCCTGCACGGAGGAAAAAATGTAATGAAGTGTACATCTATTGTGGCAAGTGAACATCAATGACGTATAGGTATTTGAAGATCAGCGGAGGGATCAGTACAACGTCATGGATTTTTTTGCAGCCTCCATTATTTCTATGAAGCACAGCCGAGTAAAAATAGTGTCTGACATTTTTTCGCCCAAATTAATAACATTTCCGAGGTGAGACACCGTATCACGGAATCCCATGGGTGAAGTTATTTTTACCCTTTTTTTTTCGCTTCCAACCGAAACTGAGTGCATCAGCCACCCAGTGAGGCTAGTGAGCTCATTATCCTGCAGGTATGCTGTTTTGTGACGTAGCCTGCAGCCTTTTATCCAAAAAGGGGATTCCGCAGTGGTAACACTTGCAATGGAATCTAATGGAATCTTTACCCGTGTCACCGTAAGTAAGTAGGTAGCATATGGATAATTTTCTGAGACACCACGAAGAATCACATGTTCTTGTTCTATTTTTCCATGGACAGAATCCTCCTCTTGACATGTCAAGCCTCTGATGTGGATGAGGCTCAATCTTACTCTGATTTGTGTATTGGAGGCTTATACATTTAGCTAATGAGTAATTACCCTATGTATGTCTATACCGATTGACGATTTATACCCCTCGAAGTCATCTCTTCACCTTGGGGTCGCTAGCCACAACCCGGCCAAGCGGCCCTACCATTACGCCACGAGATGAGGGGAGGTGGCTAGTTTAACGGAAGTGAATTTAGCCTTCAATGCATGGAGCATTACCGGAAATAACCCCCTCTATCAACTGGTCATCGAATCCAATAATTGGCAGTAAGGTTGTGCCTCTCCGTTTAGTCGTCATGAAAGTCATCACCTAAGTTGCTATGAATTTCATTTTACATTTCAGGGGTCGCAATGATGAATCGTTTAGATGGAATGTTGAATGCCTGGAAGTTGTTGAGGCACATAACTAAAAGCTTGCAACATCCATCGAGAATTTCTACATACAATACTCGATGCATAGTTAGTTCTCTCGATACCCAGCATTTCTCGTATGCGGGTATTTAATAATACAATATAAGTAGATTTATAGGGCATAACTCTCGGCATGTGGCGAGTGAGAGCCTAGAATCTCAACAGCTCGCATTGGTGACAGAATTTTGATGTCTTATAGTGCTAAAACGTCTTTCATATATACTAACGGTATCAAAATCAGTAGCTATGATTCGTGTTTTGCAATAGTTGCGGAACACCGGTATCTGTTGGAATTAAATCTTTACCAGGTTTTGAGGTTGACATGAAGCACCTCGTCTAATTTTAGCGGATTTCGGAATTCCGAGAGTGAGGATTCTGATCATACTCTGACCAGAAGTGGCTTGACTCACAAAATGCAGAGCTTAAAATTAAATGGAGGAACCAGGATAGCCGATATATGGTGTTGATTTTCGTGCCAAAAAAAATACTGAAAGGTGATTTTTTTGACCTTCAAGCGAGATTAGTCTTTGACATAGGTCGGTAGTAGTTTTTTTTTTTTGGAATTTTGTAGTCTTCATTAAATACCCTTCGGAAATGGAGATTTTCGTATTCTCTTCCTTTAATAGTAAGGTTGTTCGTAACTCTGGGTGTCTCAGTGCACATCAAAGGATTTCCGTCACCATCGAAAGTCAGGAACCCGAACTGAAATATGAAACATGCTTGCGACAATGTCCGGATTTGCCCCTCTCTCCTCTTGTGCCTGGTATGTGGTGGTAACCTGCTGTGGTGATGTTTTCATGTTTGATGATAGGATACCTCATTTTTGAAGGATTTTAATACGCCAACCGACTACCCTTCGAAAAGACTTGTTTTCATCTACACTATTTCGAATTTTCGTTCCCTAATACAGCTAAAATGGCATTATCTTAATCGCTCTGACTGAATGTCTCAGTGTGTTTGTCTGAGTTCCATGACTAGTTCTCGGAATTCCGAACATCAAACCATGAGATCGACATCGAATTGATGCAAAGAAAATCCTATTCATTCTTTTTTTGTTTTCCAAAAGAGTGCCTTAGTGCATCGTCATGCTTTTCCTGTCAATCAAATATCATTGCAAGGCGGTGTCGCTTAGTTGTTGTGATCTTCTCGCTGGACATTGAACACAAATTTATCATAACCTGCCACAGTGGTCGAAACTCTGGAAAGACTTAAATTCATTGCCATTGAATAGCCTGTTAACATGATGAGTTCGAATATATAACTCAGGTTCTCTGCTAGCTCATCAAGATTGAAGGATAGATCGTTGGAGTCAACACCACATAGAAAAGGTTTCATATGCTCAGGAAATGGCAATTTGGATCATTTAAGGGACATTTTCCACCGGAAATGGTCTTTTAAATGCTTTATTGGTTTTTTCCATTCATTTTTCATCCCATGTTAAATTAGTCAGGTATGTTTACTTCTGGACGATGAATACTTGCAAAGGTCGAGTAGTTATTCCTGGCACTCAATGCGCTTTGAATTCTCTCCCTTGTCTAATTTGTTTCAAAGTATTCCTTGCAATATTTGGAACCAACGGGGACCATGTTTTCCTTCTTTTTGTTAACACTACTTTGGTGATGTCAGATACATCTTGTGTGAGACAAGTGCCGAGAGAAGAAAAGCAAAGATCCATTTGCATTCTTTCCAGATTGTAGCAATCATTCAATTGACAATTGATATGGAGTCTCGACATCCATTTTTTCGGAGGTTTTGAACATAGCCTTACGCCTCCAAAAACATTACTTTCCCATTGAAAGTCAATTCATAGTCAGAATACGACCTCACCAATGAAGATTCAACTTAACAATGAAGAAAACTATTTACCCCAATGCCCCTCCAGTTTATGTCGATTATGTGGTCTATCATACTTTATTCTTTCATGGTTTATTCTGGATATACACTCTTGTGTTCACCATTTGAGTTTTGGGATCGGCCGGAAAACATGCTCAAAACACCCCGTAAGGGGCTTCAACACCATTGGAAGATAATTTATAAAGATTGTCCATGCAAACACCTGTTCAGCTAAATTTGAATGCACTTTTTTAAGGCAACTAATGGCCAGAATTGAGAGTCCTGACATGCAAATATAGGTTGAGTTTGTAGTGAATGCATGGTTTGATTTCCCTCATTCTCACATGTACCCTTCAAAAACAACGCCCTGTTTTGATCAATGCATCAACAATTATAATCAACTCTAAGAATACATGAAATGTTTTAAACAAAAGATGAATGATAAGGGCGTGATCTGGGACTTTCACCAGGCTTCTGATGGAGTTCCAATCGATTTCCTAATTCTAAAGTTGTTTATATGCACCATGGCTTAAAGGATCCCCTCCGGGTTCTTAAAGTATGAGACGAGTCTCGAATTATTAATGTAAGATGCACAAGAGTTAAAAGTGGATGTGCATTTAGTAGGATACCCTTCTCATGCATGCATATGCGTACATATTTCTGCGATTCTTTGATGTGTGCTACAACCCTCACACAACTGAAAAAGATAAAATGCCAGATTCGTCGAGAACACGGATTTTTATTTTCAAGCTCAGCATATTGGGATTTTACCATAGCTTAATATCAATGTATTCAATCCAACGAAATTTGTAGTATAGTTTCAGATTATCTTAGATACAATCTAACACCCCGGCCAAATTTAGTAAACTTGGCATTCTATGCCTACACCTCAGGCAAGCACAAAACCCTGTGATATGCAAGGTTTGGAAGGTAACCCCCTAGTACATGAACGTGCATGCAACAACACCATTACCAGCCATCTGTGGCGGGTGTATAATATTATTAGCGTCTTAACATAGGGTAAACAAATAGTAGGGCTCCAGTTTTTGACATTTCAAACTCAAAATTTATCCACAAGAGTAATTATGTCGTCACAGTTCCCGTCAGAATAACCGTAATTAATTCAAGCTCCATGCTGAAATCCGTACCTCCGGACATCTTAACCAATAGTCAGTACTTCATACGATATTACTTAGTAAATGTCTTCTAATGAATATCGTCCGTCAGCCATAGATGTTCATGTTCGTCATGCGGGACATCATCATACGGGAAACATCAAGTACGGTTACATCACCTTGGGCACTTCTATAGCCGTTGCTTTGATCTTAGCGGTCTCCAACCATTTCTACCTACACAACTGGCAAAGAGATGGCCATCCGAGTCCCAAATCGGTTTGGCGCAGAATTGGACGTGTTCCCATATGGGCACACATGGCATTTTGGTCTGTGATTGTTCTTGGGTTGAGTTTCTTCCACGTCAAGAATTTGAGCGAAAACTATAATGTTGTTATCAAGAGATTGGGAAGAGTAGGTTACGCCCTAGTTCCCTTGGATGTTTTGCTTGTAATCAGACCATCTTTATTGGGAGGCTCATATTTGGACTACATTTCGTTGCATAAATGGCTTCTGCGTCTCATAGTGGTGGCAGTAGTTCTCCATGGTATCGGATTCTTCACAAAGTGGTTGATTGAAGGCACTTTCTGGACAAAGACGTTTCGGTGGGCTAATTTTATGGGTGTTATAGTGGCTGTCATAGGCGTACTACTAGCGGTTGTCTCCATTGGTCCTGTTCGCCGAAGAGTATATGGCATTTTCTACATTATTCACAACGTTACAGTGGTGACGTTTTTGGTACTCATTTGGTTGCATGCCCGGCCGGGAGTATTGGATTTCGTTATTTTATTGTTATCTATGCTTGCTTTTCAAGTCTACCAGCGATTGACACTCGTGCATCAAATTCCTCGAATTACCATCGTGGATAAGGACACTGCCTCCCTTCGAGTATTACGTCTCACCAAACCAAGCGAGTTTCCAACCCGCTGGTTTGCAGGGTCTCATATCCGTCTTGGATATGCTAAATCTAATTTCCGCTACTGGCTCCTCCCGGCTCATCCATATACTTTGTGCTCGTTGCCAGCAGATACAACCCTAGATTTAGTGGTGAAAAAAGGTTTCAGGTTTCAGGTCTTTTCATCGCTAGAATATACCGTGTCTAACCCTTTCCAGTCGATTCCACCACCATGTTTTCTAACGGCAGAAAACGTCAACGTTTTCTGTGGAGGTTCAGGTATTTCTCTTGGAATCCCTGTCGTGCGCTATTTGAAGCACAGCTCCTCTGCCAAAGTTAATTTATTCTGGTGCATAACCAACAAGGAGGACGCATATGTGTTGGAGGAGCTCAAGGTGACTCACAGGGTTGACGTGTATGTGACAGGCAACAGCGATACCATGTTCTTGGGTTCACAGAACGAGGAGGACGATGGTCTTCTCAATCAGGTAGACGATATTGAGTTGGGTTCATTGCTGGCAGAGTCCGCGTCGGATCCCTTTGCCGATTCACAAACTCTTGATAAGAATCTGGATATCGTTTTCCACCGGGGCAGGCCAGCGTTAGACCACATTTTCAGCTCGTTTTCGGAAACCTCCGAACCTGCCAACAAGTGGATCATTGCCTGTGGTCCCGAGTCACTCATTCAAGATGCTAAGACATGGTCGAAACTGCACGATGTTCAGTTGTTTACTGAATTGTATGATATGTGAAGGTCAATGGATAAATGTAAAAAAATTTGTGATGTAAGTGAGATATTTTTCACCTTGAGATAAGCGGCACCTGATATTTTCTAGCCAGAACCCTGAACATTTGTTTAGTTCACATGAACGAATACTGGTTTGGAATACTTCTGGTTTGGTTGCTTTGAAGAAAAAGTAGCTGAATTGAATTCTTTAAATGTGTCTGGACCCAATTTCGGAACTCCATGGGTCACACCCATCAAGGTCAAGCGAGATCCAAAGCAAGATTGGACAATGGAGCAGTACACAGAAACTGGACATTTGGATAAAAATTTGACCATTGGCTTCCTTCCGGCCAATATGGGTATGGTCAGTTAGTGGAATACGTGGAAAGAATGAAGCACGGATGTCTGTACCATCTTCATTAGTTCACGGTATTGGTTACAAAAATTTGTTTGGACTACATCCATGACATATCTTTATCCTTTTTTAAGATAACCCTTTATTATCTTTACAACTACCTAGTTTGTTCTCGCGTACTTTTCATTTGTTGAAGGTGTACCTAAAGTTATGGTCCGATGGCCACATTTTGGTCAATGGAAATGTTCAACTTTTTAATTTTTTTTTTGAACAGATCATTGTCAAAATTCCTCTTGATCATTTGGATTCCATCACAGTTTATTTGATTCAGCTTCAGTCTGTGGGTGCCCTAAATGCCACTTAAACAATCTGAGTTCCCTAGTATATTAAATGTTAACATTATCAAAACGACAAGCACAAGGAGGTCATAAGTGTTGCACTCTGAGATTTGTTAGCCGTTAATCACGTTGGATTGATTATTAGGAAGCGACTTCACTATTGATTATGCTTGAACTTGACCCCTAAAAATTCCTTTCACTTTAACATTGCTCTCAAGAATCAGATAACACTCGATAAAACTGCTGGAGACGTTTCAAAATGCTGAATTGATTTGCTGAAGTCCCTTCATTACACTCGATTTTGGGCCTTGATAAATCTTTAGCACCATATTATTCTCTTCACACATGTGTCCCAGTTTATCGAAAAATGAAGGGAGCAAAACCAGTACGACGTTGTCTCTCAACTGCCGGTTTATGATGGATTGAACACCTTACGAAGTGCAAATACTTCTTCAAGAAGGATGTTCTTTTTCTATCGAAAAGTTGCTCATATGAGACTTCCATTTTGTCACTGCGTTGAAAGATTTGTGTCCCTTGCCAACATCATAGGATCTCACGATGAGGCTTCCTTTCCAACAGTCATAACGCATTAAGGAGATTTCATCTAGGATATGCCTTTAGCAGAAGAGTCCTCTGGAGAATACCGTCACTTTTTAGCAAATTTGCTATTCTCTAGAATATGGATGTGAAAACATATGCACCTTCGGAATTCCATAATTTGCCACAAACTTACACTAAAAAGCCTAGGCTTAGAAAAAATTCTATCGTAATGAACACGTATGAGGAAATTAAGAGCAATTACCCTTTTTATTCAAGTAACTCACAGTTTGTGTTGCTTTTGACATGGGTGCTAAGTTCAAGAAGATGAACGACTACAAGAAATTTATGTGGACAATAATAAGAAGCAATTTTGAATTGCAGAAACAGATTCAATAATTCATAGAAATTAATTTTTCTTGAGATAAACTGATCGAGTTCTCATAAAATGTGTTTCACATCTTGAATTCCATTTTGGCTGTGATCAGGTTCGACAGAATTTTCTCGAAATTTCTTCTGCCATTATCGAAACTTTTACTAACCATAGTTAGATTCTATAGGTCTTGAACGACTTGGAAATTTGCCATTGCCATTGAACCCCTCCATTTATTGGCTGGGCCCCAAGATGCTGGCAAGATGACAAAAGACTGGTCACTTCGATTGGAGCACAATTTTTGTTTTCAGATAGAATGATAGATGAGGGTAGATTTCAAGATGCAAAGAAGCCAAGTCTCACTCGTCTCCTATCCCCCTGGCTTGGTCTTACATTGGTTTGCAAGCTATTGTCGGTGAAAGAACTGTCATTTTGATATACCTCAAATCATACTGGCTTCGATTTAGTACCGAAAATACGCTTAAAAGGAACTTCGTCATTTTGAATCTACTCTTCTATTTGTGCAACATTAGCGTTACCCATGAAATAGTTCGAAACCAGTGACAGTTTCCGGATCACATATTCTCTAAAGTCTGATGGGATTTCTTTGTTGCCTCTACATTGAACTTGAGCTTTTCTTGAATGTTTGGGACGTTCAACTTCAACGAATTTTGGCCATAATATTTCATACCTCAAATTCACTATAACAAGTTTCTGTTTTCAGTTGACGTTGGCACCGTGGTCTGATGGTAACTGAGCTTGGTTTTGCTAACAGGTGGTCTTTAAGGATATCTACACAATTAGTCTCATGAAACAGCACTGTGAAACCTATGAAATGATCTGGTTCAAACTCTGAATTCAATTTCATGAACCTATTCCTTCAATTTGAATCGATACAACTCAAGTATTTCTTCATCAAATTGACTTTGCAGCCCTGCTTTTTGTCATCAAACAATTTCAGTTTCTCCATGGACATCTTGGAGAGTTTTTATAATGTTTGTGACAATAATCTGCTCCTCCTCTCGATGCATCAACTCAATTGCTGTTTTAATGGTTCATCTGTCATCGCTTCACCATGGAGGTCCATATTTTGTAAATGGCATACCCATTTTGAACACTTACCCCTAATTTTCAAATCATCGACTGATAAAGTACCGAAAATAGAAATTCAGATATCAAGAACGCATTACTTAGAACTCGTGTTTGAAGTTCACAATACTACTCTGGAAAGGATCTAAACCTATTCACATCCCCTTCTTCTCGAAACAACGGTGGTGCAATCGTTAGAATTAATATCTACTCATTTCGAAGTAAAAAAAAATGATCCCAGACTTGGAGTGAATCGAATTGCTCGTTTGGAGAATTTTGTGTGAATTTCTTATCAGCGTCTCGGAAAATCATAGTTGATAGGGCTTGAAATAATGTCCGGAATGATGTGCAAAACTTCAAGGTAGACCATAAACTCAACAATTACTTGCTAGATTCAAAATTTATTTCTTCATTCCCATGATCCTTCTTTCTGCAATTGTCCCTTTGAATCAGGCTATAAATTTGATGGTGTTAAGAAGATTATCAAGAAAATTCTCGTGAGATTCACATTCAAGCGGCAGATGGGAGGAAGATTAAGAAGGAAGCTCAAAGTGACGACCTGTTCCAAACTTTGAAGGGCATCCTTAAAGTGCTTAAAAATTCAAAGAAGCTAATGAAGAGCCAAAAATAAAAAAGTTAACAAAGAAGCTCGCACTCAGGTTCGAACTAAGGACCAACAGATTTGCAATCTGCTGCGCTACCACTGCGCCATACGAGCATCCTGTACGGCTTGTAAAATGGTATATCTTCTATGACCTTTAAATTTAGAAAAATCTCCACAAAAAATGTAGTTTTTGGCATTTAGACTTCTTAATTGAATATATTACTATTGAATTCATCCTATCCTAACTTGGAAGCTAATCGAAATGATCGATTATAAATTTTGGGAACAATGAAATCGGAAGCTCTTAGCTACTCATGTCAAGAAGTGCATGTTCCCTATTCAATGGAAACCTGATTATTGCATGTATAACTTCTAAATGAAATTTAAATATCATTTGTTCCATCACCTCCACAACCAGTGGTCAGGCGTTTTTCGTAGCAGCTCGTAACTTATTCTACTCTCAAGCAAATATCGTTTCCACGCTTCATTTTTGCTCCCTTTCTTTTCAGAAGAACTATATCTACCGTCAACAAGCCTCATGATAGAACTTACAACATTTATTCGGCAATTACTATTATTGCCGATCAGCAAATAGTTAGTCAGGTTGAGAAAACTAAATTGTACACCCGTACATTCACAAACAACTCTCTACGGAATGACCCCTTTACTTCTGCTATTTCCAAAAAATTTGACGAATAAGTACCAGCAATCGATAATTTCTTAACACTTTCATTGCTCTGTAGCTTGAAACATTGCTGTTTCCTTTTCCGATTTTTGAAGTCCATTGTCAGATTAGGAGGGATTATTCCGCAGTTGCGAAAAGTTGAAAACCACTACCAGTAACCAAGTTCAACTCAGGTTGAAGAGGTTAATTTAAAAAAATGCCCATTCCGGCATTTGAAGAAATATTCTTCAAGTTAGGAAAGCAACGATATGTAATCAAGACAATGGCTGTCGGACAATGGCTGACAAAAAGGAGGAAAATGTTTACCACTTCTTGCATAACCTGGAAAGGGGAGACGGACGTATTATGTACTTATTCTTTGTACATATTTCTTATGCATTTCGGACATTAAAGTCTTTCCGTCAATCTCGTAGTGGAAACATCGATTGCTCTGAAACTAGTTTTGAATCAATTGAAAATTATTGGAAAGCAAATTAAATGACAAACTTAAAGTGTTCCATCTCGAACAACAGGGTAACGGGGATTATAAACAATCGTAGTTCCTCTTTTTTATCTCTCCATCCTTGATTTAATCATATTTATGACTTCCTTGATTGCCTCTGCACAGTCTCTTTCATTGTGGTTACATGTATCCTTTCACATTCACTCCGTCGTGCTTTCACGTCATTCCCATTGCACAATCAAGAATGTTTCACAATAGCCATATATTTTTCCCTAATCCTTGGCTGTTACGACTCCTGTTGCCTTCATAGAAGTATTTCTTTATTCTTCTCTACTACGAGTTATTTCGTCAACTATGCGTCGTTTGAAGGAGTCAACTCCAGCCAAAAAAAGACAGAATTGTAAGAATTACTTCTACATTCACTACATGTATCTTTCAGACCTTTGCATCGTCCTCCACTTTTCTCTATTTTTTTTATCTTCACTTTCTTGGTCAGTTTCAATCTCTTCTATCTATAATCTACATTTCAAACCTGTACATCCGTTATATATCCTTTGCTCTTATCACAACTTCCTACAACGAACTGTTAGTCCCAACTTCTCTATCCCAGCTAATTCTAGTCCCAAAACGTTTTTCAAACTCCAAACCTCTCAGTCTCTCATGCAATGTCTAATACAAAGCCGTCACCTCCGCTTCCACCTCCACAGGTCATAGCCCAACCTTCGGAATTTAAATGGAAGCATGTTCGTATGCTAAATGACGCCTCATTGGCGTATCAACTGCCGCTAGCAGTCATTGCTCATATCGATCTCAATGCGTTTTTCGCTCAATGTGAGCAGATGCGTCTAGGTAAGCTTATATCTGACCCAGTTGTCTGTTGTCAATGGCTGTCGCTCATCGCCATTTCATATGCTGCACGGAAGTATGGAATTGGCCGCATGGACACATTGAAAAGCGCCCAAGAGAAGTGTCCTGGGCTTATTGTCGGTCATGCGGCGGTATTCAAAAAGGGCGAGTCTCATTGGCAGTATTTAGATAAGAAACCAGACCAAGGTATACATAAGGTCTCCTTGGATCCATATCGGCGAGAGCTGAGGAAGATCATCAAGATCCTCAAGCGAGAATGCGATCTTGTTGAGAAAGCAAGCGTGGACGAATGCTACTTGGACTTTGGAAGACTCGTGTATAGTCGACTACTTGCTTTATTCCCGGAACTACAGAACTTGCAGCCAGACGATACTCTACCGTCAGTTCCAGCCGAGTTGCCTGCTGATTTACACTGGATCGGCGAAATAATGCCAACATTCACCGAAGAGAAGGAGCAACTCGAGGCTAAAGCGCTGAATTCTGTCGTAAACGACACCGAGACCCCAAATCCCCCGGTTTGTGATTGGGACGATGTTTGCATGCTCATTGGGTCGCAGATCATGTACACGATAAGAGGTGAGGTGTTTCGAGAGCTCAAATATACCACT
>Ga0160505_101070_pt1 | contig 13605 bp, 9 predicted proteins | sample DIDeMG_FD_108225 | JGI IMG/M metagenome (GOLD analysis project Ga0160505, IMG submission 108225) | Enriched chicken feces microbial communities from UW Madison campus, WI, USA - DID2874_E49_Stillage MG | ecosystem: Host-associated > Birds > Digestive system > Large intestine > Fecal ... | reverse complement strand
CAAGTGCTCAGGACCGATTTCATAAAAAAAAAAAAGAAAAAAAAAACAAAAAAAAGAAAAAACGGGCCTGTTTTGAAACGATAGCCTTACTACCTACTTGGACAATGTAGTTAGATATATATCTACAAATTAGATTCGTTATAGAGATCTTGTACAATCAAGACCTGATATGTATATATATTCTAGCTGGAACTAGCTGCTAGTAGGGTTAGTTCAAACCCAATGCCTTTCCCAGAGCTTGAATCCACACAATACGGTACTTTTAAAAAAAATGTTTATTAACATATGGCGTAAGTCTCATCTCTTATAAGCTAAACCCTTTTGCCCTCTAACTCCATTGTGCTGTTTTGAGGCTTTTGTAACTCGCGTTTTCTACCCCGCGTAAATTCGTGTTTGCATTAACAGTATATTGTCTTAACTCGCCAATTAGTACTACACTCTTTTTTGCAGCAATTGAGTCCAAGACTCCATTGCAATTCAACCTTATCACCTTCAACCATAACAACATCATCAACTTATAATACAATTGATATGACCATGTGTATCATCATACCCTTTAGCAATACCCAGTTCTAATCTATTGTATCTTCATTCGGCATTCATATGCTTCAGCCCATGCTCCGGTTTTTATCGTACTGCACCTCCAATTTGCCCCGAGTTTTTCACGTCAGTGGCAGCAACTGGAAAGTAATCATTGCTGAGAAATAAAAAAAAAAAAAATAAAACCAGCGAGACTTCTTTTAGATAAAAAAAAAAAAAAACTGCTCTTTTTCTAACTGGTGTTTTTTTTTTTAATATTTCTTTTCAACTGGTCCCTTCCTTTTCCTTTCCCCCCACTCCTCTTTCCCTCAACCTCCATTTCCTGAGCATTATCTGCTGCCATCATGCTCGCGAAACCCCGTCTCCTGGCGCGCACCACGGGCCTCGCCCGCCCACTCAACCCTGCTTTATTTTCTCGAGCCTTCTCAGCTGCACCAATGGTTCGCAACCAGGCCAGCGTCGCTGCTGGTACTGCAGAACCAAAGAAAAAGAAGCGCTTTCCCTTTTGGAAGACGCTCTGGCGTCTGACTTACGGCTCGCTTATCGTAGGTACTGTCGTCACCTCTTACTCCATCTACACTACCCGTCACCCCGCCGACCAGCCCAATCCCGACCCCTCTAAAAAAAAACTTGTCATTCTCGGCTCCGGTTGGGGTTCTGCCTCGCTGCTTAAAAAGATTGATGCTTCTGAATACAACATCACTGTCGTCTCGCCCAGAAACTTTTTCCTCTTCACCCCGCTGCTCCCCTCCTGTACTACTGGTACTATCGAACACCGCTCAATCATGGAACCTATTCGCGCCATCATCCGTAACAAAGAGGCTTCCGTGACTTACTACGAGGCAGAGGCCACTAACATTGATTACGAAAACAAAAAGCTTGTCATCAAGGAGTCTGCCAACCATGACCGTGAAGAGGCCTCTGGCACAAGAACCATTGATTTTGATTACTTGGTTATTGGAGTTGGTGCCCAAAACTCTACCTTTGGTATTCCCGGTGTCCAGGATAATGCTTGCTTCCTAAAGGAAATCCCTGATGCGCAAAAGATTCGACAAAAGATTATGGACAGAATTGAGGCTGCCTCGTTTAAAAACCTTGATGATGAGGACAGAAAGAGACTCCTTCATACTGTTGTTGTCGGTGGTGGTCCCACTGGTGTCGAATTTGCCGCCGAGCTCCAGGACTTTTTCGAGGAGGACTTGAAAAAATGGATTCCCGAGATTGCCAAAGATTTTAAGGTTACCCTTGTTGAAGCCCTGCCTAATGTCTTGCCCTCCTTTTCCAAGCAGTTGATTGAGTACACTGAAAAGACCTTCCAGGCCGAAAAAATTACAGTGCTTACTAAAACAATGGTCAAGAAAGTCACTTCTGATGTTGTCACAGCTGAGGCTACTAAGTCTGACGGTACAAAGGAAATCATTGAGCTGCCCTACGGTCTTTTAGTTTGGGCCACAGGCAACTCTGCACGTCCTGTCATTCGCGATTTAATGTCTCGTATCCCTGCACAAAAGAACTCCCGCCGCGGGCTTCTCGTCAATGAATATCTTGTTGTCGAAGGCACTGAGGGTATCTGGGCCGTTGGTGACTGCACTGCTACCAAGTACGCGCCTACTGCCCAGGTTGCTACGCAGCAGGGCATTTATCTTGCCGGCCTCTTTAACCAACTTGCGTACGCCGTGACTCTTGAAGAAGAGATTTCACAGCTTGAGGAGATTGTCAAGGGGGCAACTAACGAGCAGGATCGTAAGGCTGCACTTTCTGAGGTTGACTCCCGTACACGCCGCTTGCGCCGCTCTCGTTCGCTGCTTCCGTTTGAGTACTCTCATCAAGGCTCACTCGCATATATTGGTTCCGACCGCGCCGTTGCAGACTTGTCATTCTGGGGAAACTCTTCCAACTTTGCTACCGGTGGCAGTTTGACTTACCTGTTCTGGAGATCAGCTTATGTGAGTATGTGTTTCAGCACGCGTAACAAGCTGCTTGTGATTATGGATTGGCTCAAGGTCAAGATTTTTGGTCGCGACGTGTCGCGCGAGTAAAACAAGGTAACATTATACTAAGTAATCTCAATAATAAAATAAAAAAAAACCACCTTTCTTTGAAACGTGCATGTCTTGTTCTTCCGTTTGTTATATTTAGTCTGCTGAGATAACTTAAAAATCAGTAAATAAAATAAGGTGGCAGTCCTATGAAGGTTTTTGTTGTAGTGAGACCGTTTGTAATTCGTGTGGTTTCCCTGTTTGGTTTTTTGTTTTTTCTTTTTGCTGTTGACCGTACCAGAAAAAAAGTAAACAAACCAGCCATACCAAACATGATTTCGAAAAAAATAAAATAAAAAAAACGCATCTGCCGCGCCTTTTCTCTTTTTATTTTTCATTTTTTTTTTTTTCAACCTCTTGAATAATCAAAAAGCGCCAGGGATTTAATATTCTATGCCTCAGTATCTACCGACCCAGGCTCATCAGCAGCATCCGGCCGGCTACGCTCAGCCACCGGCCAACTGGCAGCCTCAATCGCAGCAGCAGCCAGATAGACGCGGCCAGTATCCGGGCCCCAACCGAGTGAGCTCGCCAGACCAGCCACCAGCACAGAACCAGTACTACCAATCTCAGCAAGGCTCTTACCAGCACCAACAGCACCAACAGCAACAACAACAACAACAGTCATATCAGCAACACCAGCAGCAGAATTACTATAGTCAGCAACAGCACCCTCCTCAGCCAAGATCGCACGGACCTGAGTATGGGCATAACCCAAACAACTCGCAGGATAGCTACAGTAGTGGGAGTTCGGGCGGCGACTACCGCCAACAGCAGCCACAATTCCAGGCAGGCGCGGATTACTACCAACCACCCCAGCAGGGAAACTACTATCAACCTCAACAGAAGCAGAGTTACAGACCCATCTCGCAGCAGTCAGCGAAGTCGGCGCAGTCGGCACGGTCGGCTCATCAGTACGGTGGTCGTAGCTCGCCGCAGCGCTCGGCGTCTCCACCCAAAAACTCGGCTTCCCGCTACCATAATACTAATAACAATAGTAATCATAGTCACAGTGGCAGCGGAGGGAATAGTTACACCAATGGTGGTTCCGGTAACTATGGCTTTCCGTCACCCCCACGCGCGCGGACTTTTCAAGGTCTCGCGACAAATATGCGTGGCAACTATTCCAATCCTGATCTTTCAACTGGTATGCAGAGCCTATCACTTGAAGGTGGTGTGTCAGACTATCATCAACAGCAGCCATACCCTCCTCCACAGCAGGGTCAGCCATTGTCGGCTCCAAGACAGGTGAATCCAGATGCCCGTCATGGATCGGTTCCCAACATGTCCACATATAGAGACAACTACAATGATAGTGGATACTACCAACAAGATCAGCATGGACCGTCGCCATTGCAGCAAAATAACCACTCTTACCCTCTGCAGCCCCCGGGACCTCCGTCAAATGCACCCTCTGGTGTTTCCTCTGCATCGGCAGGTACAGGCGGTTCTGTGGGTGCGGTATCCAGGGCTCCTTATCCTCTTGATGATAACGTTATGGGTTCGTTTGATCTTGGACATGTGGCTCCGTCAAACTGGAACAACAGAGATGGTAATAATGGTGGCCAGCAACAGCCGCAAAAGCATCAGGAATACCAGGAGCGAAACCAATTGGAGCAGCAGCAACAATATCAGCAGCCTCCGCAGCAGCCTTCGCAGCAGCCCGCTCAGCAGTTCCAGCAGCCCCCACAGCAGTCTCAGCAGCAGCCCCAGCAACAAAGCAAACAGCAAATGGCAGCTCATGCTGATCCAAGGTTTGGCCCGCCCCGGCGCGCAACTACCCTGCCAGCACCGGCTGCGCCTGCGAGCGGTTTGAGCGGCGTCAATGGCAACAACGTCCACCCACCGCAGCCAAACATCATCAGGAACAAATCGCCGCCCGCTGTATCAACGGTGGTGGAGCCACCCGTGGGGCCCAATAACATGGTACCCCTGCCGCCAAAGGATAGTTACGGTAAACAAAACGGTACAAATGGTACCTCCGCTACTGCTCCTTTTGTTGCTCCTGCCGTTGCCTCTGCTACTGCTGCTAATGGCATTAACAACCGTGGTTCCAGCATGACCCCACCAGGTGAGCGCAAGCAGCCCCCGCCGCCCGTGCGCCAGTACAACAATGAACCCGCCACAAACCCAGCGGCGCTTGCAGCTGCCGGTGATGACGAGAGCGACACTACTCCGCTTACCGTTGAAAAGCCACCCGTTGTAGCACCTGTTACTGTGAGCGAACTTGAATCTCTGCGCCATTCTGCCAAACTTGCGTCCGCGGATGCAATGCTGCAGGTGAAATACGCGAAACGCCTGGCCGAGGCCGCGGTAGTGCTTTCCGGCAAGTATTCCGACGCAACGACCCCTGCAAATGGATCCTCCGTTGTGGACGCTAAGACCGAACGTAAGAACCGCGACACGTGGAACGCCCAAGCTCTCAAGATCCTCAAAAAAGTGTCCAGCCAGCACGTCTCCAATACCAACCGGGCCGCCATTACCGAAGCTCTGTTTTTCCTGGCATCAAACTACGGGTCTGGCGGCAAGCTCGGACTCGAACCGGACTATCCAAAGGCATACGATTTATACGTACGCGCCGCCCGCTTGGATCATGCTGAAAGTTGCTACCGAGCTGCTGTATGTAGTGAAATTGGCGCCGGAACCCACCGCGACAACCTGCGATCGTACCAATGGTACAAGCGGGCAGCACAGTTGGATGATGTCAGCGCCATGTACAAGCTGGGCATGATTTCTCTTAATGGTCTGATGGGCCGGCCGCGCGACTTTATGGATGGATTTACTTGGCTCAAGCGTGCGGCCGACCGCGCTGACCATGCCAACCCACACGCAGTGCATGAGCTTGGTCTGCTCTACGAGCGTGGACAGACCCCCGGCAGTAACAATGGTAACGACAGCGGCGCTAATGGCAGCAGCAGCAACAAGAACGGCAGCAATGACGGCGCACCTATTGCCCTGTCTGCCGTCATTGTCAAAGATGAGGCCCACGCCTTTGATCTCTTTGTGCGTGCCGCACGACTAGGCTACCCGCCGGCACAATACCGGCTTGGCGCTGCCTACGAGTATGGCACGTTGGGCCGCGCAGTGGACCCCAAACGCAGCATTTCTTGGTACTCACACGCCGCCGAACGCGGCGAGCCCGAGTCCGAGCTGGCACTCTCCGGCTGGTACCTGACCGGGTCCAACGGCGTGCTCCATCAGTCCGACACTGAGGCCTACCTGTGGGCCCGCCGTGCCGCCGAAAAGGGCCTGGCCAAAGCGGAGTACGCTCTCGGCTACTTTGTGGAGGTGGGCATTGGCGTCAAGCGAGACCCCGAGGAGGCCAAGCGCTGGTACTTTAAGGCTGCAGCCCAAAAGCACCCCAAGGCCCTCGCGCGCCTACAAGAATTGCGTAGCAATGCTAAAAACTAAAAGGGATTGTTATTATGATTATGATTATTATTATTATTATTATTACAACATGATATCGCCTTTATTATTGTGTTTTTTTGGATGTGTGCTCTTATTCTTATTGTTTTAATTTTTTTTTTTTATTGTCATATTTTTTTTTTTGCACTGCTTGGAACAAATCTTACATCTACAATCCCCTGCTATATATATACATTTAATAAATGAACATTTTTAATTACATTTATATTTGCGTGTGTGTGTGTGTGCGTTTTCGGGCCTGTACGGATCACCATCACATTGTATTTACACATACACATATTATTTTTTTTAGAATTTTGATTTTATTTCTTAAAGGTAGGTTTATTTAGCTCGTTTTTTTTTTTTCAATACTCTTATTCTTGTAATTTTTAAAAAATTCCCATTTCTTTTTCGTCAGTAAAATTTTGGGCAAAACGCTATCACGTCACAAACCCCATTCCGGTCATGAATGCACAATCTGGGTTGGGACATCGTCACCAAACTCCATTGTAATGTTGCTGGCATCGCCGAGCGGGGCTGCCTCCTCGAGTCTGTCCTCGTCCTCTTCGAAGCCATGGTGTTGCTGGCCATTGGCATGCAGCTCTTCCTCAGCGACGAAGTAGCGGCTGTTGACAAGCGCTGTCAGCTCTGACAACCGCTTGACCTTGGGCACCTGCAACCATGCGGGCACGTATGAGTCAAGTCTTTCAAGCTGTCTGGGCTCTACAAGCTCAAATGGACCACTGTCATCAAGTGGGATCTGGTCAAGCATGAGCGCCGACGGGTTCTCGTCACTCTTGACCTTGAGCGCCACCATGTTGAGAATCTCATTGCTGATGGGAGGCTCGTAGTCGGCAGTCAAATACTGACTGATCAACCTCTGGATTTGAAGAGGTGTCAGGGTCCAGCAAATATCGTAGATAATATCAATGTCATCCAACGTAGACTTTTTCAGTTGCAGTAACTTAACAGACTCCGTAATATGCTCAAGACGAATGATACCCTCCGAAATATTGTTGGCCTTGCACCACTCTTCAATTCTAGTAATGTTGTAGTTGATCTGTAGACCACGCTTCCAAGAAGAGAATGCTCTTCTCATCAGCAGATCATTAAATGACTTGACGCCAATGAGTCTCAGCAACTCCAAGATAGGCTGCTTAATAAACTCGGGGCTCAAAAAATAACCAGTCATGGCCTTGTGCACCTTGTTCAGCAAGCTGAGCAGGTCATCCATAGTAGCAGTAGGACCATTGGTGTTGAACATCTTGGCCAAGAAACGCGAGTTCTCTTGTGTCATGAAGCCAGGTAGTGACTGAGAAAGAATGACAGCAGGAATAATCATCTTGTCCAATGTCTTCTTCAGCTCCTTCATCCAAGCATGGTAGATGTTAAACTCAAGGCTCTCGAGATCACGCTTGGCGAGATCAACAAGCTTGCTGTAGTCTTCAAACATCTTCTCGCCCATCTCCTCAAGCAAAAGCTCGTTCTCAACAATGTTGACCTGAGCAACACAGATAAATGACCAAATCTCGTGAACGTTAGAGATCCAGAATGCACCAGGGTTGATAATATCTTCACCAGAGTACTTCAACACAGTCTCCTGGATAGCCTGCATAACCTGGCCCAGGAAGGCTTCCGACTCCTTGACATAACCCATTCTCCACATCTCAGATGTAACTAAGCTGATAATATGAGCAGGGAAAAGAATCTCCTTGGGAGGAACATCGTCGCTAGTAGGAGGAACGGGAATCTTGAGGTTGGTGATAATACCGTGGACAACTTCCTGACTAATGTTTTTGTAGTCATCAAGAAGAGTCTCAATCTCAAGATTGTATGCATTATATTCAGCATCAGAATCGCTTCCAATACTGTTCTGGGTCTTGTGCTCAGTGAAAATAACAGAGGCAGGTCTGGGGGCAAAGTTGGCAGGGTCCTTATTATTGCTCGTATTGATAAGACTGCGTCTCTTGGTATTACGCTTGTTCGCACTGAACTGCATAGTACCATTTTGGCCCCATTGTGGGAGACCAACGCTAGCGGAATCAATACCAGGGTAAGCAGGAGGACCCCGAGAAGCATGGTCAAGGTCGCGTCTAAGCTGCTCGATTGTGGCCAAAAGCTCTTGATTGGAGCTCTCAAACTCTTTCAAATCGACCTTAGCGGTTTGAAGGGCAGCCTTGTTCTCAGCAAGCTCAGCCTTAATTGCATCACGCTCCTTCACAATGGCTTCATACTCGGCAAGGTTACGGTCATGCTTCTGCTGCAAAAGCTCCATCGCAGATTGCAGAGAGGCAATAGCATCCCGGTTAACCTTTTCAGAGTCAAGGGCTTTGGTTTCCAAGGAATCAAGCTGGGAACTGGCCTCAATGTGCTTAGACTGCCAGAGGGCAACCTGGGCATTGAGGGCCTCAATTGTTTCCTTGAGTTTCTTGTTTTCAGACCGGTGGGCAGTCATCGTCTGAGTCAGTTCCACAACCTTCGATTCCAGAGTGTACTGAACCTCCTTGTAATGGTTGACAGAGCGAGCCTCCTCACGCAGGGCGTTCAATGTACGCTTAGCAAGCTTGATACGCCACAGACCCTGAAGAATAGTGACCTTCTTCTTAGTATCCTGGTACTCCTTGCGAGCAGCGTAACCACGCCAGTGACGCTGGATGGTGGTCGCAGCAGCAGCCTCGTTCTCTTCCAAAACCCTTCTTCGGTACAGATAACCTCTGATGGCGGCCTGAGCCTTGATAACAGAACTTCTGGTCTGATGGTAAGAAAGGCGCTGTTGGTGACCTCTCCAGCTCTTTTGGATAAGAACAGCAGCGTTAGATTGGCGAAGATTCAAAGCATTTTGGCGGGCAATAAAACCACGAGAAAAAGTTTGCACAGCAATGATGCTGTTGCGAATGAGTTGATATTGCTTTCTGTAGTAAATCATGCGGAGGTTTTTCTGAATGACAATAGCGGATTCATTTAAGCGGTCGCTTCTAAGTTTTTCGAGGTGCGCAAGCATACCGGCACGGAAGAAAATCTTGGTCTTACCAAGCTGATACTTGTCGCTGGATGGCAAACTCTTTTGCAGAATGCGGTCGCAGAACTCCTTTGCCTCAGAAACCCATTGAGTGGAGGGGATAAGCAGAAAGTAACGAGAAGCAAACTCCTCATATGTCCATCTGGTAGGGAAACCATCGCAGGAGATTCTAATAGTCTCGAGAACACCACAAGCACGCAGCTGAGAAAGAACCATAGGGCCGTCAAACAACCAAGCTGACTTACTTTCATTGGGCTTGATACACCGAATGTAATGAACATTTGTACTGTTGATGGTGTTCATCAAATCAATAAGAGAGCTCTTGAAAATTCCACCAAGAGTAGGTTTTCTGTTGATTGTGATACGAGACTTGGTTGCAGGAGCAGCAGCTTTTTCGGTAGAAGCAGCCAGCTCCTGAGCATACTCGATAACCCCCTTGAAGAAAGGATTGGTAGACGCAGTGAGGACTTCCATATGCTCATCAGGGACGGAATCACGGTTCTTTTCAATAAAACCCTCAGATTCGTAGGTGACTTCCATAGCATAATGATTAACAATAAAAGCAGACTTGCCGAATCTAGGCTTTTTGAAGAACTTGGCATGCGTGGGTTGGTCAAAGTTTTGGTAGAGCTTGCCAATCCAGGACTCGTCGGAGCCAGAGGGTAAACGAGACTCTTCATCGAGAAGAGAAAGAATACCCAGTTTAGCCTCAATTAGTGTAATACAGGGTTGGTTATCAGAGAAATCGATAAAGTTCCACTCAATCTCTTCGTTAACATATTCGTCCTGCTCAAGCTTGAAAACGTGCTGGTTGAACTCCTGTTGCAGCTTTTCATTTGCATAGTTAATACAAAACTGCTCAAATGAGTTCTTCTTAAAGTGCTCAAAACCATAGATATCAAGCACACCAATAAAAGTCTTGATATGCTGCTGAATCTCAGGAGTACAGAGCGAGTTGTTGATGGAGTAGACAAGCCAGTCAAAGATCGAAGAATAGATAAACTTGGAAACGGAATCTCTAACGACCACTGATTGTTGGTGGTTAAGATTTGAAATGATCTTCTCGCTTCTGGTTGTGATCTGCTTCTTAGTGGTCCACTTGGCAAATGACACAGGATCAAGGCCAAGAAGTTCACATGCCTTCACGAGAGAGGGCTCATCCGAGTTTAGAATGGCATTAGTTCTGGTGGGAGTGATCTGCACGTTACCAAGATGCAGCAAAGCAGCCAGAATTCTAAAAATCTCAGACTGGGTTTCTTCGTTGATACCAATAGTCAGAAGCGCTTGCTTCGTAGCATTAAACTCAGCAGCATCATCCACGTTCGCAATCTCAGGCTCGCCACCCTGATTAATGTAATTGAACGCGGCGACATCTGTCAGGCCAAGCTTTTCCTTATCCTCGTCAGAAGAGCCAGCAAGTAGCTGGTAAAAAATATGGTAGTTTCTCTCAGATGGGGGCTGGAAAACAAGACGAGAACGTTCCAAAAGGTAGGTTCTGATTTTGGCACCAATGATATCAACATCTTCGTTGAAAAGAATCTCCAGATATTTACCGAAACGAGATGAATTGTCGTTTCTAATGGTTTTAGCGTTACCAAACGCTTCCATGATAGGATTTGTAGCCAAAATCTGTTGCTCGGTCTTGTCCATGGCTTCAAGATTGTTGAACTTGGACTTCTTTCTAGGACGCTCAGGGTCCTCGACGGTTGCAAAGTACCTCATGATGTATTTGGCACTAACAGTTTTTCCGGCACCAGACTCACCTGACACAACGATTGTCTGGTTGGTGTTGTCTCTAAGCATGCAGCGGTAGGCATCTTCAGCAATAGCAAATAAATGGGGCTCAAGCTCACCTCTAGTTCTGCCAGAGTATGCTTGGATGATGTCTGGGGTATATAGACTATCTATTCGCTGAAAAGGGTTGGTAGCAATGAGAACAATACCAGAGTAGGTGTAGATGTTGAGTTGCGAGTATCTCATGCGGATGGCGTGTAGCACCGCCGGTTCATTGAGATATGACAAACTGGTGAGATCTTCAGTGGCCTCGAGAATGGGAGGGTTTCTGAGAGGAGGTAAAGACTCGCTGTTAGACTCGATGTCGGCCTTTGTAGCTTGAATCGTGAGTTCCTGAAACCATGTGTTAGCAAAAAAAAAATTGAATGGAGACAGAAAAAGCTATAAACATGATCTGATGACTTACGGTATCATTTTCAACACTAAGAGTCAAGGTGACATTGTCACCATCAACGGTCTTTTTAGAAACGACGGCGCCAATCCAGCCTTCCTTGTCGTCCTTGACCCAGCAGCGGCTATATATAAATTGTTAGATTGTGATTGATATTAAGATGGGGCGGCACTTCGAGGCAACTAGTGAGAAATTAAGCGAACTTGATGCATCATAAAAAAAAATTAACCAAAAAAAAAGTGGCCAAGATAAGTAGCCTGATCCTCGAACTGGCGGAAGAGAAATGAGAGCAGGGTTAAAACCAATAAAGAATTGGAATAGGCACTTACGTTTCAGGCTCATAAGCAGAGACCATTGGGGTAGTTTAAAGACGGGCGGTGAAGAAGATGTTGGGGGGGAAGTTGAAGGTGAGAGAGGAAGGGAGGATAATTTATTAAGAAAAAAAAAAAATACACACACACGGACTCAACTACCACACTTAAGATGGGAAAAGATGCAGTGATTAAGGGTGGGTAAGAGAATTAGAACAATTGACAGATGTCAAGAGAGTGTGAAAAATGATGAAGAAGGAGATGAGTAGGAGATAAAGGTGGTTGAAAAAAAAAAAAAAAAAAGAAAGAATAAAAAAAAAAAAAAAAAAATTTAAAAAATAATATATAAAAAATAATATATAAAAAATAAAAAATATTTTGAAAAAGGAGATGATCAAAAGATGATGATTTGTGTCCCTTTGAAATTATTTGGCCACAAGTGATCAAATGGTAAACAATAAAATAATAATATTATTATCATCATTTTTATTATAATATAATTATTATAATAACATGATGTTAAATTAAACTAAAATTTAAACAAACTATAAATTATTATGGAATTTGTTGCTTCGTTAGTTTTGTATGTGCCATTTTGTACACGCTGGAAAATATGAAACGAAAGAGAGGCCGGGTAATTTACAATGTTTGAAAGGCACAATAAAATAATATACAATACGAGCAAATCAAATCAAAAAAACCATTACAAAAATCAATAATAATTCAGAAATAAGTAGATGGCTACATACATAATCAGTTTGTTATCCTTAAAAGTCAAAAAATAATAAAAAATATTAAGCATTACATATTGTGAACTAAAGCAATGTTGCTGTGGGCTCAAGTCATCGAGGTGTTGACAGCAATAACCCTCCTAAATGGGAATATTTCCAAAAATAATAATAATAATAATAATAATAATAATAATAATAATAAAAAGGTGATATAATTATTATGACTTAGACTTTTAGCTTTGCACGTTTTGACCTACGATTTATACTCTGTCGTCTCTGACGCTTCACCCATCTACGTTTGGAGTCTCACTACCACCACTTACGACAAAATCACTTTTTTGATTCAACAAATACTATATACACAAAACAATAAATACAAAAAAGAAAACATGATAACAACTAACAGAGCACTCTAAAATGATTATAAACAGAACAGCAAGTTATTCAAGCGGGAGGCACCACAAGAAAAAAGAGAGAGGGGAAAAAGAAAAAAATTGCGTTGGTGAGAATAAAAGACTTAACAAGAAGTACAGATCGAGCATATCCCCGACTAAGCAAGTTGACCAGCCTAGCGAGACAAATGCTTATAGTCTCTGGATCTTCTTCCTTCAGTAAGCTAGATGTAAAATAAATAAAAAAAAGCAGTAATGATTTTTTTTTTGTATTCAACATTCCATGGTAGGCTTACTTATGCAGATCCTTAATGCTGTTACCACCAGTCTTCACAATAGTCGATCTAATCATTCTAGTGTCCATTCGCAGAGCTCTGAAAACCTGCGACTGCACACCCGGACTTGCGTCAAACTCAACGTAAAAGTGCGAGCCAACAATAAAGGACTCTCTGTTACGCTTCATGATCTTTGGCAGAGGCTTAACCTGCAGGTTTTCAATCTTGCGAATAACACCACGGTTATTGATGATGAGCTTGCCAATGGTGGAGATGACATCCTTGGTGTCCTTGTAGATATCACCGTTCTTGGCAACGGCACGGGCAATTCCAACAATTTCGTAGCGCATGGTTGAGAATGGGATCGTATATGAGGTCCTGTTGTTACCGTTGATTGATCTCGGGTTGTTGCAATGATGTGTTGAAAAAAGTGACAAAAAAAAGTTTTTGTCGCAAAAAAATCTCAGCCTTGGGATTCGCTGAGCCAAACCGAAACGAAACTGGGGTCGTTACCCTGTCTGTTTATATCACGTGATGTTTACAGATTAATTTGTAATCGTTATATAATTATTTCATGTGATTCTTTTTTTTTTTTTTTTGGGAAAAAATCCCATGAATTGCTATCCATTTTTCTGTTTTTTTAGTACCTTTTCACTTTGCACCGTGCTCCTTTTCTTTTTGCATCCGCACCGTGTTTTTTTTCGT
>Ga0160505_101069_pt1 | contig 13608 bp, 11 predicted proteins | sample DIDeMG_FD_108225 | JGI IMG/M metagenome (GOLD analysis project Ga0160505, IMG submission 108225) | Enriched chicken feces microbial communities from UW Madison campus, WI, USA - DID2874_E49_Stillage MG | ecosystem: Host-associated > Birds > Digestive system > Large intestine > Fecal ... | reverse complement strand
TGCTCCGGTAATAAACTTAATATATATTCTAATTTTTTTCATCTAAAAAGAAATTAATTTATTTTTTCGAGAAATTTGGGTTATTATAAGTTTTTTTTTTTTAAAAAAAAAAAAAAAGGAATTAAAGACGAAATTTTAATAATGAAATATTTATGAAAACAAAAACGAGGACAAACTCACCCCAGTTAGATTGCAGCTGTGCGCCGCTTAGCCTTGTTACTTCTATGAATTTGCTTGACGACATCACGGCGACGACGTCGGAAAGTACGGTTCCACTCACCGCGCATTTCGTAGAATTTTTTATGCCATTCTTCATTATCAAGCGTATGTTTTGTCAGGGACGCCAACTGTGACTGCGAATTGAGATAAGGCGAGTCGAAATGGGGGAAGAAAAGGCCTCGGGTTGCCTGAGCGTAAATCGGGACGCCTGTAGTCGAATCATCTGTAGCGGCAGCGTGAGATTTGGATTTAGGCTTGGGAACCTCAATCACCACTGCGGGCGTCTCAATGGGATCGTGCATGACGACATCTTCTTGGATATCATCCTCGTCATCAGCTCCAAGGGCGCCGCCAAAAAGTGAAAAGGTGCCACTATCTTCGGTGGGGTTGAAAAGTGATCGGAGCTTGTTGGTAGAATTGACCCCAGTATCTTCTTCTTCCTCCTCCTTCTCAGGTTCTGTATGTACGGCAGTAGACGTCTTATCGTTGTAACTGTTGTCGTTGGAGTCAGCGGCTAGTTCTGAGTCCGCAAAGTCCGCATCGGCGATAATCTTGGTCTGTTTCTTGGTAAGGTTGTCCCAGTCAATCTCATCCTCATCACTGTCGCTGTCACGCGCCTTGCCCTCGTCCTCTTCATCGTCGCTAAGCTTCATAGGTCGAGGCAGATCATCAGCACCGTCAAACATGCCCTGCAGAATATTCAGATTCCGCTCTCTTTCTTCTTTCAGCTCATCGTCTTCATCCTCATCTCCCTGTGCGCTCACCCCAGCAACCGCGCCGCCCGCAGCACCCGGCAACGGGATACCCTTACCGTCAGTGCTCGCCGTCTTGGTACCATAGGGCTTGATTGAGAAGTCAACGACTTCAACCACATCACCATTACCATCAGTCCACTTACCATGTGAATAGCCGGAAACCAGATGCTGCAGCTCACGGCCCTTCATCATACCCCACAGTTTCTTTTTAGGCAAATAAGCAATCCGTTTAACCCGGTCACCAAATAGGATCCGCACGGTCATGCGCTTGTCAGCGCGGTAGCGTCGTGGCGTCGTGCGCATACGTCCCGGTATCACATCAATCTCGCGTTTGGCGGGCTCGTACAGCCTCTTTGCCTGGTCCGACGTCAGTGGCACCGGGCCTGACTGCTTCTTGTGATCCTCAGCCCAGCGCTCGCGCCAGTCCGGCCGCGCGGCAGCAATGGCGAGCACGGAGCCCTTGAATTTAACGCCATTAAGCGCTTTCTTTAATGAACCCAGTGCTTCGGGCGTCACGCGCACTGTCACATAGCCAAAAAAGTCCTCGGCGGTGGGCTTTTGGTGGAGCTCTAACGGCTTGGTGATCTCACCAAACTTTGCAAGCCGCGTCTCAAGACTGGCCACGTCGGCGGCCAGCTGCGCTGAGATTGCACCAATGTGCAGACGCGTGTCAGTTGCTTTACTCTTAGATTTGTCTTTCGCCATGGCAGTGATGTGAGAATATAAGAATGTAGGGATTTATTAGGAGTATGATAGTAAGTGATAATATAAATAATAGCGATGGAGGTCACCAATGGTTTTTCTCGTCAAAAAAAAAAAAATTTTGCGCTGGGAGGTTTCGCATGGCTTACATAACACGCGCGCCGAACGTGTCTCATTTGCCGACTGACCAGTTCTTCATGTCCTTGACGGCTTCTTGGGTCATTTTGTACACTGCGGGGAGATTTCCTTTTTGTTAGCAGCTAATAATAATAAAGACAGTATCGCTTAACTGAGAAAGAGTCTGTACCACATACATTTCATCTCGGTTTCGTCAAGTTTGAAAATAAATTCAGAGTTTTCTTGCGCGCCGCGCGGGTTGTTGGACATGTCCGCTATCTCCATTGATCGCCTTTTCACTGTCTAAAAAAAAAGCATGTCAGCAGCTAGGAATTAATGATACTGTGTGTCCCCCCATGAATAAAGCTTACCTCGACCAGGATCTTTAATAGTTCAGGATCATCAAGCAGTGAGAGCCATCGTTCGGCCAACTTAAAGTACACGCTTGAGAGCAGGCGGACATCAACGTTTATTGGATCGGTCTTTAGGGCGTTGAGTACTTTTGGCGAAAACTCCGGGGGTGAACTAATCTCAATAAATGCTGTGTCGGGTAATCCGGGGATATCTCTACAGAATCGTTTGTTAGACGCGTCGCAAAAAATATAAAAATAAATAAAAAAGAATCTGTATGATAATATACATACTGTGTAGCGAGCGAGCTTGCCAACCATAGCGGTAGATCTGCCTTGGAGTTCGCTCTTACCTAAAAAATTAAAATAAAGCAGGCACATTAGCAAAGCTCATCATCATGTTTTTACACGTCGAAACATACTTCTTGACCAATATTGCCCTGCAGATAGCCCAGATTGGGGACCGAAAGCTGAAATGTGCTGGGGATTTTCTGATAGTATGCGGTTAGCTAAAGAAAAGCCCAAAGTCGAGAAATTCGTTTTCAAAAAGACGCGATTCTACGCACCTGACCGTCAGTGACGATATCGTCAATATCATAGTAATTGTTGGGCATGGTACGACAAAAGAGAGTCTTGGATATCGGTTTTTATGAGTATTTGTTTCGTGGGTTGGAGAAAGAGAAGGAGCAAAAGCCCAGAGCAGCGCCAACTTTTTTTTTTTTTTTTTGGTTTTTTCACCCTCTTTTTTACAATCATTATCACCAAAGAACGGCGTCAGTACCAATAATGAGCAAAAACACGAGCACCAACAACAACGGTGACATACCGGACATCATTGACAATGTTGACTATGAGTCCATGCCTCACCCAGATAAAATTGGTACCATCACGAACCCCAAGGGCAATTTTAATCCCACCATTCCCGATATTCTACCCCATGAGCAAGTACGTGCGAACAAGATCCAGGGCCCAATTATGTCGCTAACTATCGTGTAACCAGGTCTACTCTATTCAAGTTGGTGAGAAGCTGTTTAGACTGAGGTATGATTTCTTTTTTCAACGTTATCTTTTTATCAATTATTAGTGTGCTAACATGATTAGCGGTGCCTCTCTTTCCTCTGATGGTAAGTTCTTATCCAGCATTTCCAATGGCGCTTGTTAGCTAACACGAGGACCAGCTCCATCGTACTTTACGACTTTTTTCTTAAAACACAAGGATCTTCCCGATGAATCCCGACCGGTGCTTTATATCGATCGCTCCCCCAGAGTGTTTGAGACTATTGTCTCCCATCTCAAGGGTTACTACTGTGTGCCCAAATCCTCCGAGGAGTTTGTCTACATGCTGCTTGATGCGAGCTACTATCACCTGCCCCGACTCATGCATCAGCTTGCCAACTCTGAGATTTTCATGCGAATTGGCGATTCGTCCTTCCGCATACCACGCAACATTTTTTCAAATCCAGGCGATACACCCAATTTTTTCACGCTGGGGTTCACGGCCTTTTTTGGTTCCGAAATTGAGACCACCCGACGAAAGGCATTTATCCGGCCACCGCCGCTGGCGCCACCGACAGTACCGAATCGGAGCGGCGATCTATTCAGCGAGCTACTCGCAGTTCTGCAGGGTTCCCCTGTCAATGTGCGCGACCAGGAGCACCGCCGCATGCTTGTGCGTGAGTGTCGCTACTATCGCTTCCGCAACCTCGAGCAGCGCCTCATTGAGCACCAGATTATTGTCAACCGCGCCCGTCAAAGCGAAGAGATTTTACTGAATCTTGAGGATATCAAAGATCAGCACCTGTCTGTGACTGACAACAAGGGTGGTCTTGCCACGGTACTTTTCTACAAGCGACCCTTCGTTGACACCATGTTGCGCGAGCTTGTTTTTCAAATCAAGGGTGATGAGCAGGTCGTACTGGTCAAATCGGCTGAGGCGGGCAGCAGCTGGGAGGTGATATTCTTTGACAGTGCCAAGGAAAAGCTCAAGTCTATACAACTGGTGCTCATTGATAAGTTCCAAGTCCGTTTAAGCACGGGCCAAAAGGGCTATCTTGTTAACGTTGATGACGCATCAATATCCGTTAATGGCAGCTATATTGATCCGCGGGTGGATGTCCTGGGCACAACTCCGGATAGCTATGGGGGTAGTATGCAAGAAGATGTGGAGAGCGCTGGTACCAGCGGCTCGCGGAAACGGCCACGGTCGGCACCAGTGCGATCAGGACCAATTCAGCTCATTGTCAATCAATCACAGTGGCGGATGAAGCTGTTTGGTGACGGACAGGCCATGTTTGAGCTGCTTACAGCCGAATCCATCAGTGGTCAGCGTTACAAAAACAAGATGCGCAAGTTTTTGTAATATTTTGCTGACATTTAGTAGTTATTCATGGTACTAACAATATTAGTACTATTATTAGTATACCAAGATGAATAAGTGCCATGGAAAACATGCGCATATTTTATAGACGGTAATCCCGGCAGTCTCTGTATCAAATCTTTGGCTAAATATTTTGGCTACATATAAGATTATAATTATGATGATTATTGGCTATTCTTATGTTGCTTGCTATCACTTTTGTGTATGTTTCATTATTTTCAAGTCATCTACAATTGTATCAGTCTCCGTTGTCAAGAGAAGGGCGCAATTTTGGAGAGTGTAACATTGCGCCAACGGACAATACAGTTTGTTACATTAATTTCCATGTCCATTGTGGTGGCCTTTACCCCCATGGTGATGATCGCCACCGTGTGGTTTACCGCCCGGATTCTTGTCACCGCCATGATGTGCACCACCGCGACCCGGCTGCGGTGCGCCCTTGACGCAGGGCTCCGGGATCGGCTGACCCTCCACCGAGGGCAGGATGACAGTACCAACCTTCCAGTACTTGGGCGACTTGAGGAAAAAGCGAGTCCAGCCAGCCACAATCTCAGCAGTTGTAACGGGGTCCAAACCACGTAGATCGTGCGTCAAATCAGTCTTGAAGCAGCCGGTCACAAATGCGCGCGTAGCGTCGGTGCCCGTGAAAAAGACATAGCCGCCAAGGGGTCCGTACGATCCCGGGTTTTCAGTCACATCGTAGACAGTGCCATTGAAGGAAAGCAGGATTTGCTGTTCGCCGCGGTTGTTGAGATCATAGTTGCGGCCCGAGTACTGCGCCAGCTCATCCATGGTAAAGACGCGAGTGCCATGGCCAAAGGGGTCGCTGGCAATATACTTGAGGTAACGCGGGTGCATAAACTTGCTGTCAGAGCCCCAGAAAACGGTACCGGTGATAAAGTACGATAGCAGTAGATTCAGGGCAATGAGGCCGAAAAACGCTTTAACAATGGAAAGCAGCTTAAAATCACGCTCCCATTCAACACGCGTAGGTTCATCCCGAACAAACTTGAAGCTATGGTCAATTGGCTCTGGTTCGGTTTTAGTAGGTTCTTCCTCTTTAGGATTGACAGTCTTGCGCTGTCTGAGGTCGTTTTCCGAAGACATGATAGAAGGTGGGTGTGGTGTAGTGGTAGTTTGGATGAGTGAATCAGAACTGGTAATAAAAGGGAAAGAGATCAAAATCAAGCTGATGATGGTGACGTTTTATACATGAGCGTGGGATATATGTCTCCCATTAAAATGAAAAAAAATTGAAATAATAAGCTCAGGAATAGGCTGTTTGCAATACACTGTCTGAAATTAATATGTGATTTCAATAGTTTTTATTGCAGTTTACCTAAAGGAGATGGGTGGCCACGTGCACGAGGGTTGGCAACTGAGACGCCGCCACCAAAAGAGCCAAGAGAAAAAAATTTCACGAGTTCATGTTATCGGACAAAGTCATGTTTATATGAAAAAAAGAAGGAGTATAGATATAAGTGTTGTTTGTGTTTTGCGAGGTTGGACAGACGCCAGTAGCGATGAAAGCTATGGCAAAAGAGACCAGCTAGAGTTATTTGAACTATAAAACATAAAATTAGTATCTATGTCACAAGTCTTGAGTCTAAAGTGTTTTAGATTTTGACAAGTTTGACCACAAAAACAAAAAGAGTTTATGCCAAGTAACTTAAATTATGGGACTTAAAATCTAGAATATGTACTACAGGACTACAGACATATCTAGTTTATAGCGCATGCTGCCTGCATCTGCACGCCCTCCCACAACGCACAGACACCCAGCGCCAACTTGTGTAAAGTTGTAACAAAAAAAAAGAAGTTGAGAACGCAGACTCAGCTTACATATATATGAAATCAAGCTTATCTAGTTAGGTCAGACAGACGGAAAAAAGATTACAAGAGGGAGAGAGAGACATCTAAGACACCACTTGCTCGTGGAATATAAACTACCGATATTTGTAACAGATAAGAGTTCTTCTAATAGTCTCTATAACTGGACATTTAACTGATAGTTTGCGGAGGATGAAAAGGACTATTGCGAGGGGTTAGTTTAAATAACAATTACAATAAGTTGAACAAAACCACTCACGTCGTGCCGTTTCATTAATTCCACATTTTCTTTTTCCCTTTTTTTTTTCAAGCAGCGAATCGTAATCTGGGTTAAACAAGTCTGGCTTACATTTTGCATTGAAAAAAAATGTTTTTTCCAGCAAATTATAAGGGCTAGAAAAATTTGTCTATGCTATTTATCTTGGAATCGTTATGTTTCCATACTGGAGAATAAAAATTATGGTTTAGGGTCTTGGGTACTCTGGTAATACATTGTCTAGACATTGGGCATATTCAGATCTAGCCTTTTCAAATACAACACATTGCTTGTTAACTTTGGCAGAGCGAGATTAGTGAGCTTTTCCATTATTTTTTAACAACTATTTGCTCAAGTTCAGCTAATCAAAATAACCCAGTTTTATTCAGCATTCAGAGTTAGCCCCCCATTTGTAGGTTAATGTAACTCCTCATATCTGGTACAGGCTTGCTTTTGCTGCAGCTGCAGCTCCTAATATGCATATTTAATTTCCACATGGGCAATCTAATAAGGGTGTATATTTTATTATTATTTCATTTTTTATTTTTTTGGGGGACAAATTTTCATAATGTAAACACACATGGGAGGTGGATGAGAGTAAGACATGGCTGGACTGGGCATCTGAAATTAAAGATAAGGTTGTAGGCGATTCTGAGATAAAAGATAATATTATGTCAAACATAATAATAATCATCAACTTCCAGAATCCCGAGAGTATGAGAATGCAAACCATCAGAAATACTGGTCTAAAGCGATCACATATAGCTTAGACTCAAACAAACAACAAATAATGCTTGTCAGACTTTGCCGTTAAAAGCTATGAATTATATGCTGTCTCCCTCTCATGTATTAATTATTACCTCAATACCAGTTTATTAGTAATTTATTTTGTAATTTATCTCGTGATTTTTAAGCTGACTTCCTACTGGCAGTTGTTCACGAAAGACTACTCTATGACACAATCGGTCATACAACTATGGATACTGAAGCTTACCCCAACATATTTGACACGCAGGTCCATATTTTTTCAAAAAAGGCTTTAGTTTAACAATTATTTACATCAATATTATTATCAGTCGATTCAGTTAATAATTTTTATATTTTGTCCACTTGGCTTATTTACACTAGATATCCACAAAGTATTACCTGAGAATGCTTTTATTTTCCAGGCTTTTAGACATCTATTACTATGTTTTCATGTGTATATGAATATATATTTCAAGATCTAGGGCCAGATGAAACAACTCACAATCACGAAATTGCATCATCAACTCTTCGGTGACTGGAAGCAATATCTGGTCAAAAGTCTTGAGGGTTTAAAATCTGTTGGCCTCTATATTAGATAATACTTGTACGGCTAGTAAGATCTGGATTTAATGGTATCTACTCTATTCTGTGTTTATTTGATTGGCTATTTCATACCCATCATCGTTTTGTTTTGACTAATCATCATAACGGCCTCACTAGTTTTGTCAAGCCGAGACAGAAAAAATCCTCACTCCACATTTAGCGCGTGTAATTCTAATATGTGGCATGTACGGTATACACTCTGACCTCAGACTGGGCGTGGCTACTTCAAGCCTAGTCTCCTCTACTTTTGTTTGTTTCTTTGCTCAATTTGGACGCGCAGTTTTAAGATACAAAACAAGTCATCTTGATCTCTAAATTGGGACATAAAGTATCTGTTTTTAGCATTACATCTCAAACTCTATCAATGACTAGAGCAAAATAGGAGTTATAAAGGAGTTAAGGTGGCTGAGTGGTAGTTAAAACAAGGTTAAGGTTGCCCTAATCTTCTACACTTTTGCCTCAAAACAGGACTAGTTGCAAACGATAATTACTTTTCTTTTAGATCTTTTGTACTTGGATAAAAATAACCCAATTTTTTTTTAATACTATTGCTGCTGTTATTATGATGTATTATTATGATGTACTATTATGATGTATTATTACCATGTATTATTATGATGTATTCTTTATTTATATTATTTATTTCTCAATTTTTTTTTTCACTCTTTTACTTTCCCCCTTCCTTTTCTTTGAACAACCAACCATCAAAAAAACAACCAGCTTCTTCTTTTTTCCCTGAAAAGTTGGAAATATACCACTTTCATTCATCTTTTTTTTTATTCATTCTTTTATCTATTTTCAATTCTTTCTTCTTTACGTTCTTTTAATTCTTTTTATTTTTATTTTATTCCTCTTTTTTTTGCCGTCTTGTTGTTCCTATAATCATTCGTTCTGTTCCAACTATCGTCTTTCTTTAAATATGGCCAACTCAATCCCAACCGAATTCAGCTTTCCCTTACGACATGATAACCAATCCTCGCCCATTAATAGCTCCTACTCGCCAAAGAAGTCACACTCGAGAACGTATACAGGCATAGAAATCCCCCTTTCTCTGCAACACTCGCAACAGTCTCCCTCTTTCCCATCCATGCCGCTAACTCCTCCTGATGTGCTCTCACCTCCTAAATCCCCTCACAAAAAACACGCACACCGTCGTTCAGCTGCGATATCGCACGACTTTCGCACGTCGCCCTCTTTTAACGATTTCACCGCTGCCATGAATAACCAGGATCAGCAAACCGATATGACACACTCGCCGTATTCACTTCAATCGCCAGCACTCACATTCACCTCCAACTCTTCTTCTTCTTCGTCTCTCCCCATGCAGTCGTCTGAATCCCTAAACTCCATCGACTTCACCCACAGAATCACGTCTTGGAACACGAATATTTTATCAAGGAAAAACAAGCCCAGCAGCCCCCATTTCTTTTATCCCTCAGACTCACCGAGAACCTCTGAAGACTCGATTGTCTCAAACTCTGAGTTTCATTCATCATCATACATTTCCACCTCTGAAATTACAGAGGCGCCAGACTCCAACACTCTCTCAATAGACGTGCCCATCATTGATCTGGATGCCGCGCTGATGCCCTTTTCAGATACAACTAAATACAAGCGCAAGTCAGAGATCTTTGAGCCCACAATTATTGAGGAAGAGGACGAGGAAAGTCCCGCTTCTTCGGTGAAGTCGGCGACTCTTGGACAGCAGCAGGCTGCGTCCACCTCTACGACCTCGCTTTCTTCTGCAACTCTCTCTTCCAACAGAGCAAGGGCTGCCAGGAACTACAACTCTCTCACTATGGCTCCCTTGGCCACGTCTTCTCCATCTCCCATGGCGGCTATGTCCAAGGAAGTCAAAGCTTTGCATAGGCTCTCGTCGACCACAAACGAGACCATAACCCCCTCAATCACGCCCCAGCAGTTGCCACCACAGCACCCTCAGCAGCAATTGAAACCACAACAGCAGCTCCCGCAGATAGAGCTAGAGCCTGCGACTCCACCCTCTCTCTACAAGACAAAGTCAGTCGTCTCCCACCATCCGACCAAGAGATTTTCAATCTCTTCTTTGGCGTCCTTTGCAACCACAACCACTGAATCGCGCAAGCGCAAGTCACGGATTTGGAGCTGGGTGAAAGGGCGACGCAGTAACAAGTAGGCGTTTTGTGTCACTGGTATATATTATGCTTATTGGAGCAGCGTATACCAGCGGTCAGGCTATCTAGTAATGATCTTTATGATTAATGATGTGAATAATTAAAAATGCATAAAAATTGAAAATGTTTTTGTTAATACTTTTAGACGCTCTTTGAAGTTCTGTTTGTCGGATACATATCTCGGGCAAATACCCAACCGTTCAAAGAGTGGTTGAATACGTAAATAAGGAAAATTCACTTAACCATTTGGAGTTTCCCTTTTCACTACTTCTAATTTGAAGTAGGCCCGCGGACTTGCATCCAAGGGCCACAACCTCGGGAAATCGGCTGGAGAACGTGTATACTTGTAGTGTACTCTTATCTATTCTTTCATTCTATTCCATTGTTGTTACTTTGCAGTAGCATCAGGGGGTTGAGATCAAACTGTCCTTTAACAGATCACAAAGTCAAAGGCCAAACCCACTGTGACTAAAAAGGGACCAACATTTGTATACCATATCAAGTCTCAACAGTTCTGAAATGCTGATTCAAGCCTCTATCGACTTTACCTGTTTTATAATCCTTAATCTCAATTATTTATGCGTCTTCTTGGTGGTTAATGTTGTTTTTGTTTGAAAAATGCAGTTTTGCCATCTATTTGCAGGGTTACCCTGTTTTTGTTGTATTTTTTTTTTCTTCCTTCCCACACCTCTTCAGCCAGTCAGCCTCTGAACCAGTTTTTCTTCTTCCTTCTCGTTCTCTGGTCCGTGATTAACCACCGCAGTGTTTTTAGCAAACCCTACTAATGTAAGCACAATATCTGCTCTTATCTTCGATAATTCTAACATTTGTTTTAGAAATCCATCATTCTTGAATGAATCACAACCTGATATTTTACATACATGTCCTCCAAACCCACCTCTGAAGGCTCAAATCAACCAAATGGAACAGCTGTGACCGCCGTTACGCCCAGGCCCACAATCTCGAAAGAGGAGTACCTAGCCCGTCACTATCAGCTTTTTGAACAATTGACAGGGTTCAAGTCGTGGGATAGTTGGCGAGAAAATGTAAACGCTTCGTCCTCTGCCACCGACAATAAGAAAGATGCCGATCTCGACCGTCGCGCGCTGATTTATGCACTCAACCTCACCATGGCCGCCATGGACGACGAAACATATAATGAAGTACAGATCCAGCGTGTTATTGACGCCAAGTTTCAAAGCATTTGTGCCGCCAATGCACCCTCGATAACATCATTTCCCGATTCACTCTCCCGCGCCGAACATCTCTCGTCCATGTGTGAGCGGCTCCAGGACCAAGTCAATAACCTCGAAATCAAGTACCTAAACTCTCGAAAGGCTATGTCGGCCCTGTCTGAAAATGAAAAGCAGATGAAGAAGCGGCTCGATGTGGCCACCAACACTAATCAGCGTCTTGCTACAATGTGCAATGCCCTTGAGTCAAAGATCAAGTTCATGTCAAAGGATTGCGTCTCGCATCAGACGCAGATTTCGCAGCTACAGCAGGAGAAGAAACAGCAAGAGGAGAAATTACGACAGGCAGTGGTTCCGGCTAAAACTCAAAACGAACAAAGCTTACTGGATGAAATCAAGGTCCTGCGAAAAACAAACGTGCATCTTTTGGAGGCCCTAAGTGACAAAAAAGTTAAAGGCGATAGTAAAATGAAGCTTGATGTACCTCAGCAGCTTTTAGACATGATGGCGGAGCTAAAATCGGATAAGGAGGCGATTCTGAAACAAGCGCAAAGTATTTTAGAGCGGCAGGGAGCCCAGTCGCTGATAACCTCCGCTGATATGAGCAAACCAGAAATCGAGCATCACCCAGAGCTGCAGAATCTTGTTCTTAAGTTTAATATCAGCCCCCAGAGCGATACCGCTGAAAAACAACTAGACGCCATTCGGCGAGAATATCCAGAAGTGCTGGCGGGCAAGTTGCGCAAGTTCCACGATGTGTATGTGGCACGAGAAAAGTACTTCATGCAGGCGCTGCGCTCCTCCAAACTTGAGACGATGATTCAAACTCGTAAGCTTGAAGTATTGCAAAAGCGCGTTGATACAGACTCAAAACGACTGAAAGTTTTAAGCGATCAAGTTGAAGCGTCTGCAAAAGTGGAGGCCGCATTGACAGCTAAAGTCTCATCCCTGACAGAACTCACCAAGTCGTTGGAAAATAATATCCAACAAACTGCTCAGGCTCTTGGTATGAAGAAGGAAAACGAGGTGTTTTTGGAAACCCATCTAAAGAAAATGGTTGAAATGGAAACAGTACTGGCTGAGCGTAATCAGTTGTTGATGAAAAAATGTGACAAGCTGGTGGCAGAGCTTGCCATGCTACATGTGGAACGCAAGCAAATCACAGAGAACTTTAACGACACGGTGGAAAAACTTGGTGCATCTGAAACCATGTGTAAGGCGCTTTTAGACGAGCGTGATGAGCTGGAATTCACCATTATAAAGCTTGAGGAGGCCATTTTTAGGCTATCGATGTCTGATGATGTGGAAGAGCTGCGCAAGTCGCAGCCAAATCCTCCCCGGCCATCCAAGCAGCATCCTAATCAAAAAGGTACTCGGAAAATCAAGTATAAGGGTAAAGGTTCCACTCAAGTCCAAGCAGCTCGATCCACTGAATCCAAATATTCAAAGTCTGCTACTGTTGCGGGGTCAACCTCCGGTCAGCAAAATGGTATGGCCAAAGAAAACGATTCTGAGGGATCGAAGACTCTCTCAGTTACTCAATCGTCCACTAATTCTGTGCAGGCTGTTCAAAGTAAAGAGAAAAAGCAGCTATCAGCGAATCATGCTTCACCTAGTACCAAGACTCATTCTAAAACAACAATAACCCCTTCTCAATCTAATAGCAACGATCCATCTAATGCTCCTGAAGACTCTCTTCCTTTGAGCAAGGTGGATGAAAAGGATATCGCCAAGTCTACCAGTTCGTCTGATCACAACCTGACGTTTAATTTTTCTAAGATGACACCTGAGGAAATTACTAATGAACTAGGCAAACGGTTCTGCTCACATGGTGGTGACAAGGAGTTTTTCCAGCGTACATTTGGCTTTGATATTACTGGCATTCCCTTCCCTGAAGTTTTGGAAAAGTATAGTAACCTTGGAGTCGACAAGTGCAATGATGACGAGTGTACAATTCATCACCCTCCCACTATGCACGAAACAACATGGGATAACATTATCAACTCTGCGTCTGCTGCCACTAACGCCGCTGCCACCGGGTCAACTGAATCCCGCAGCACCCCGGGCGAACCAAAATGGGAGGGCAACATGATTAATGGCAAAAAGGTCTTTGGACCCGAGCGCCCACCATCAATGACGGCCTAGTTATTTTGATCCTCTTTTTTTTCTTTCTTTCTTTTTTTCTTTTTTTTTTCTTTTTTTTTTTTTTTTTTTTTTTTTTTTTTTTTTTTTTTTTTTTTTTTTTTTTTTTTTTTTTTTTTTTTTTTTTTTATTTTTTTTTTTTTTTTTTTTTTTTTTTTTTTTTT
>Ga0160505_101068_pt1 | contig 13613 bp, 6 predicted proteins | sample DIDeMG_FD_108225 | JGI IMG/M metagenome (GOLD analysis project Ga0160505, IMG submission 108225) | Enriched chicken feces microbial communities from UW Madison campus, WI, USA - DID2874_E49_Stillage MG | ecosystem: Host-associated > Birds > Digestive system > Large intestine > Fecal ... | reverse complement strand
GCGAAGCAACATGCAAACTGCTTTTCAGCTTTTGCAAGGCTTTTTCTGATCTCACGCCGCGTAAGTAGTTTGATAGCTTCCATGGTGGACGCTTGCTCCAATATTTGTCATCGTCAATTCCGTCCATTTGCTTAATTCTAGCAAATAGCTTTTCAAGGTCACCCTTTGCTAGCTTACTGATAGATAGATAATCAGTTTATTGTCCTTACATCAAATAACTTCTTCTCCTAGACGCCACCAACTAGCATATTTCGTCATTTATTACTAATAAAGTAACATATACAACCAAAATTGCAGAATACCACTTTCTTCATATCATTCTGTCTAAATATATGTACAAAATAGTTTTAATTGGATGTTGATGCTTTTTTAGCGTTTCTTCTGGATTTGGTTTGTATTCTAGTATATCTTTTTATAACATAACTAATGCTTCGTTAGCTCAGTCGGTAGAGCGTCAGTCTCATATTATGCAAGTAATCTGAAGGTCGAGAGTTCGAGCCTCCCACGGAGCATTTTTTTGCATATATTTCTATTTTTTTTTCCTTTTGTTTTTTCCTTTTTTTTTTTTGGTAGCAAACATTGAAACCTATAGTTACATGTTAATCAAATTCCAAAATATGCTGCGAGATCTATTAATGATGCGGCATCAAAACGCCTTTTGCTTTGGGCCGTGAGCGGCGTATAACAAGCGGCACCTGTTGAGTCAGCGTACATTCGCTTTTTGAAACAAAAAAATTTTTTTTTTTTTCAATTGGAAAATGGAGCACCTAGCCGTTAGCAATTTGAAGAGATTATGATTGGCTTAGTGGGATAAAATTCTTAATTATTTGGACAAATGAAATGAAGTTTATGACATAATGTTTATGGTAGTTACGTTAATTTACAGAACCAAGTTAGGTCCGTGGTAAGGCAAAGACGCTTCGATAGCAGAAAGGCTAGAAGTATCAATGGGGGTACGCTTGGGGAAGCCTTCGAAGGAGGCAGCATAGGTAGCGACAGAATGAGCAATAAGCTTGGTGTTAAGAACCCAAGCAGTGTAGTTAACATTGTTAGTGTCGTCGCAGAGCTCGTGGTAACAGGGATCAAAAGGAATACCTGCAATACCTCCAAAAAGCTCAGCCTCCTCAGGAGTCTTGAGGACCTCAGCGCCCGTAGCAACACCACCACCGGGAATACCGTTTTTGATGAAGCCGTCGTAGTCAGAGCGACCGTCAAAGGGAATGAGAGTGTGGTTCACGCCCTGGGAGTTGTAGTAGTCAATGTACAACTGCTTCAGCTCGCCGGATCCAGGAGGGTTGACCTCATTGTTAGCATCATAAACCTGGTATGCAAAATTAGGAGATGCCATCATGTCGTAGTCCATGAAAACACGGATCTTGGAGTTTTCCTCGGGAGTCAATTGAGACACGTAGTAGTCTGAGCCCAGAAGACCCTCCTCTTCAGCAGCCCACCAAGCAAATCTGACCTGGTTATTGACGGTGTAGTTGGTGAGAGCGGTGGCAACCTCCAAAAGTGAAATACTTCCAGAGCCGTCATCGTTGATACCAGGACCAGCAGCTACGGAGTCAGAATGGGCACCAAGCATGACAACGTTTTCGGGGTCACCAGCAGTAGTCTGAGCAATGATGTTTAAGGTCTTGGCGTTCTTCACATAAGAGTCGACCCAAGCAGTGGCATTGAAAGTGGCACCTTCTTTGAGGGCTTGAGCCCATTTGATGCCCTGCTCGTAAGTGACACCAAGGGTAGCGACTTGACCCTTCTTAATAGTGCCTATAGTACCAGAAAAGAGCCCCTCGCCAGGTACATTGTTGTAGATGACAACGGCACTAGCACCGGCCAAACCGGCCAGACTAGATTTATCACCAAAAGCGCAGGTACCGCGCGAAACGAGAGCAATTCCACCATTGAGTTCTTTAGGGTAGTCGGAAGGTTCACAGCCTTCATGCTCAACAAGGACAAAGGGACCAGTAACAGGCTTCTTGTGATGAGTGGGAGGTGTCAAAGCAAAGGGTCTAACGTTGATAACGGCCTCGTCATCGACGGTCAACGAGTAGTTGTAAATAGCACTGGTTGGTGCCTTAAAGGATTGTACAGAGACATCATAGTATGAGCCAAGGGACTTCAAAGTCTTTACAATGTAACCAATGGTTGCATAATGACCGCCTGAGCCGATGACACGAGTGGGATGGCCGTGCTTTTTGATGCCTTCCTGGGCAATCTCATAAAATTTATCGGCTTGCACGCGTAGGTTCTCTTCCTTAACATGGCCCTGCAAGGTCTCAGAGTTAACAAGAGTCTTACCTCCCGCACTGAAAGACGAAAGCTGGCCAATGTTCATGGCAATCTGCTCAAGAGAGTCAGAGCCCCATTGGAGAATATCAAATGCGGGTGCCGCTGAAGAGACGGAAACAAAAGCACTAGCTAGTGCAATAGTGGAAATTTTCATGGATACGAGATGAAGAGAGTGGTCGAGAAAAGATAGTCTTAATAAAGAAAGAGAGTGTGTGTTGCAAAAAAGAAAGAAGAAGAAGAAGATAAGGCAAACTGAAAGTTTTGTTTATTATCGGCCGGTTTCAAAAAGTGGTGGGCTTAGCAAACTATGACGAAATTTTAGGTTCCAAGAAATTGATTATTGGCCCAAAATTGGATTTCATTGTAAAAGCTTGTTTGAACTCTTATTGGCTGTAAATTGAAACTAATACTGATACAAAACCAGTATAAAGTGATGATTTCAGTTAATCTCAAATTAAAGGTCAAAACTTGCAATTTTTTAATCATAGGTTTTAGTATAGAGATAAAAAGTTAGATTTCAATAGTGTGCATATTTTTTGTATGTTTACTTTTTGGACTTGGGGTACTGAGTTTGAATACATGAGTTGAAAATCAAAAAGCCTTTAGTAATGAAGGACTTCTAATTTAGACATAATGCGACTAGACACAAATATACCAACTAATAATACGACTATCAGAGACCAATAACACAAAATATCAAGTATCATAAGTTAATTTGAGATAAAAGGCCGAGTTAGGGTGTTTTCAATCCATGATTAATGTATATGGCCTTCGATGTGAAGGAAGTTAATTTCTTGGTTCCAAACATTGATATCTATGGCCGACATATCTAAAATAAATCTGGGCTTTCCAGGGTTCTTGTTAATGATAAAGAAAATAGGTCATAGATAATTTTTGGTCTTTGTTTTCAATTGGCAGCTATCTACCATGAAGTCCACCACGACCTTTGACCCTGCGCGTTTCTTTATGCACTCGGTTTGGGTACTTGTCACTAGAAGTGATGGCAGTACCATTGACGAGTTCAACTGCGGCTTCGTCAGTGTCGCCTTTATCCTATTCATTGGATGTAACATTTTTCTTGAAGACATCCTATAGGTTCGTTTCTTTTGCTGGCTGCCACACGCACATTATTGGTTCTGTCCTCAGGGTAACGAATGCCATAGTTATGATACCAGTCAGTTACCAAGAATATTTATGCCTCCTAAGGCTCCATGACGACACAGTCCATAGTACCAATGATTTTGTTATCTATTTTCAGCTTGAATCATAATACTTTATGTGTGGTGATCTTGGTATCATGTATGTGTGCTTTGATTGTTAGAGTGGGTCTAGAAATTCCAACGAAACTTTTTTAATCCGCGCTTTCTAACAAAGACCTCAGTGACTAGCGACATTCAACTGTAAAAATTGACGGCAGCTATAAATTTGTTCCGGACTCTAATTGGTATAATGGTATTGGCTAAGGGGACGCGTCTGTCACAGGCCCGGAGGGCAGAACCATCCATATTGTCTCTCTATCCCTGTAGAAACCAATCATCCATTCAGTAACTAAAAAAACGCTGGCTTCTCTCCTTTTGTCTCAATCGTTGGTAGTGGTTTTAACGATGAAGAGGGCGCTGAAACTAATAGTGGTTGATAAAGTTGACTTTTGTCCCAGCATTTTTCCGACATTGCACCTGTCGTTTTTAAATACTGTATGAAGTATCTATGAGCTCCTATCTCCCTTAGAGTGGTTACTACACCTCTCACAGAGTCAATGGGTAAGTTGTAGTTTTTTTTTCTTTTAAGGTAGCATGTAGGGGCTCATATTTGTTGAGGCGTCTGAACGGTTAGAATATTCATTCCGCTCCGAATGTTTTCTACAGTCCGTTAATGAGGTCCAGTATAGACTTCTTGTTGACTCAGTCGTACCAGTATTCGCGTGCTTGCTGGTACTTGTCAGTGTTTCACACAGTACATGAAATCATACCCTACTTCTCCATCATGCAGTGTAAACAGCTCAGATACGATTTGTGTTTCTTTTCAGGACATCGATCCTAGCCCTTTATGTCACCGTCACCATAAGTTCCATTACTTGTGCAGAGGTTACAACCAGTTACATAATGCTATGTTTATACTGTCAAATTTCAAGGCAGATACTTCAAAACCCTCCACAGGAGCCTGTTTTTAGGCTCAGATCCAGAATTCTTTTATAAACCCTAATTGGAAACTTGAAATTCATTGGCTCGAATTGCATAAGGTTTCCCTGATTTCTAATTTTAAATTAGCTGATAGAATCTTTTTTTGACCCCCCAACTTGGATGGCCTTAAAAAGTGATGGATGATATTTAAGAAAACACTGGTGTTTTGTCCCTGTTTGTATTTAATTTGATTTTGTGATTAGATCTTTAAAGTATTGTAGATGACTGTTAGGAGATTAGACAGGAAATTCATGGTTACTAGAAGAAAAAAACTCATATTGATATCAAGTCGTTATTGTTATTTCTTACAGAAAAACGAATGGCTGGCAATGACTGGGAATGACTGGGAATGACTAGATGATGGAGTATCCAGCAGTTGTCCAAACAAAACGTGCATCGCCAAAAGCCCATCTTGTTAGCTGAGTATTGTTTGTATTAATTCAAGCCCTAAACCCAGTGCTATCACTTAGAGGTTGAAAGTGAAGATACGGACAACTCCTGCGAAGATGACTCTCTCTCGCGGAAAAGCCATGTCTGCATGCTTATGCAGCAAAACATCAAGAAAATAATTATTTTTCAGCCTTTTGGACTTTAATATACGATATGTTACCAGAATCCTGACATCACTCTACTTTTTCTCAACGCCTATACGAAATCCTAAACCAAATGTCTTTTTTTCGCCAGCTACTACGCTTGCAAACATAGCTGTATATACCTCTGGAAAAAGTTATTCGTTTCTCGTCGGTTTCTGCTTATTCCAGTACCAAAATCATATGGATTTGACGTTTTGAAAAGATGTGGTGAAGAACTGAAGATTCCTGTAAATTATATGGATGGTGATGACGTAAATGTCGAGGAAGGTTTCTAGTAACATACTGTACAAAAGTAGTTAGCATCATAAACAGCACTATCGATAAAAAATTGGGCTTAGTGATCGATTATAGGGTCACTGGGTTCTGATTTTAGATAAGCTGTTGTTTTTATCATGGGAAGCCTTTCTGAATGTATGGTATGCGAAGATTATATCTGCTAAAAGCTGCACACATAACTATTACTTGGATATTATTCAACCCAACGGGAACATCTGAAAAATAAATAAATAAATACATCGCTAATCCTTAAAGAGTTACCGTGAAGTTTTATAATTCTGTATACAGACTTGCTTCTCTCTTTCTTCCCTAGAAATTCACTAAACATGAAATGTTTCACGATTTGGATAACTATTATATCTTTTTTTTCTCTTTCTTTAGCGGCTCCAACATTTGATCTGGTCAGATGGGGATCTGAAAAGATTGGCCAGTTCACGCTTAACGTTGGACAGCTTGCCAACATGAATACACGACCTCCGTACTGGGGACCAACTAGACCTAAGCCATTAGTGGACTCTGCGTCTCTTCAGGCCTATATCAATAAGCCGGCCTTGGCCGTCAGAGCTAGTAAGCTCTACCGTGCTGCTATGTACAGCAGCAGCCTCTATGGTCACCCTAGCCGGGCCATTGGTTCTGCTGGTCATTACACAACGCTAAGCCAGATTGAGACTTCCCTTCGCATACTGGAGCCTTATTATAATGTCACCAGGCAATATTTTGAAGGTCCTACCGGTGTGGTCTTTGGATCTTCGTTGACTATTAACAAAACACGTATTGCTGATGCCGTCCCTTTTGATTTGACGCCTCCTACTCATAAAAGAAAGCCTATTAGTGCACCTATTGTTCGTGTTGCTAATCAGGGCTGTGATCTTGCTGACTATCCTACTGCAATTAACGGATCTATTGTATTGATTGAGCGTGGCGAATGTTCTTTTGGTAGCAAATCTGGACTTGCTGGGCAACTGGGTGCCGCTGGCGCTATTATCTACAACAACGTCCCTGGCGAGGGTGTTCCTCAAGGTACTCTTGGTGGTGGAAATTCTAATCAAGTTGCAACCATTGGTGTTTCCTATGAAGAGGGTATCATCTGGGCAGATGCTCTGGCCAAGAATGCTACTATTACCGTCACTCTCTGTATTGACTCTTTTGCTGAAAATGTTAGCACTTATAACTTGATTGCTGAAACAGCTTATGGTGATCCAAATAATGTTGTCATGCTTGGTGCTCACTCGGACTCCGTCTCTGCGGGGCCTGGTATTAACGACGATGGTTCTGGTACCATCTCTCTCATAGAGGTTGCCCTTGCCCTTTCCAATTTCAATGTTACTAACAAGGTCAGATTTGCATGGTGGGCTGGTGAAGAAGAGGGACTTCTTGGCTCGGATTATTACGTCTCTCAGATGACTCCAGCTGAGAACGCTCAAATTCGCTTATTTATGGATTACGATATGATGGCATCCCCTAACTACGCCTATCAAGTTTACGACGCAAGCGATGATATCAATCCTGTTGGTTCCGCTGCTCTAAAGCAATTGTATATTGATTTTTATACCGCAAACAACGTCAATCATACTCTTATTCCATTTGATGGCCGCTCTGACTATGACGGCTTCATTAAAAATGGCATTCCAGGTGGTGGTATCGCCACCGGTGCCGAAGGAATTAAAACCCCCAAAGAGGCTCTTCTTTTTGGTGGCATTGCTGGCCAAGCTTATGACCCCTGCTATCACCAACTTTGTGATGACACAAGTAATCTCAACTATGAGGCCTGGGTTCTCAATACAAAGCTAATTGCTCACTCAGTCGCAACTTATGGTGCCTCCCTTGAAGGGTTCCCTTTGCGTGAGCCATTCTCAATGACTCATGCTAAGAACACCAAAAGTCAAATGTCCTTCCACGGCCCAAAACGTGTCCTGTGATATAATAGCAGTTCTATATATGTTTGGCTCAATAATCTTTTCCTAACTTATCAAGCTTATCACGTCATTTGTCTTTGTAACTAATAATAAATTTCATTATTTTGTTTCAAATCTGCTTTTGTAGTTGATATTCACTTCATTAACTGAACTGTGCTTCCTGTATTTATCACAAACATTAGGGGTGGCATTGAGATTAAGGTAGAAGATAAACCTGTTTCTTTCCAAACATTTGAAAGTTTTCCAATAAATTTACTACAATTAAGAGGACAATTTTTTTTCCATTCACATTAATATAATTAGCATTTAATGACGGCAAATTGTTCCATTAGATAGATAGATAATCAGTTTTTTGTCCTTACATCAAATAATTACATACAAATTTTTGTTCCATTAGTCAGTTTTTGTTTTCTGATAGCAAGTTGTAAGGTTGGCGTGAATATGACTATGAAATTTTTGAACATTTTTCCTTTAACTTGTTTTGTAACTTGCAAAGGTTAATTCAAAGTATGGGTTTATTACCATTCCTTACTGAACCATTCGACTTGATAAAACAAAAAAAGATGTTGTTTTGTACATTTAAAACCAAGTTCCATTGCTTGGATGGACAAAAAGAATGCCTCGAGCCGGATTCGAACCGACGATCTCGTCATTACTAGTGACGCGCCTTACCAACTTGGCCATCAAGGCTTTTGTTGAAAAAAATATTTTTATAGTTATGACAGGTAACCTATTAAAGATTTAACACGCATTGTTGAGGTTTAAATCCTATGTTTTAAAATATATTTTTTTGGCTTTATTTATCTTTGACTACAACAAAAGGTTACATATTGAAGACCTCTATGTCTGATCTCTTCTGCTAAGCAGCTATGCACTTTCTTGGCATCCAAGATCAGCGCACTATATCCTAATTTAAGGACAATAAACTGATTATCTATCTATCTATCACTATATCCTAAAAAGTCTGACACCGCTACTTTTCCCTTAGCACATGGATACTTCCATGGAGAATTCGGCGCCATCGAACGTCTGAACTTATTACGCGCGCTGACACCGCTACTTTGCCAGTCTCATAAAGACAAATGTTTTTGAAATTTCATGTCTTCTTTGTATATCGTTTTGTTTTGTAAATTTTATGTAACTATTTGATGTAAGGACAATAAACTGATTATCTATCTATCTATCTTTGTATGCCATTTTGTTTTGTAATTTTGTATGTAACTATTTGATGTAAGGACAGTAAACTGATTATCTATATATCTAATATGCACAGAGCGCGCTGACACCGCTACCTTGACAGTATCATAGAGACAAACGCCTTTGAAATCACATGTCTTCTTTAGATGTCATTTTGTTATATAATTTATTTGTAACCATTTGATGTAAGGACAATAAACTGAATTTCTATCTAATATGCACTGATACCCCTATCTTTTCAGTGTCATAGAGATAGATATCTTAAAATTCATGTCTTTTTTTTGTATGTACTTTTGTTTTATAATCTTGATTCTATCTATTTGATATAATGACAATAAACTGAGTTCTATATTATCTATTCTTTGTATGTTGTTTTGTTTTATAATTTTGTATGTAATTATCTGATGTTAGAAAAATAATCTGATTATCTATGTTATCTGTATTTTAAAAGTTTTTTTTTTTTTTTTTTTTACATGAGTGTCTCCTTTCGCATCTTGTTATTCATCACACAAAGAAAATAAACAAATATTCCCGCCGACTGGGTTTATGCATCCATACATTTATCTGCATATCAGTCGGAAAAAAAAAAAGGAAGCCATGCGAATGGGTTGGTTTTATAAAAATTAGATGTGGTACCTTTTTATGAGCTCTAATTCGCAGTCCCTTGTAGACAAAAATTTCTAACTTTGAAAAGAAATCAAAATAAAACACAGTCACAATGTACCCAAAAGAAAAAACAACGATAGATGTACTGATAGACTAGCTATAGCATTGTAGACGTTTTTTTTTTTTAAAAAAAGAAAAAATTAGTAGTAACTAGAACTACGATTTTTGATTCTTTCACTGCTCGCGGGAGAGGGGCTAGCTTTTCGGGCAAATCTTGAGGTTGATGAGACTTTGGTTTGCTTCTTCCGAGTGCTGCTACGAGTGCTGCTTCCATTTGAGCCAGTAGACAAGCCAACTGTTGGTGCAAAATAGCCATAGGGTGGGCTGGCCATGGGATGGTATCCGTTGGGGGTGTATGGTGTTACAAAACCCGAATACTGTTGATAGTTTTGATGCTGGATTTGATGGTAACTTTGATTGATGCTGTTGTTGTTGCTGCTAGGATTGAAAAACCGAGAAGATCTGAAGAAGGCAAAAGCCGTGTTTGAAAAAACAAATGAAGCAACGATGAATCCTCCAATAATTGACCACGTCTTAAAGGTGAGTGGCTTGATAAAACTATTGATAATTTCAGAGAATGTTTCTGCTGAGACGCGTGCACGGCCAACAATAGTCGGATCGCGATTCATGCAGTGCTCCCACAATACACATGTTTTCTCTAGTGCAGGTGGCCTTCGCCCAGGCATGCAGTTATTTCGAAGATACTGCTTTGAACACTCGGCCATCTCAGCTAAAATCTCTGATGAGTACTCTTCGACTTTCTTGTCGACATCATGACGGATCGTAGATACAAGAATGTAAAAGAAGTAGATAAAAATGCAGCTCAAAAGAAAATTAAGAAGCAGTTGTAAATATAGACTGAGTGTGTAGGGAACTGATGGATCATTGTGAAAACCTCGCGGTGCGTATTTTAGGGTGTCAAACTTCTGGAGCCTAAGATGCTCCATTTTCTCGGCATTCAAGTAGTTTTCCGAGTCGTCTTCATCGTTATGATCGGAAACACCCACATCTATCCATTCTGATCTAGTTAAAGAGTTTGAAGTTTTTTTAATCTTCGATTTTGGGGCAGATATGGCCTTGCGACGCAATGTCTTTATCCTCCTTGACTTGGGAGAAAGAGCTCCATTGTGGTTGTTGTGGGTGCGTATTGGAGTTTGAGATCCCGGTGATAGTTTACTGTAGTGTTTATCTGGCCGTTGTCTGAAATGATCCTCATAGTAGGGTTTCTGGGGTGTAGTCTGTGTGAGTTTGGAAGGCGAGCTGCCAAGCTTGTACTCAGTCACGGCTTTGGATGAAACAAGTTTTACTCCGGCATTGGAATATGTCGCTGATAGAGAGGTATCTTGAGACTGAGTGGCAAAAATCTTTTGAAAAAGATAACCAAAAAGAGAATACATCCCTATTGATTTGGCACCTCTGGAAATGCTCTCTTTTGCAACTTTAGGATCGTGCTTGCGGTACAGTCCAGTGGAATCACGAACGCTACTTCCGTTCAATGGGTGCTGGTGAAGGTGAGTTCGATTGCGACTACTTTTTGTTTTCCTAACGGGTTTTCTATAATATACCGTAGGTGAAACGGATGACTCTGTATCCTCATATGAGTAGGTATTATGCAATGATTCGTCGTAATAGTACTCTTCCTCGTCCGACAGAAGTAAAGTAGTAGTGTATTCGTTTGATCCTGATGATAACACGGAGCGTGGCTGCTTCTTTGCACTCGACATTAAGACAGGATCCGTATCAGTAATAACCGTAGTGCTATATTAATGCGGGGATAGATTGGACCTGAGTGGATGTCAATATGCTGCCGTGAACATGAAAAGAATCGCCGCTTGTTTCCAGCAGGTTTGTTTTCGTTTTGGTTAGGCACTTAGAACCTGAAACCTTTGACATAAAATCTGCAACATAGACATTGAACTTTGATGGATAAGACTAATGATATAAACCCAGCACTAACTGTATTTTTTCACTACCACCAAACCCTTGTGCTGTTACCCGCCCTTGTCGCTTTATCGTTTGCCATTTGGTGTGTTGACAAAGTGAAACCTCTTGCCCTACGCTGCTCTCATACTTTGCCTGTCTTGTACGCTAGTCCCAGAGCTGCCCGTTCAAAACTCAACTGCCAACTTCTTTCACTACTCACATCACCATTTTGAAAATTTTTTTCCAAACCGCCAACAATCTTTTCTTCTCACCGTCCTCTTATCCCTCTGAAAACTTTTTCAGCGCCGCTAACTCATATCTACACAAAAACAAAATCTCCAAAAATATTTGCCACTATCGGCTCTGCGTTTGATTCAGTCTCGCCTTTGCTTTGTAACTACCAGAATCTGACCTGAAATAAAGCGCAATCCAACTACTTGACCCATCATATATTGATATAACATTCAGAGTACCTCTAGTTTTCTAGGACCTATTTCTTTTCTTTTCTTGTCTATCTTGCCATTCTTATGGATCCGTCAATCATCTCTTTCCAGGCCCCGCCAGGACTTACTCCTCCTGTGGCGGAGGGGTCATTGGATTCCAAAACTAGCCTATTAAACCCTGAAGGAAAAGTCTATCGATACTCTGAAGAACAATTACTGATACTTCAGCATTCACCTCTTGTCAGTGTACCCTCATCTTATACTGCTTTTGATATTACAGCGTATGTTGCCCGCGTCTTGTCTTCCCCCGCCGTATTCTAACGCTTTTACAGACCTAAAAAGACCTCGTATTTTAACACCTTCACTGGATCAAATAAGAATGACGGCAACAGTGCCGATGTCTACATGGGACCGCCTAGAACTCTCTTCTCGCTTTCTAGAGAAAGCTCGTCACGATCTAACCAAGGCAATACACATGCGCGTGGTCCCAACTCTGGCAGAAACACCCAGTCTAACCGATCCAGACACTCCCACGACTCTGCTGGTAACTCCCCTGAATGGGAGTCAAAGTCTTTAACCAATAGTCATCACTCTGGCTACGGCGGTTATCACAACAGAAACTACTACAAAAATAACTCGAATAGTAACAACCACAATCACAGCAGTAGCTCTGGTAACAACAACTACAAGAATTCTAATGATTCCAATGACCGTGACTTGCTAGAAAAGTTTGAAGCGCTAGGCCGCGAGCGCAGAGGAGATGCACCCTCTACCAGCAAAATAATTGATGATAACAACGAACCCGAATGGTTGGACCCCACTGAGGATGGCAGCAATGAGCTTCCTGTAGCTTCTGGCCACTCGATCCGAGAGTTTGAGGAATGGAAGGCCAGAATGAAGGCAGAGGAACGATCAAAGGCTGGTCTTCCTGAGGAAGTCAATGGTACACCAAGCAAAGTTTCCCATGGCGATGATCCCCAGAGTTCTGAGCCTGCCGCTTCCAAATCTGTTGATAGACTTTTTGGCATGTGGGATAGTCCCTCTCAGAGTGAAAATTTGGCTGCTCTTGGTAGATCATCTCGTTTCTCTCGATTTTTCAAGGGTGATGTTGAGCCCTCTAGTCCCTCTGCAATGGTACCTCCTGGTCTTTCTCCTCAACCCAGTGAGAGTATTGGCTACGCTAGCTCCAAGATGTTTCCCACTGCCTCGTCTCCTATGGTTTCTCAACCTACGCCTGCTGTCGCTGGCAATGAGGCCGACAAGAAGGGTTTTATGAGAATTATGGCGATGCTTGGTGATAAAAACGACCCGCAACCTAACTCACCGGTGGCTTCTGCTCCTCCCACCCCTGCTTTGGCTTCAAGCGAGCCGGCTAAAGAGAAGGAGCCTGGCTCTGGCTCTAATGATGCCTTTTTTATGAGCCTTTTGAACAAAAGTACCGGCGCTCCTGGTCATGCTGGTTCTGCTATGGTTTCTACTCAAAGCCCTGTTATTTCAACTATCAGTACTACCTCCGGCTCTCGTAATATTACTCCTGCACCTCAACACTCTCCAATTGTTCAAAATGATCAGAATGGCCTCAAGGGGCAAGTACAACATATGCAACAACAGAGGTTTGCCCCGCCTGGGTTCAACGGTCCCCCTCCCGAATGGATTCAACAGCAAATGGCCAAGGGCCAATTCCCGCCTAATGGCCCACCACCCCCTGGCTTTATGCCTATGATGCCTGGCATGCCTCCCATGCCTCCCCCAGGAATGTTGCCGCCCAACTTTGGTCCAGGCCAGAACGGTATGCCTTCTATGCCTCCAATGCCTCATGGCCAGAATGGCCCACCTCCTCCCGGCTTTTTCAATGGACCCCCTCCTCCTGGTAACTTCTTTAACGGTCCTCCTCCTCACATGAACTTCCCGATGCAACAGCAAAATGGCATGCCTCCTCTTCCAAACAACATGAATGGGCAATTTCCTCCAGGAATCCCATTAGGAGCACAACAAAACTCCCAGTTTGGCATGGTTCAGAAGAGCTCAGGCAGAAATTGATTAGAAATGATGTGAAATGTCTTTCTTTTTTTTCTTTTTTTTTTTTTTTTTTTTTTTTTTTTTTTTTTTTTTTTTTTTTTTTTTTTT
>Ga0160505_101067_pt1 | contig 13616 bp, 9 predicted proteins | sample DIDeMG_FD_108225 | JGI IMG/M metagenome (GOLD analysis project Ga0160505, IMG submission 108225) | Enriched chicken feces microbial communities from UW Madison campus, WI, USA - DID2874_E49_Stillage MG | ecosystem: Host-associated > Birds > Digestive system > Large intestine > Fecal ... | reverse complement strand
TATCATGGACTACTTATGTAATCATAGACCTGTTAGTGTAGCTGCTGAAATAGCGGTGTTGGAACGCTGCCAACCTCGTCAAATTTTTTTTTTTTAAACATTTGTGTATTGGGTACTATATCAAAGCTCTCACCATGCCTCTTAGACCATTGATCGTGAGGATACCTTGATTACGTTTCCTAACAACCTACATCAAAGGTCGCGTGGTCTAGTTGGTTACGACATCTGCTTCACACGCAGAAGGTCCCCAGTTCGAGCCTGGGCGTGATCATTTTTTGTGATGGATTGCCTGGTGTTTGAAGGTTTCTTTTTAGTTTATTAAATGTAGTTCGCCTCCAATTATGGACTACATTGGATTCCTCTTCACAAGCCTTCTTTATAAAAAAGCAATTTGGTCGCCCCGCTTCCTAAGGAAGCGAAAAAAGAACACAAAACGCATATGAAAAAATTAAGGTAGACATTCCTAAACGTTCACTTACAAACATGTGCAAATACTAAAGTTGGAACCACTTCATTTTAAATATGAATTTTTTTATGTATTGCTACATTGAATTAAACCTAAAAATCGGTAATTTAATGTATCATCCATGTGTTACTACACGAGTGCTGTATACTGTTTCGTTCAATTCTGTACACTCTTATTGACTTCCACATGAATGTGCACGAGCCTTAGTTTATAAATAGTGGACTTGGCCTAGTTACCCATTACTTCTCTCTCTTTGATCGACTAAATGGAAACTTTAGAAGTTCATTCCAAAGATTTTTTGGTCAAATGGGTTCGGGCCCCGGACAATTGTTCAATCGTTTGGCAGATAAAACCCTTGAAGAAATCAATTAATTTTGGAATTTATCGCAAGAAGGAACAGAATTTTGATAACTTAGATAATAATGATTCTGCCCATATGGAATCATCATCTGGAATAGCATCTACTGAATGGAATGCGAGGATGTATGCGTTAGATGAACCTCCCTCAGTTCATTCATCAAGATTAAGATCAGCATCTGTTGCCTCGGTTAACAAGATCACGGAGCTGAATGTCTTCAAAACCAAGTCGAGATCCTCGACATTTTCTTCCAATTTGAGCAGTTCTGATTTGGACCTTGTCAAAAACTATTACAAACTTGTTTCTGGTGAATTGGTACGTGGTAAATTTGAAGTGACCAATGGTGGAATGTTTGCTTTTATCTTTGACAATTCATTCTCAAAGACTATCAGCAAAAAGATTCTATTCAGCTCTTCAATTGTTGGTGGTAATGAGTCTCTTTCACTCAAGATGAATTCAAACTCCAGGCTCGCAAATGGTCCTATCGAATCTACTACTAATGAGCCTGGTGATATGTCAAACAACATTTTGCACCCAAAAAATGGTGAATTAATGCAAAGCGTTTTGCTAAAAAAAAGAAGAAAGAAACTTCAAGGCTATGTTAAGCGTTTCTTTATTCTCAATTTTAAGTATGGCACCTTGTCCTATTTCAAAACTAACGACAACAAGCTTAGGGGACAAATGCCTATTATTCATTCCATTATCAGCGCTAATTCTAAAACCCGGGAAATATTCATCGATTCAGGGATGGAGGTTTGGGATCTCAAGACTCTCAACAATAAAGATTTCGACTCATGGGTCAATGCTTTCAATGCAGTTAAGAAGAGTCATCAAAGTGGAACGGAATTTCATCCTGCAAAGGATTCCAAGAACAATGTTGACCATGGAAACAACCATATGTTACATTTGGAAGAAGTACATAATGAATTGGTCAAATTGCTACACGATGTGAAGGTAATGACGAAAGTGCAATTCGAGGAGGAAGTGAGGAATTTAGCTGCTCAGGTCAAACGAATTCTAGGCGATAACGAAAATGGACATGATCTTTCGTCTATCGTATCTAACAATGAATTTTACGATGCCCACGAGAATATTGACGAAATCGGGGTGGTTCTTGTTGACTCTCTGACCGACAAGAAATCAGAAGAAGATGACGGCGACGATGTTGATGAGGGATCGGCAATATCGACATCATCAGATAGCGATGCAGACTCCGAAGATTTGCCAGCACCCACTGCTTCTATTCATGATTCAAAAGTTCAATCAGGGCTTGACAATGCGGACTCGACATTATATCCGTTACCGATGGATTCTATAGACAGAGACTGTGAGATTCCTGTTTGCGATCACGTTCCTCCGAGTCTTCTTTCATTTGTCCGCAAAAATGTTGGGAAAGACCTTTCTGCTTTGTCCATGCCTGTTGATATGAATGAGCCAATCACCATATTGCAGAGATATGCTGAAATCTTGGAGTATTGCGATTTAGTTGACAATGCTTTGCAAGGAAAATACCCTGAAGATTCTGGAGAATTGATTTTGCGAATCGCTGCTTTTGCGGCAAGTTACCTTTCATGCATGAGAAAGAAGATTAGGAGCTCTCGTAAACCTTTCAATCCCATGCTTGGTGAGACTTTTGAGCTTGTGAGGGAGGATAAGGGTTTCCGTCTTCTCAGCGAGAAGGTTTCACACAGACCTCCAGTGTTCGCATTGTACGTTGAGGCAAGAGATTGGACATTATCTTTCAGTCCGGCGCCATCTCAAAAGTTTTGGGGCAAAACTTCTGAAATATACACTAAGGGGGTATTGAAGTTGACGATTCGATCAAGTGGAGAAGTTTACACCTGGTCTCAGCCAACTTGCGTTTTGAAGAACATTATCGCAGGCGAGAAGTACACTGAGCCTTCAGAAGCCATCACCATTAAGTCAAGCTCTGGACAAAGAGCGGTAGTAGAATTTAGCAAAGGAGGTATGTTCAGTGGCAGATCAGAAGATTTGATAATCAAAGCCTATGACGGAAAGAAGAATGTTTTACCTTACACAGTGTCAGGAACTTGGACAGAGTCTATGACATTGAAGACAACAACAACAGAGAAAACAATCTGGACAGCCGGGAAGTTGCTAGCTAACTGTGAGAAAAAATTTGGGTTCACTGAGTTTGCAGGAAGCTTGAATAAGATTACTTCAATAGAAGAAGGCAATTTACCGCCAACTGACTCTCGTTTGAGACCGGACATGCGCAGTTATGAGATGGGGAATATTGATGAGGCTGAAAGGCTTAAAAAGCAACTTGAAGAGGAGCAAAGAGCTAGGAGAAAGAAAACGGAAGAATCTAACCAATCATACTGTCCCTTATTCTTTGAAAAAGTTGGTGGATCTCCAGATCAACCGGATTCAGGTGAATGGGTATATAGGACTGGTGGTGACAGTTACTGGAACAGGCGTAAGAGACAAGACTGGCATGGTGTTCAAGCTTTGTGGTGATTTTGATATAGTCTTCATTTCTATAATTTCAAATTGATGCGTTCTTCTGAACTAGATCTGGAAGGCGATTGAGAATCATCCACATCTAATGACTGGATCATTGTACCTGGCGAAATGTGCAGTCTGTTGCGGAAGGAATAAAACTGCACCTGCTTTCTTAGGCTATTGATTAACGCTCTCTGTAAGTTCATTTCGTCCTTCATCATGCAATTATCGTTCACCAAACCATTCAAAACAGCTTGTTGGTCAGACAAGTTGTTAGCCTCTCTTTCCATGAATGGGTTGATTTTCTCATCGAGTTCGGAACGCAATCTCTCAATTTCATAATCCAAGTGTAGCAATCGATTTTGATCTTGTAGCCTGGCGATATCTTTTGTTATTGTTCCAATCTCCTCTAATGACTCACTGTACCCTAAGTTGGTAACCTTGCCCTGGACAATACTATCCAAGATGTATTGAATCTGCTTACGAAGGTATTTGTTTTCGTTTTCCACTTCCGAAATACGAGATTCAGTTGTCTTGAGAAATGGTAGTAGCAGGTTGAACATACAATTACCACCTTGCAAGTGAATTTCCAAGGCAGGTTCATTGTTGCCTGTCCACTCGCAGCCTATTTCGTGAGCTGGACAACGCTTTCTGCCTGATTTACGGCAATTCTCGTTATGCTTCTTCATACTTTTGTGTGGTATCATATCGTTTTGGCATAGTTCGCAAGTCGCAAAGTTCAAAGGACATTCCTCTAACAAATGTTGGCCCTCCGTCACTCTAGTGACTTCCGCACCACAAAGCAGACAGCCATAAATCAAGTGAACGCACACATCATGATCCTCGCTGAATCTTCGTTCCACCAAAAGTTGACAGTTGATTGTTTCATCTGCCTCTTGTAATTCTTTAATTTTGTTTGTTTCTTCATTCGAATGATCAGGGGATGTTGTACTTCTTATACCGTTACAATGGACTCCAGTATAGCCACATAAGTGTTTGACATGGTTCTCTATTTCCCATCTACGTCCTTTCCAGGTACATCCACGCTCATTATTCAAACATCGTACGACTAGCTCGTCAACCATGTTTGCGATAAGCAAGGGAGTGGGAAAAAGTTCATTCAGGTCTGTCGCATCAATAGGTGTTCGATCAAGAGGACAAGATCCCTTTCTAAAATTTGGTTCCAGTGTTGGCCCGACGTTAAGACATTCTGTTATACATTCTTTACAAAAAGTATGTCCACATATAGTTGTCATTGGTTGCAAGAACGGTTGTTGGCATATCGGACAAATGAGGTGGTCCGTTGCACTTTCATATTGGAGATTTCGGAGATCTGGTGTTGCAAAATCGCTATCTAAGTCGAAAGCAATTATACTTTGTTTAATTTGAAGGCTGTCGTCGTATTTCATCCTGACTAGTCAATATGTTATTTCGGCCTGTTTGCTCACATCTGTTTGAGATTCTGTATATAAGTTGACTGTGGGGACAACATGTTCATCTATCAAGTCAGTTGGCAACATTTTACATATTTTGGCTTCAGTGTTAGTCATGTTAATCCTTTCTGTGTCTTCTATGGTAGGTTCTTTCTTCTTCGAAATAGAAATCTTGGACTCTTGTGGATAAGGAGTTAAAGCCTTTGGGATTAGAAAGCATAACGTAGATCAGGTCTAACCTAGGAGAAAATAATAAAACATAAATGACCTATAAGCTACCTTCCTTAGAATTAACACGGTGACTGTCCACTACTCTATCTATGCTAACTCAACACTTTTGGCTTGGTGACTGCCTAACAAAGTACAGGAATGAACATTTCGGCGTTCAACGCGGAAAACGCTGGAGATACTCTTGAAGAAACTGATGTCAAAACGCTCGCATTCAGAACTTGACAACGATGAATATCAAGACGAACAAACTCCGTTTGAACAGGTGAATAATGACGATCGATTAATAGACTCGAGTGTTCTTCTGAGCTTACTACGGTTAGTGCTTACAAGACACGCACGAAATCAGAGAATTCGGAAGGATCACTTAGCGCCAATTCTTCATCGCCATAATCTCAAAGGCAACATTATCACATGGTTCAATTCACTCAAGAAAGAATTTGAAGATTTATTCGGTATCACACTTATAATGTCGGGAAATGAGATATTCCTTCTGAACAACCTTCAATTGTCATCCAGAGAGGCTTTAGATAGGCTTCTAAAGAGAGAAGATGTGGGGATCAATCAAGCAGATAGCAATTTCAATGATTTATTATATCACATGTCAAATCACAAACGAAAAGATGTTATTGTGAATACACCCGAGACTATCATGGCTGGGATAGTGATTTTGATTATTTCAGTTATTGTTGTCAACGAGAATAGGGTCAGGGAAACCAATCTACTTGAAGTATTGGATGGTTTTGGGCTTTCAGAAAACCTTAGTTCAATTGTAGCCAACATCAACAAGAATACTCAAGATATTCTCTCCGAGTTAGTGCGAAGGGAATACATCGGGAAGCTTGTTACAGGAGCAGACCAAAATTCTCAAGTTGACTATTGCTTGGGAAAAGCTGCTTTAAGAGACATAGAACCGAAATCCATTCTTAGGTTCCTACGAGGTCTATTTAACCATGAGGATATGCACTTAAAATGTTATAAGACTGTCCAAAGATGCTTTCCTGAAGCATCTCTCTCTGAGCCAGTAGCGAGAGATTAAAATGCTTCCAAATCTTTATTGTACTGAAAGAGATTTGGCTCACTTAATGGACTGATTGCACATGCTAGCGCGGGGTGGCCATGTGTTTTCTTATTCCGTTGTGGGACCATTTGCTCACGTTATCAAGAAATGGAAGTCTGAACCACAGCATTTTCGGGAAAGACCTAGAAACATATTCATTACAAAATCAGCACATCTGTTAATGTATTCATTTGCTCCGAAGTCATCTTCAGCATGGAATCAAAATTAAATATGAGTTAATAGATTCTTTTTCGCATGTTGGCGTATGTAACGGACTTAACGATGCACTTCCGAGAAGCGGGCATTCCTGAAGATAGTGCCATATAACTACGCCCATATTCGCACTTCTTGAAACTTCATATTCTCAATCGAAAATGGTTTTAGACACTTTGGACATCTCAATTATCGGGATTTTAGCTCTTGCCGTAGCTTTCTACTTTGGTAAGGACTACTTCGGCAAGAGCAATGCTGCTTCTGCGGGATTTGTGGCGGCAGGTTCAGAGGACAATGATCGTGATCTCGTTAAAACATTAAAGAATAACAAGAAGAATGCCGTTGTGTTTTTCGGATCTCAAACTGGCACTGCTGAAGATTACGCCAACAAGTTGGCGAAGGATTTGCATTCAAAATTCGGTCTATCTGTTTTAACTGCCGATTTGGCCGACTATGATTACGACACCTTGCAAGATTTAGAACCTGAAACACTCCTCTTTTTCATGATTGCGACCTATGGAGAGGGAGAGCCAACTGACAATGCTGTGGAATTCTTCAACTGGTTAGAAAACGAAGCTGACCAAATGGCCAATATGAAATACACCGTCTTCGGCTTGGGCAACTCTACTTACGAATTGTTCAATGCTATGGGAAAGAAGTTGAATGAGAAACTTGAGAATTTAGGTGCTGAAAGGATAGCTCCTTACGGACAAGGTGATGATGGTGTTGGAACAATGGATGAAGACTTTTTGTCTTGGAAGGAAGCATGTTTTGACTCTTTGAAGAATGACTTGAATTTGGACGAACACGAACTGGTCTACGAACCTTCCTTCGAATTAATTGAAGAAAATGTATTGTCTGCTGACGACGAAGGAGTCTCTGCTGGTGAACCAAATAGGGCCTACATTAATATGGATGGTGACCTTACTAAAGGTCCCTTTGATCACACACATCCTTATTTGGCGAAGGTATCGAAGAGTTTCGAGTTATTCAATTCCAAAGATAGGTCGTGTGTTCATGCGGAATTCGATATTTCAGAATCTAACTTGAGATATACTACTGGTGACCATCTTGCAATTTGGCCGTCTAACTCAGACGAGGATGTTAACCGCTTTTTGAAATGTTTCGGCCTCGAACTGAAAGCTGATGAAGTTTTTTCATTGAAGAAATTAGACTCAACCGTTCATTTCCCTTTTCCGACCCCTATAACATATGAAGCTGCAATCAGACATCATATGGAGATTTCAGGACCAATTTCAAGACAGACGCTTGTTAACATTGCTCCGTTTGCTCCAAATAATAATGCCAAAGAAGCATCTCTAAAACTAGGAAGTGACAAGGATGCGTTTGCTAAGGAAATCTCATCTAAATTCTTGAACTTAGCGGATGCTCTCTTAAGAATTTCTGAAGGTGTTATTTGGGAGTCTGTTCCCTTTGTTTTCTTGATTGAGCTTATTGCAAGCTTGCAACCGAGATACTACTCTATTTCTTCGTCCTCGTTATCTGAAAAGACATCTATTCATGTCACTGCAGTGGTTGAGGCCGAAGAACATGCTGGACATATAGTTACCGGAGTTGCCACCAACTTGTTGAAATTCATCGAAGTCCAGCAGAACAAATCAGGTGGCCATGTGTATGCTTCCTACGATTTGAATGGACCAAAAGGAAAATTTAAGAAATTTAAGCTTCCAGTTCATGTTAGAAGGTCGACTTTCAAATTGCCCTCTAACCCTTCTACCCCAATTATTTTGGTTGGCCCTGGTACTGGAATTGCCCCTATGAGAGGGTTCATTCGTGATAGGATTGCACTTTTGCAAAATTCAGAGAATGCTAAAGTGGGAAAGATCAATCTCTTCTATGGATGCAGAAATAGAGATGAGGACTACCTTTATAAGAGTGAATGGCCCGAATACGCTCAGAAACTTGGTGATAAGTTCGAAATGGACGTCGCTTTTTCTAGAGAGGACAAATCAAAGAAAGTTTATGTCCAGGATAAAATTTCTGCCAAATCTAAGGAGATCAACGCATTATTGGAAGAGGGCGCATTCATTTATGTCTGTGGTGATGCTTCCAAGATGGCTCGTGATGTTCAAGCAGTCTTTGTGAATATCATTTCGAAGGAAAGAGGCTTGCTGTTAGAGAAGGCTTCGGATCTTGTTAGATCGCTCAAGGTGCAGAACAAGTACCAAGAGGACGTATGGTGAACTAGATTTATTTATCAGGTGTACTTAAAAGAGTTTTTCTTAACGCAGAATCTCCAATCTGGATTGTTGGAGTTGTAGATTTCCTTTAGCTTCTCTTCCACTGCAATCCAATGTTTATACTTCAGCTTAGATTTCAAGTCGAGATCATAAATGTTTGATGTCAAAAGAAACTTTTCTCCTTCAATTACAACAATATTGGCGCTGTTTATCTGACTCTTGTGGACATCGTTTGACTCATCAAATTTCTCGCATTTGATAAATAGCCCAACGTCACGGAGCGTCATAATCAATGATAATCTCTCCAGTACATCATCCTGAGATTTCAAATTGACAATGAAGTCGCTTTCATTTTCTACCTCTTGATACGTTTTAAGTTTTTGGAAGACATTTCCTTCCTTCTCCACAAAAACTCTTAGCAAACTTAAAAAAGGGATTCCATTTTGAACTTCAATTAGTTTCCTAGTTTTTCCTGAAATCAATCCAATAAGGTCCTGGAGTCCCTCTTCAATTGTTTCTGGATAAAGAAAATCTAACGGACAAAAGTGCCTCCGGTATCCTTTGGCTTGGTTGAGCAGACATGTACGGCAGTAGTTGGATGAGTTATCATATAGCCATTTGGGTTTCATCTCTAAAATCACCGTATCAACAATTCCATTTGCCGCTTCTATCAGGGAAGTCCCAACGTAGAGACTGGAATATTTGGATAGAGTTTGCTTTTCGAAATTACCACATAAGATGTTGGGGATCAAGAGACCATATTGTTCAGATAACATCAATTCATGATCTTCGCAATCCAATGCAGACACAAACTCAGTAGTCAACACAACCAAATGCACATCGATAATCTGCTGGGGAAAGAGCGGTTTGCATTTCAATTCAATGAAATCATACAATTGACATGTTGAAATGTATTCATTTTCCGCCTTTCTTAACCGCAACCTTAATAATTTGTGTTTCAAATAATTATTTGATCCAGAATACTTGAAGAGGATGTTTGCTGCACCCTTTGCGAAAAAACTCCAATCTTCAGGTGATGTGTTAGTTGTAATCTCCATAATCTATGTTATTTGATAAAGTGGTTTATTCTAAGATATAATGCGAATGTGCACTCTATTCAAAGTCCATTCTTCAATTCCCTGCGAAACCGAGGTTGTTCAGCTATAAGTATCTTTGCTGGACCGTCAACAGCATAATAGTAATGTTCATCTTTCTTGAATAGCGTTGCCACTAGCGATGTAGTTAGTTTAGTAATTCTCTTGAGTGATAATCGCAAGTTTGACCGTAACTTTGAAAGAGGGGTTTCATCCCTTGAAGGTAAATTCAAGAAAATTCTCAGCCGTTCTTTTAATGTACGATAAATCCTTGAGAAGTATTGAGTATGAATTTTGGGTAACTTGATCAGAATTGCCCTCAAGGACGATGGACTCAAGAATATCCTTGAAATATGATCATCACGAAGTTCAACTCTTTTGTCTATGGTCACATTAGAGGCAATGATGGCACTTGGCGCCACGAGAATACTCTCTCCAACTTCAACATTAACTTCAAAGAGTTTCAGAATACTTTGTACCACGATTGTTCCATTTCCTTCACTATGCAAAGAGGAGATCGAAGTGTCTGATTTTCTCAGAGAAATAGACAAGTCACAACCAGACCATGCAATAACATTCTCCAAGTCCTTGAAAAGCCAGTTCTCGCCCTTATGAGTCTTCAATAACAGGTAGTTAAAGCGCCCGCCCGATACCAAAAGTGATATTGGAGATCTCAGGCGGAGGGATTGATACCACACCCCTTGCTTGAATGGCCTGAGCTCAGCGTCTAGATCTTCAACGCTGCCATTTAATGCAACAATAGAGGCGGATCTTATTTTGAGATGACCAGACTGAGGTATTTGGATGTTCAAAAGAGCACCTGAAGTCCCAATCGGTTTGAACTTCAGTAATTCAACAAAGGGCCCGCAACCTGTGACTTTTGGAAGAGATTGATTAGATAAATCAACATGAGCGGCCCTTATAATTCTGGAGTAAGTTTTTTGGACTTTCTTGCTCCTGGGAATAGCCTTCATGTTCAGTGGAAGTAAGTAATTCATTTACTGGAAACTAGAAAATGACATGCAGGGACACACTCAAATGGTACTACAATCAATTAAAAAAAAAAAGTACTTCAATTCGAACGCAGTAGCCCTGGGAACTCTATACGTTTGCAAATTGATGCACAAGTTCATTGGTGTCATGAATTAATTTGAGATCAGTCTCGGACACGAAAACATTCATCTCAACTGCAATCTTCGAAATCTCCACAAAGTAATCCCACAATTTGATACCCGAATGTAAATCATTCGAAAATTGCTCAGGAGTGACGCTGTTAATACTGCTAAGATTGATATTAAAGGACGGATTGTTCACTTGCAAAATTTGATCCAACAAATAAGTTTTTGAAGTTGCGATCAGTTCCTCCACTGACAGAGTCAATTTCATGCGTTTGATGCAATTCTCCAAATATACCTCATAGACGACTCCAAGCAAAGTGTTGTTTAGATCTGAGTAAAAAGGCAATTGATCAATCAAGTTATACCACAGATCTCTGGATTGATGTTTTAACTTGACCGATTCTTGCCGTGCGACCAAATCAACAAGACATGTCTCAATAGATGTAACTAAAAGTTCCTTTACAAAAGTCAAATGACTTCTGAAATTGAGCAAGCTTCTAGATATTGGCCCTTGATAATTGATGGGATGAATGTTGAATCTGTGCAAAGAAAAAATCCTTGAAGCGAGCGCAACTTGTCTAACCTCATCCAGCAACAAGTCCTCGTCGGCCCCAGGATTCTTAAAGCTTTTTGGAACACTAGGGTAGCTGCGATCAATTAAAAACAAATTGTAGCTCCCACTGCTTAACAATAAAACAAGCAATGAAATTTCCTCAAGATACTCACCAGGAATTGTAGGATTCGCTTCGAGGAATCTTTGAAGTAATTTCAATGGCGCTTGTACCAGATTAGTTGAATTGTCAATGAGTTTATGGACAAACAAGGCTCTAAGAAGTGATGTGGCTACCAAGCTCCCATCCAGGGATGGGTCATAAAGAGATCCTCCTTCTGTTTCAGCAGTTTCTCCAAAACTTGGCGGTAACTGCTTGAGGAAATCTTTCAAATTGAACGTATCAGGTAAGTTCATGTGGAGGAAATTGACCTTTGTACTTACTGGCGGAACTAGGCGATTATTCAAGATTAACTTCTCATCCCGAAACCAATATACGACCTCTATTTTCTTGACTTGATAATATCTTGCCAATAGCTGGGTTATCAAGTTGAATTGATAATCCCAGGTGTTTATGGTATCGGCACATGTTATGAGCTTCTTGTACCCTTCACCCAAGCCGCTTTCAAGAGGGGGCCGAATAGTTGAAACTCCCAGAGTAATCGCCTCAAGAAATTTCAAAGGTAACAATCCTAGCGATTGATATAAATAAATTTCAGGAGGAAGTCTCTGCGAAATAACATTGTGGATCTCGGTAGGAACCTTAAGACTCAAATTCGATTGTTCATGATTCTCTTTCGGAAGGATTTGATCCTCAGGTTGACACAAATCGACGTCGTCGGCCAATCCTAATTTTTGCATTTCGTTGCAATATAAACCCGCATATCCATCAATATTCAAGACGGGCATATATTTTATAGCTGCGTGTCCACGGAAGTATAACTCAACCAAGGAAGGATCATTTAAGCCAGAAATATACCCGAAAAAATCCCCATTAGAGCCTCCGGTGAAAGAACTAAATTGAAAGAAGATATCCAATGCCAATTTGAAATAACTTTGCTGGTAGGGTGACATCGGGTTGGGTTTTGGCAATGGAGGAAGATTTGAGAAGGTTTTCGGTTGAGGAGAGCATCCAACCATTATACTTATGTCAATAAATTGTCTTTCGGTTAAACTCAACTCATTAAGCACTTTTTGTTTATCGACATATCTGAAGTCTTTTGATTGGAACTCCATACCCAAAATGAATTTATCGATCTTCGTGAGAAGCACATCAGTTGAGCCGTAGATAGAATCAATGAGTGCATTCTGATAAAGATAAGATAATTGGAAAGATGCGTCGTAAGGACTAATCATATAGTCAATTCCATTCTTAATGAAGTATTTGACTAAATCGTTCACCATTGGACGGATGGGCAAGGGATCGACATGTAGTCTGAAAGACTCACTCAGATAAACGTAGTTGGATCCATTGGGGCTAGAGTGTTTTGAATAAAGCTTGTTCCATGTAGTTTCCAAGTGTTGTTCTTGCTGAGATAACTCATTCGTTACATATTGACCTTCTTTGGAGTTAACATGTAAACCAGGTACGACAAATAATGGCCTGATATTGAACTCTTTAAATACTTTTAAGTCTGATTGAATATAGCTTTCTAGGGAAGAAGGAACCCCCCCAACACTGAACAAGAATTGTTCTTTCTTGAACGTATAAATCCGACTCAAATAATGCTCTACATCAATTCCAACGGTGGCATTCTTAAGTATTTCAATAGAGCTGGTATTGACAAGCTTTCTTTCGAACAAGAACGATTCTAAGGATTTAATGGGCATGTTGTTGTGAAGTTGAAGCCTACCAAAAACCCACCTGTTCACATACAGAATGGTCCGCACGTGACCATATTATGGACCATCAATGCATACAGGACCCCATCATGATTAAGACTTATTATTTGCCCGGTTGAATTTCGTCATTATTAGAGCAGGGGCAGAAATCACGTAGCCTCAACATTACAATAAATTGACCCTGATCAATTTTATAAAGATTTCAATTTATCACCAATGTTCGTATTCAGCTTTGATCTTAACTAGCTAACTACAACCATTCTCATTAACTATTTCGCAATCTAATCTACACTCATCCAATGTGATCTTAGCACCAACTACTGCATCCACAAACCTTGTGCGCTCTATCTTCTGGAACAGATACAATGGTAATAATACATTCCATTTCATCAAAAAAAGGAATTCCTTCAGATTAATATATACAAATGTTTCAACATAAAGGCGGTGATTGTGAGTCCTACTTAACACTCAAAAGTCTTATGTAATGTAGACATACCTTTTACCACTTCAGGGACAAAACACATCTAAATAAAATTGTAATCTCCTAACGGCGTAAATGATGTTAGCATAAAAGTTGCTGAAGCATT
>Ga0160505_101066_pt1 | contig 13616 bp, 9 predicted proteins | sample DIDeMG_FD_108225 | JGI IMG/M metagenome (GOLD analysis project Ga0160505, IMG submission 108225) | Enriched chicken feces microbial communities from UW Madison campus, WI, USA - DID2874_E49_Stillage MG | ecosystem: Host-associated > Birds > Digestive system > Large intestine > Fecal ... | reverse complement strand
TATTTTTATTTGTTATTTTTTTTTATTCATTTTTGTGTCCATAATTTTTTTTTTTTTTTTTTTTTTTTTTCACGAGAACAAGAAGGGCCTAGACCTTCTCTCGGTTTCTTTTTTTTATTAATCGAAATTCACACAAATTAAAACAAAAAAAAAAAAAATCCAAGTTTTCATTTCTAAAAATTTATTTAAACCTCCAGGAATTTCCTACTTTTTTTAAAAATATAATCTTCTCTTTTTCTTTTCCTCTTTTTCTTTATTCATTAGTCAAAGTGTCGTCTAAATTCTCAGCTCGCTTATTTTCAGCTAAGACCAGGCTTTCTTCATTGTCTTCCGTGCTTTTGGCTTCTTCTACATTTAACGAACAACCCACTACTTCGCCCTCCAGCAATCTACTTTTCCGCAAAATGTCGACGCATCACAAAATTGTTATCATTGGCTCCGGCCCTGCTGCCCACACCGCTGCTATCTACCTCTCCCGTGCCGAGATCAAGCCCACTCTTTACGAGGGTATGCTTGCTAACGGCATTGCTGCCGGTGGCCAGCTCACCACCACCACCGACATTGAGAACTTCCCCGGTTTCCCCGAGGGAATCTCTGGCTCCGGTCTCATGGACAACATGAGAGCGCAGTCCGTCAAGTTTGGCACCGAGATCATCACAGAGACCATCTCCAAGGTCGATCTGTCCGAGAGACCCTTCAAGCTCTGGACTGAGTGGAACGAGGACGCTGAGCCCATCACCACCGACGCCATCATCCTTGCTACTGGTGCCTCTGCCAAGAGACTGCATCTTCCTGGTGAGGACACCTACTGGCAGAAGGGTATCTCTGCCTGCGCTGTCTGCGACGGTGCTGTGCCTATTTTCAGAAACCAGCCCCTGGCTGTCATTGGCGGTGGTGACTCTGCTGCCGAGGAGGCTCTGTTCCTGACCAAGTACGGTTCCAAGGTCTACGTTATTGTCAGAAAGGACTACCTGCGTGCTTCTACCATCATGGCCAAGCGTCTTGCCGCGCACCCCAAGGTTGAGATTCTCTACAACCACGTTTCCAAGGAGGCCAAGGGTGACGGCAAGCTGCTGAACGCCCTCACCATTGAGAACGTCAACACTGGCGAGACCAGAGACCTCGAGGTTAAGGGTCTGTTTTACGCCATTGGCCACATCCCTGCCACTGACATTGTCAAGGGTCAGCTTGATACCGACGAGGAGGGCTACGTCAAGACTATCCCCGGCTCGACCCTGACCTCCGTCAAGGGTGTCTTTGCTGCTGGTGACGTCCAGGACAAGAGATACAGACAGGCCATTACCTCGGCCGGTACTGGTTGCATGGCTGCTCTGGACGCCGAGAAGCTTCTGTCCGAGGAGGAGGCCTAATCGGAAAAAAACCCAAACAAAAAAAAAAAAAAAGTAGAATATATATAAGTAGATTTACACATAATTATTTAACGAGAACATGTTTATATTTTTTTTTTTCAAGTGTTAATCCGCCATTGGTTTGTCAGGGTTTTAGTGGGTTGTTTTTGTTATAGAATGGGGTTGTTTTTTTTTGTTTTTCTTGTTTGGGGTTTGTGATGGCGTAATTTCATGCTCAATATTTGATGGGCATCACCAAATTCCCCAAGGCCTGTGGTTTGTCCAAGTAATCTAAGACATGCGGGTTCATCAGGTCTAAGGCCTTGTTCCTTTGTAAGGCCAGTAGCAACAACTGTTCAACCCTCCCTTACCAAAATAAAAAAAAAATTGAAAATAAAAAAATAAAACATGTACATATATACTATATACGTATGACAGCATTAACAACAACAATAACAACAAACAACAGCAACATTAAATCAGAATATACGACAGGGCAGCACAATGCTAACAAGCTACCCCCCGGTAAATGTATTTATAGTAATGACGTTTTTTTCTCTCTTTTTTTTCTTAACGTCTTCTCAGACTCAGCTGCTCGACCTCAATTTCGAGTTTACGGATGGCCGCATGGGTTGACTCGAGGTCCTTGTTAAGGCGGTCGCGCTCCGCAATCAGGTTCTGCTCCCACTGGCGGAAGCGCTGTTCCTCCTCCTTGACCTGCTCGGTGAAGCGCTTGCGCAAGTTGTCTTCGTCCTCCTTGAAGGAAGGGTTGTCAAACTTCTTGCTCTTGGGCTCACCAAACTTGCGGTTCTCCATTTGCTTGGCACGGTATGACTCGTAATGAACGTCCTCGGTGGACTTGATGAGATCAAGCATGTGCGAGCGAATGAGCAGCAGGCGCAGCTTGCGGAAATCGCAGTGCTCGTCGTTTTCAACCTCGGACACACCCCACAGGTACTGGCGGCCCTTGACAATGCGACCATCAGCGGTCTCAACGTCATTTTCAGAACCAATGACGGTAAAGGGCATTGCCTGGATTAGCGACTTGATTTGATCGGCCTCCTCCTCAGTTGTCTTGTCATCAATCTCGGGCTGGTAAATCTTAATGTTTTGGGCCTCAAGAACCTGGCGAATACGCTGCTTGAACAGCTTAATCTCACCAGGCTCAAGGGTATCGGCCTTGGCAATTACGGGCACAAGGTTGACCCGCGTGGCGAGCTGCTTCATGACCTCGACATCGAGCGGCTTGAGTCCGTGGCCTGTGGGCCTCACAAAGTATAAGCAGACGTGGATGCGCAGGTCATGCAGGTTCTGGCGGTTGGGCTGCTGCTCCTGGCGGAGATAAGACTCATGTTGATCATCAATAAACTCGACAAGTGGCTGCCACGAGTTGCGGTTGTTGACGTTGTCGCCAAACCCGGGTGTGTCGATGACATTGAGGTGCATTTTGAAACTTTTTTCTTCAAGCTCGGCCTTGGTGATGCCAATCTCAACGGTCTTCTGCACGGGCGTCTGGTGGCGCACCTTGGGGTCGGCATGAGTCTTGAGAGTGGTTGAGAAGAGGGTGTTGATAAAGGTGGTCTTACCAAGTCCGGACTCGCCAGCGAGCATGATGGTGAATGTGGCGCCGCGCTTGGCCACGATCTTGTATCTAAAAGAAAGAAAAAGAGGGTCAGTACAATGGTTTCAGTCTGCGAGAGCTGTTGCGGCTTCTCAATTATCACCGGTTGCGCTACCGTTTCATGCCTTGTTCCCTCCTCCTGGCTGGGCCACGGTTCGGTTGGCAGTAGGGAAGACGGCTCAATTGAGGGTGGTACTTACCGTTGGTTCGGGAGGTTGACAACACCGATTTTGTCCTCGGAAATGTCGTGGCTGTTATCCAGCGACGGGGGAGCAAGCGTTGTAGCCATTGCGTGAATTAGTGGGTGTTATTAGGATATTATTTAGGGAGAGCCCTGTGAGTGTGAAAAGAGAAGGAGAAGGAAGGAAAACTGGAGCAAATGCTGTAAAGAAAAAAATGTTTAAGCCAGACGTGGTGAGAAAAGGGAATTTCAGGGGCATGTTTTAGTCAGCAGTTCATAAGGAGATGACTAAGGACAAGGGGTAGGATGATGGTGACGGTACAACGTGTAGATCCCAGCGGAGCTCAGGAATACAGTTCCATATGGTTATAGCATAGATAATATACCGAAAAAGAAGAAGAAGAGAAAAAACACATGATAAACCTGAAATATGTCAAACTGATATCCCAAAACGATGTGCCAAATTGATATTCCAAAACGATATGCCAAACTGGTTGGGGTTTGTTCACCCCCTGGTGTTGTTCTGAAGATGGCCTATTTGACGATACACTTGTGAAAACTACTGCATTTACACTCGTAATTGTTACAGATTAATTATCAACCCATAGGCTCAAGAAATTGATCAGACTTTATTATGACAAAGAGATTGATTTTAATTGACTGTAGTGGAGTTATCAGACAGTATGCATGTAGTAAGAAAACAAACCACCATGTTAAAAGGGTTTGGAAATCCAAGTATCGTGATGATTAACATTGTGAGTTTTATTTCCTAGAACAACAAGTATTATGAATCTTTGATTTAGACGGTAGATTCAGATCTGTACATCAGCTTGTATAGAAATAGAATTCAGAAAGAAGAAGAAAAAACATATAACATGAAATAAAATACTATATAGTACCACACAATGGAAATCATGTAGTTTAAATTGATTTAAATGACAAAAGCAAAGAAACTCTTGTCTTAAATGTTAGAGGTATAATTGATGAATAATGTGTCACTATCGGATGGAAACCACGAATACCTGATACAAGCGCTTACCTTGTAAGTTTCATTTAGCTGTGTTCATATATTGAATATGCTACATTGAGTATTGTTTATGGTGATGGTCTTATTGTACTTTTCAAACAGAAACCCATCCTTTGTTAACAGGACTCATGGCAAGGTAGACATGAAACCCCAATTTCATATATTTAGACTGAAATACATGCTAAATCAATATCAAGCAAACAACCAACAGAATACAATGTGAGATCCTAAAATATTAAACCCCGTTAATACAACCCTTCCTTGTCTTTATTATTATGATTCAGTATCCGTTTGATTTCCCCGGATTAAACGACTCGTCAGACGGAAACATGAGCAGTTTTTTGTTTCCGTTTCATCACGTGACTTTAGTCAGACTTAAATTACCCGGCCTCTTTTGAAAAATTTGGGGCCAAACCTTCTCATCCTCGCCGAAGCAGGTGGCCTGTGAGCGTTGATTATTCTTTCTCTTTCATTGTTTTCTCTTTCCTTCTTTCCACCCTCATCCGATATATACATACTTTTTTTTATATCACCCTCTCTCCCCACCCCCCAATTCCACAATGAATCCCCGACTGTTACCGGTTCAAAGGATACCGGCTCAGGCTGCGCGGCTTGCGAGACCGCTGCTGGGGTTGCGGTCTTTTGCCACCAGTCAAACCAGCATACGCAGCGGCATACTGTTTAGACAACAGCAAACACTGCAGCCCACTGCGCTCCCGCTCAGGAGATCATTTAGCAGCTCGTTTTTCCAACTAAACAGCAACAAATCAAACCAACAAAACAACGATAATAATAATAATAATAAAAATAGCAAAAAATCCGACAAGGATGAGAATAGACCTGACGGTGAACCGACAAAGTTTTACCTCGTATTCGGCGCCTTTGTTGGTACCGTTTTATTAATCAACCTGTTCCTAGAATCCTCGCTCCCGGGCCTCACTTGGGAGGAGTTCCGCACCAACTTTCTCGATAGAGGTCTCGTAGATAAGATCACCGTTGTCAACAGAAACTACGCCAAGGTCTATCTGCACGACGGCCACATGGGCATGGTCAAATTTAACATTGGCTCCGTCGATTCATTTGAGCGCAAGCTTGAGAACGCGCAGGATGAGCTCGGCATTCCACAAAACGAGCGCATTCCTGTGTCCTACACCACTGAAGGTTCGATTCTTGCCTCCATTGCTACGTTTTTGCCGACTATCCTGCTGATTGGCGGTCTTCTTTACATCACCAAGCGTGGCGCCCAGGGCGGCTCTGGCGGCATCTTTGGCGTTGGCAAGAGTAAAGCTAAGCTGTTCAACCAGGAAACTGACATTAAGGTGACCTTTAAGGATGTCGCTGGTATGGATGAAGCCAAGGTTGAGATTATGGAGTTTGTCAATTTCCTCAAAAACCCCAAAAAGTATGAGAGATTGGGCGCTAAGATCCCCCGTGGTGCTATTCTGTCCGGCCCTCCCGGTACTGGTAAGACCCTTGTTGCCAAGGCTACTGCCGGCGAGGCTGGTGTCCCGTTTTTGTCTGTTTCTGGTTCTGAGTTTGTTGAAATGTTTGTTGGTGTTGGTTCCAGCCGTGTGCGCGATCTGTTCAAGACTGCGCGCAAGATGGCCCCTTCAATTATCTTTATTGACGAAATCGATGCTATTGGTAAGGCCCGTGGCCAGGGTGGCCAGTTTGGCGGCAATGATGAGAGAGAATCCACTCTCAATCAGATGCTCGTTGAAATGGACGGTTTCGGCTCTTCGGATCACGTTGTTGTTCTCGCTGGTACCAACAGACCTGATATTCTGGATCCTGCTTTACTGAGACCTGGTAGATTTGATAGACACATCAACATTGATAAGCCTGACATTGAAGGTAGAAAGGCCATTTTCAAGGTCTACTTGAAGAAGATCAAGACTACTTTAGACTTGGACGAGCTTTCTGGAAGATTATCTGCTTTGACTCCTGGTTTTGCTGGTGCCGATGTTGCCAACTGTGTTAACGAGGCTGCTTTGATTGCTGCCAGAAAGGGTGCTCACACTGTTAACATCATTCACTTTGAGCAGGCCATTGAGAGAGTTATTGCCGGTCTGGAGAAGAAGTCAAGAGTGCTTTCTCCCGAGGAGCGCAAGACTGTTGCGTACCACGAGGCTGGCCATGCTATCTGTGGCTGGTACTTCAAGTATGCCGACCCTCTTCTCAAGGTCTCTATCATTCCCCGTGGCCAGGGTGCTCTTGGTTACGCCCAGTACCTGCCTCCTGACATCCAGCTGCTATCAACTGCAGAGCTTTCCGACCGCATGGCCATGACTTTGGGTGGCCGCGTTTCTGAGGAAATCCATTTCTCAAGTGTCACTAGTGGTGCTTCTGATGATTTCAAGAAGGTTACTGCGATTGCTACCAACATGGTCACGACCTGGGGTATGTCAGAGAAGATTGGCTGGCTGAACTTTGATGATGGCCAGCAGCGCTTTAACAAGCCTTTCAGCGAGACCACTGGCCAGCTTATTGACCAGGAGGTGCGCCGTATTATCCAGGAGGCTCACGACAAGTGCAAGAAATTGCTGCTGGAGAAGAAGCATGAGGTTGGCCTTGTGGCTGAGGAGTTGCTAGCCAAGGAGGTCATCACTAGAGAAGACATGATCCGTCTTCTTGGACCCCGCCCATTCCCTGAGCGTAACGATGCTTTCGACAAGTACTTAGACAAGAGTAAGCTTGGGGATTTTGGTAAGACAAATGTGTAAATTATTTTTCACTCATTTTTATAATTTTTTATTGGTTTATTTGTTATTTTTGCAAAAATACATGTGTATATATTGGTTATTGAAAGACTCGTAAATTTAGAAGAATCGTAAATAAAATAAAAATTGATTCCTGGGTTCATTGGCTTTATGAAAGTCGTAAAGTAAAAATAAATAAATAATAATAAATAAAAAAAAATAAAAATAAAAAAAAATAAATAAAAGTAAATAAAAATAAAATAAAAATCGCGGGAAAAAAAAAAAGTCAAATACCCTACGTAAAAGCCATATTTGCGCTTTTATTTGATTTCATTTTGAATAAGTTTGGAGATGGCAGTGGGATGAGTTGACTGCAAGTGGAGGGCCTTTGCGTAAATGGAAAGTGCCTTGTACATGTGAAACGCAGCAACTTCATGCGCAACTCCGCCCACACCTGTGCCCAACCCCGTGATGAGGACTTTAAACACATTAGGATTGGGGCTAGAGGTATTGTTAAGATGGGTTTCCGCTAGTAATGAGAGCAAGTTCCAAATGCTGTTGAAAATAACGCTCTCATGGAGCTTTGTGTGCGAGTCGATTTCAAGCTGCTTGGGCCGGCTCATGGCAGGCACTAGCAGCAAGTCTGGCGGCGTATAAGCCGCGCCATCGCCAGTGTCCCTGCGCGTGTAGGGAGGTGGTGCGTGCGCAGTTGAGGTGCCACCCCCGGAGGTTTCCAGAATATCCTCCACAAGCTCGTTACCGTTGATGCGTACAATGCTTTGCACCGGGTTGTAGGCCATTTTATGATGCTTGACGAGCTGGAGCTGCACCGCTCGCGTCACGTCCGTGGCGGTCCGCGCCAGGTCTGGCGTGGTGCCTCCTAGCGCATTTTTGGCGAATTCCAAAAAGACCTTGCTGATGATGAGATCAAAACCTCCCTCCATAAGTCCGAACGAGTTTGCTGGTGAAACTAAAGCGTCAATACTATTTTTTTCAAGCACCTCCAAAACCGTGGCGGTAGCATCGCCACTGGTGCTCGCAGGTGGAAGAATTGTGACGGTAACTTTGGGGCATGCGAGTGGGTGCTCAGACAAATATTTGCGAAACGTGTTTAAAAACACAGACGAGAGGTCGTAAATATAGAAATGAATTTTCTTGGTCATATTGCTAAAGGAGATTTTATATTTTTTTTAATTAATTAATTGTCTTTTTAATTGTCTTTTTGGTTAAAAGTGCTGGTTAGCAAAGAAGGAGGATTAAAGCAATTGAGAATGAAGTTGGAGTTTCAGGGCACAATGGGGGAATATCACTCTTGATTTAGGTTATAGACTATAGGATATTGTAAATGAGACATAAAATCACGTTAGTCGATGTCTTATCATTTTAGCCGCCGATGAGTCAGGGCCAAATGGATAATAAAAGAAAATAAATAAAAAATATATAAAAATAAACCGATGGGGCCAGTAGCACGTGACCATGCGCACACAAATTAGCATTTTGGTCTTCAAGACCTGCTCTTATTGTGGGTGACGGTTTAATTGACTGCCTTAAACACCACAAGAAAAACACGTTATTTGTTGTGGTTTTACTGTTAAATTTGTCGTACCAGCCAATCAGCGCCTGCCACCAGCCACCGACCCCTCACTGTGCTACTGGTGACAATAATTACGTAAGTTTAATTGATTGAGTAATAACCAACCGACATTTGCTCAACGGGGGGTTCCGACAACCGCCGACGTCAGTGACACTTTTGTGTATATAATCTGTCATATCGTTATAAGCCACTGGCCATTTAAGCATTTGATGCATTGCATTAAAGCCTTAAGTCACAGCTGTTCATGCTTCCCGAGGCCTGCTTGTAGTGATAATTGTATCCGCAAATAAAATCCATATCACTCCATACCGAGGGGGATGTGAGGTTAACATTATGTCCCGTAGCAAAAAGTGAATAAAAAAAAAAAAGAAAAAACATGAAAATCATGGACAAAAAGGCTTTTACTGCCTGAGCAATGATTTTTAAATTTATCAAAATTCCTATATAACTACTATCGGGAAAAAAAAAATTAATTAATTAATTAATAAAAATAAAAAAAAATAAAAAAGAGGTATATATATCAACTTGTTTGTCCCATTCATTTATTTTCTCTTTTTTTTTCGTTTCCCTTCTCTTTTTTTTCCCTCGTTATCGCCCATTGACTCATCGTCAGCCTATAAGCACCATTTTTCACAATGATTCGTTCCATCACCAGAACCGCTCTCCGCACTAACGTCATTAGACTCGCCTCTTCGCGCGTTGCTCTTGCTACTCCCAGACTTGCTTTTAGCGTTGCTAACAAGTCTACCTGGGCCAATGTCCCCCAGGGACCCCCCGACGCCATTCTCGGTATTACTGAGGCCTTCAAGAAGGATCCCTTTGAGAAGAAGATCAACCTCGGTGTCGGTGCTTACCGTGACGACGCTGGTCTGCCCTTTGTGTTGCCCTCTGTTCTTGACGCTGAGGCTCGTGTTGCCAAGAAGAACCTGAACAAGGAGTACGCCGGCATTACCGGTGTTCCCGACTTCACCGTTGCTGCTGCTGAGCTTGCTTATGGTGCTGACTCTGCTGCTCTGCTTGAGAAGCGTGTTGCCACCACCCAGTCCATCTCTGGTACTGGTGCTCTGAGAATTGGTGCTGAGTTCTTTGCCAAGTTCTTCCCCTCCAAGAACATTTACCTGCCCACCCCTACTTGGGCCAACCACAGTGCCATTTTCAAGGCGGCTGGTATGACCCCCGTTTCCTACAGATACTATGACAACAAGAACATTGCTCTGGACTTTGATGGTCTTGTTGAGGACCTGAGAAAGGCTGAGGACGGCTCTGCTGTCTTGCTGCACGCTTGTGCCCACAACCCCACTGGTGTTGACCCCACCCCCGAGCAGTGGAGAGCTCTTTCTAATGTCTTTAAGGAGAAGGGCCACTTCCCCTTCTTTGACATGGCCTACCAGGGCTTTGCTTCTGGTGACACCAACAAGGACGCTTATGCTGTTAGATACTTTGTTGAGCAGGGCCACCAGATTGCTCTTTGCCAGTCCTTTGCCAAGAACATGGGTCTTTACGGTGAGCGTGCCGGTCTCTTCTCCCTGGTTACTGAATCCGCTGAGGAGGTCCAGCGTGTTGACTCGCAGCTGAAGATTATCATTAGACCTCTTTACTCCAACCCTCCCATTCACGGTGCCCGCATTGCCTCTGAGATTCTTACCGATCCTACTCTCAAGAGCCAGTGGCTTGAGGAGGTCAAGCTTATGGCTGACCGTATCATTTCCATGCGTGCTCTTCTTAAGAAGAACCTTGAGGACTTGGGTTCCAAGCACGACTGGTCGCACGTTACCTCGCAGATTGGCATGTTCTGCTACACTGGTCTCACTGGTGAGCAGGTTGACAGACTGGCCAAGGAATACTCTGTTTACCTGACCAGAAACGGTAGAATCTCCATTGCTGGTATCACCTCTTCTAACGTTGGCCGCCTTGCCGAGGCCATTCACGCTGTCACCAAATAAATGCTCTTATGGGATAGCTGCATGTGAAGAATAAAAAGAAAAAAAGAAAAAAAAAGAGCAGTTGATGACGACAAAATTTTCATATATACAATAATCAAAAACCCACACACGATATATATATATTTCTCTACAACCGACATTCAAATCACGTAATGATCTGGAACTAAATGTTCCCCCACAAAAAAAAAAGATGATGTTTTAAATTCTCCATTGATGATATTTTGTAAACAATTTTCCCCATTGATGAATTTGTTTTTTGTAAAAAAAATTTTTTTTCCACAGCGGCTTCTCAGGTCCGCGCTACCATGGCCGCACCGTTGTTATCGTATTATCGATAAATTCTCCCACAGACACCAATTTTTTTTTTTTGTTTTTTTTTTGGGGGGGAGGCCCTCTCTTGTCTTTGCTTTCTACGTTGGAAAATGGACATGTGCGTGGTTGCGCCTACGCCAGAACCAGCATGGGGCCAGGTCCGCTATATAACCCACAATGCACTGGGGGACTACCCATGCGTGAAAAAAAAAATTATTTAAAAAAATATTTTAATTAATTAGTTAATTAATTATTGTAGTTTAATGATAATGTATGGAAGGGTCTGGTATACGTGCAATTAATACAGATCTGGGTTGTTGTTTCTTTTTTTCAATGACAATTCTGGGCCAACGGGGAGTCTAGCCCTTTTGTCAATAAACCCTTTTTTTTTTCCCCCAGCTATGGTCGCTTATAGGGTCTCAAGGGTTTGCAGCAAGTCGGCCATGGCGTCAACCGCCGGGTCTGGGATCTCGCCCGCGGCAAACGCCGTGGTCACGAGCTCTAGGGCAAGCCCGCGGAGCCGGGCGGGCTCGCGCTTGACAATTTTGACCATATTGGCAGCGATAATTGGCGCCGCCGCAGCTGAGCCCTCGTTTGCAGTCAGTTTGGCAAATGTTATACGAAGAAGCTGCTCGTTATGATTGTGGTCATGCCCCAGGTCGTCGCTGCTGATGGCTTCATCTTCAGGCGCCACGCCCGAAATTTCCGCTGATGGCTCCTGTTTGATCTGTACCCGGTCTGTGGCTGGCACGGCATTGGCGCCGGATAGCAGGTTGTCCAGGTTAATAGACTCGTCCAGGGCCTTGCGCGGCATGGCCTTCTTCCCCTTGCTGTTGGCGTCGCCGCCAGCAGCGTCATCAACAACCTTCGTTGTCGCGGGTTTCTTTGGCGGCACGGGCGTGGTACCCAGGAGTTCATCAAATTTGCCATGGCGCTTGCGCTTTTGTGCCGGCGGCTGGTCCAAGTACTTTGTGAGCGCCGGCAAGATTGGCGGAATCACGTCAGTAGCATCGTGCAGCGCGCAGTACTTTACCACATGCTTGATGCGGTGGATCAGCGGGTTGAACACCTGGTCGGGGCTCGCGTACTCGTAGCCGCCTTCGTCGGCAGCCATGAGGTCGTGGTCTTCAATGAACTGTTCCATTGCGTCGTCCATCTCCTCTGTCGGCACAAGTAGCTTTTGTGTCTGCTCGCTCATGGCCCGGCTGCCAGCCATGGCGCTGCGATTGAGTAATGGCGGGAACCTATAGCGCCGCACGTCCTGATCAAAGGGGAGCGACACCAGCACGAGCACCCACCCGCGGGGCTCGTCTCCTTCCTCTTCTGCTAGAACTTGATGCGGAAACAGCGCCCCCATCTGGACAGGGGCGGCATCCTTGGTAACGTAACGCACTATTGCCGCCGACTGCTCCTGGGCAAGTGCAGCAGCAAGTGACCCCACGGCCAGAGAGTCCTCCAAACTTCCCTTGGACCCAACGACAAAATTTGTATTGCCCAGAAGACTGTAGCGCTTAATGCCAGACTGCTTGACAAAGCCAATGACTTGCATACCGGCTTGTTCATTCTCTTGGTCGGTTGTCAGCACTTTTTGCTCCTCCTCAGAGAGCACTACAATCTCAGCACCAAACTTGTAGCCAGGAAGAATCTCAGCGGGATCAACGGTGACTTCCTTAGTGTCGCCTTCTTCCTGTGTGTAGAAATACTCAGTCACGCGTTTCACCTCCTGGAGTCCCGGGTTAACCGACGTTAAGTTATCGGGATTCGTAGAGCCGACAGCATATGTGCTAGCAGATTGTGCCGATGCCTCCCGCACGCATGGGAAAGACTCGATGTCAAAAGAAAGCACGTTTTGATACGTGGTTGGGTCGCCAAGCGTCAGTTTGCACGCAAACGCACGCACTGGGCGCACGCGTTTGGCCGTGGGCAGCTGCAGCGTGTCAATGGCTTCTTGTGCGTTGGCAAATATAGACCCCGGCTGCGGCATTCCTGAAACAAGTTGGCGAAGCTTTTCTTCGTTCGCAGCCTTGACGGGATCCTTAGGTGCGGGCTCGGTGAGCCCCGCAACCTCATCATCGAAATCAATGCCAATGACTTTCAAGTTGATGTTGGACGAAAGAAGCTCGGAGCGGATGGCGTCGATATCTGAGGACGTGTCAGAAATCGGCTTGTGGCGCGCATTGGTTAGCAAGTAGATGTTTTTAATGTACTTGAGCTGACGGCAAAAGACCTTAATCTGATCGACCGCAACGACAATAGCAGAGATGATATCGGCGGACTTGACTTCAGTGGGCACAAGCTCCTGGTTAAGCTGCTGTAGCATTTGAAGCGTGAACCTAGACGAGTGTTAATCAGGGGCCGTCGCTCATACTACAAGTAAATACCATCTTCGTGATATCGTTATATAGATAAAAAGTCAACATACATTGAAATACCATTGAGCACTTCGATATTGGCGTAGCCCTGGCCAAACCGATTGTTTGTCTCATTGGCGTTAAAAGCCACGACCCCAACAAGATCAGTTTTTCGCTCTGACATGATTTTGTTGGAAATTACGTCGTAGACAAAGTCAAGGCCAGCCTCGAGGTCAGACTTGGTCCGGTCGTGGTGCGGAACACCCATTTGCGGGCCCACATCAATGACAAACACAGTAGCCTGGGATGGGGAGTTAGTTGGAGCGAAAGGTGGTGGGCAGCTGGCAGTGGGCAGCTGGTGGGGGGACTGACCTCTTTTGATGACATGGAGTCTAAGTGCTGTTATGATTGAAAAACTAAAGAAGGTTTGTCTTTTTTTTTTTTTTTTTTATTTCAACAATTTTTGTCACCAGGCCATTATTTTTATTTTTTTTCCATCCTTGCATCACCTTTTTTTTTTTTTTCCCTCTTTTTTTTTT
>Ga0160505_101065_pt1 | contig 13621 bp, 8 predicted proteins | sample DIDeMG_FD_108225 | JGI IMG/M metagenome (GOLD analysis project Ga0160505, IMG submission 108225) | Enriched chicken feces microbial communities from UW Madison campus, WI, USA - DID2874_E49_Stillage MG | ecosystem: Host-associated > Birds > Digestive system > Large intestine > Fecal ... | reverse complement strand
TTTTTTTTTTTTTTTTTTTTTTTTTTTTTTTTGTTTTTTTTTTTTTTTTTTTTTTTTTTTTTTTTTTTTTTTTTTTTTTTTTTTTTTTTTTTTTTTTTTTTTTTTTTTTTTTTTTTTTTTTTTCTTCATTTCCTCTCGGTTCGATTCTATCATCGAGTCCTTGAATCTATTTTGTTCTAGAATAAAGCCAAAAATCTAAAATCCAACAAACCAACAAACCCCAACCCCAATATGCTCATTACCTATTACACATGTAACAAGTCATAACCTATATTACCCAAGTACCATATACCATTGCACAAGTCCTTTTGCATAACACATGCAATCTGACAACGTGGGCAAAGCTTATTATAAAAAGCCTTCACATGATGGTGGGTTTTTTACCGTTGGTCACCTACACTGATAACGAGCTCAATTCAGTGGTCAATATACGCGATTCCATCATATTAAAACTGATTATAATTACCAACTGATCTGACTGGTTATTATGGTGACGCGTAAACTGATGCACCACTCCATTGAACGAACTAATAACCAGTATGATAGACCATTCATCATGACCCCTTGTTCACGATACAAAAAAACAATAATAATAACTTAAACTACCCGATATCAAATCTTAGATGTGCTTTCCTATAGTCATGACGATAAAACTTGATATCTCAAAAGACGCCATATTACAATATTTTTAACCAACACCAAAAACCACCAATAACTGCCCTTTTTGTCCTTGGCTGATGTGACATTTGAGTTAGCTTTATATAGCAGAGCTCATATGGTGTATTGATAAAAACTCCCACAGATTACCAAAAAAAGGTTTAAATACCTCCCGCAATCATCAATCCCTAATCAACTTTGCTCCCTTTCTTTCCCAAATGATTGCCATCTACCTTTGTTATTCCCCAGATATACCCTTTTAATCCTTACCCATTTACACACACACAACAATGCTATCCTCATCGCATATGGGGTTTCGGCGCTCTTTCAACACATCGTCGGCCAAGGCCAGATCGTCGTCACAGGACTGTGCCGCAACCCTGCCAGACTCCGAGTATCCTTCGCCAGATTTTCTAAAGTTCATTTCCAAAGCAGCCATGGAGTCCGCTCACCAGAGCATTGGTGAAGAAGATGAAGACGATGAAGACGATGATTTAGAAAGCAACCCTGCTGTCAATGAACAAGATCACATCACTGGATCCACTGACAGCTCCTCTAAAAGCAATTGTTCCGAACCTCACTCAAAGCTTGCCAAGAGTGTGCATTCTCTTATGACAGCACATGATGAGAAAGATCAAAAGGCAGATTATATCACGGATACTCTTCGGAATCAGTTGAGGGTTGATGAGAACGACGTTCTTCTCGCAGGTATGTGAATGACCTCGTTTATTTTACTCTATATTGCTAACCTGACCTAGACTACCCCTGCTGGCTACTCAAAAACATTCTGCTGGAAGGCAAACTATACATCACCAACAAGGAGGTCTGCTTTTTAGCGTATCTTCCCATCGTACAAAAATCTGTCATCATGTCGGGTAGGCTTACCAGGCAATCCCGCCGTTCCAGTAATACCTACTGGTTTGTTCTTAGAAACGATCTTTTTGCATACTATAACTCATCAACTGAAGTATACTTTCCCACAGGCACAATTGACTTGCGCTACGCCATCAAGGCTGAAATGGTTCCCGATGACAAAGCCCCCTCGAGAAGTTTTTACCTAGTTACCGAAAAGAAAACGTACACATTCAAGGCGGAATCCTCCACGGTTGCCCACAGCTGGGTCCAGGCATTACAAAAAGAAATTTTCCGCAGCCGCAACGAGGGTGATCAAGTCAAGATTAAGATCCCCATTGCCAACATTATAGACCTCGAGGAGACTGTTTCATTTGATATTGTCGACACTATCAAGATTAAAGCTATTGACTCTGATGAAACCTACTCTATCGATGATTACGTGCTGGCATTTTTACCCGGTTCACAAAGCTTTCAGCTTCCTGCCGAGACAATTAGAAAAACCATAGAGCGCTTCAACGCTGAGTCCATGCCTGATGAAGATATTGACCGTCTGACCAGGTCTCACAGGACCATTGGCAAGGTTCTCGATTCAACCATCCCGCCGGGGGGTATTTCTCCAGGTCAGTCGCCTGACCGTGAACGGTCCGTGTCACCTAGTGGCATCAACCCGATTTCGTCTCTTTCCCACACCGTGACCAAACGGTTCAGCGCGTTAGGAAGTTTGGTTTCGTTTGATTCGCTCTCGCTTGTTGATAAAGTACTTTTACCCAAGGAGTCCAAATCACACTCAAGCACAGAGAGCAAATCACCTCTTTCGGACTTGGAATCTAATGATAGCAGTTTTGCTATTGTTAGCACCCACCTCAATTCCCCCGGTAAACCGAGCGCTAACAATGTGAGCGATAGAAAGAAGCGCGGGAAACAGTGGTACCCTTCCACAGCGATTAACAAGGTTACAGAATTATGGATGGGCGGTACAAAGCATTTCGAAGACATCGTTGACGAAGATGACAAATATCTTGTTCCTGAAGAGGACCGCAACGAAAGCAACGAACGGTTTCGATCACATTTTTCACTGGGAGAGTCTGAGGAGTTGGTTGCGTCATACTACGCACATATCCAAAAGGCCATTCCAATCTACGGCAAAATATATGTCAGCCACAACTATGTCTGCTTCCGCAGCCTACTTCCCGGCACTCGCACAAAGATGATTCTTCCTGTTAAGGACATTGAAAACGTTTCAACTGAGCGTGGCTTTAGGTTTGGTTATTCAGGTATGGTTATTGTTGTCCATGGCCACGAGGAAATATTTTTTGAGTTTGGCTTGAGCCAAAATCGCGATGATGCTGTGAACATTATTCTCAAGCAAGTGGACCTTTATCGGAACCGGTCATCAGCAACTCTTCCTGAAACCAAAGTTGAGCGCGCTCGTTTGTTTACTTATGAAGATGCTATTGAATGCAATCATCTCATGGCTTCAAAGTATATGACCAGCAATAATGTGCCAACTGAGGTACATGAGCTAAAACCGCTCAAGTTTGTGCTGCTGACGATTGGGTCACGGGGTGACGTTCAGCCGTACATTGCTTTGGCCAAAGGTCTGATGGCGCATGGCCACAAGGTCAAGATTGCATCGCACAGTGAGTTCCGCGAATGGGTAGAGGGATATGGAATCGAGTATGCAGAAATTGCAGGCGACCCCGGTGAGCTCATGAAAATTATGATTGAACATGGAATGTTCTCGATGTCATTTATTCGTGATGCGGCTTCCAAGTTTCGGTCATGGATTGACGACCTGCTCATGACATCATGGGAGGCTTGTATCGGCGCCGATGTGTTGATTGAGAGCCCGAGCGCCATGGCAGGTATTCATATCGCGGAGGCGCTGCAGATTCCATACTTTCGAGCATTCACAATGCCCTGGACGCGCACACGCGCATATCCTCATGCTTTTATTGTGCCTGGACAGAAGATGGGCGGCTCGTATAACTATTTGACATACGTGCTATTTGACAATGTCTTTTGGAAGGGTATTTCAGGCCAGGTTAATAGATGGCGTCGCAAAACCTTGAAAATCCCCAAGACTAGTCTGGACCAGATGCAACAGAATAAGGTTCCTTTCCTTTACAATGTGAGCCCTTCGGTTTTTGTTCCTCCGGTTGACTTTAGTGATTGGGTTTGTGTTACGGGATACTGGTTCCTTGATGAGGGTGCTGGCGATTTTAAGCCCCCCGCTGACCTGGTTGAATTTATTGCGCATGCCAAACATGATAATAAAAAGATTGTTTACATTGGGTTTGGTTCGATTGTCGTGTCCGATTCGAATGAGTTAACCCGGGCTGTAATTGAATCAGTTCAGAAGTCTGGCGTGCGATGTATTTTATCCAAGGGCTGGTCAGATCGGGATGCGGAACATGGCAAAACTACCGAGCATCGCCCAGAGATACAGCTGCCTCCGGAGATTTTCCAGATTAAGGCGGCTCCACACGACTGGCTCTTCCCGCAAATGGACGCAGCCGTGCATCACGGCGGGTCCGGTACCACGGGTGCGTCGCTGCGTGCGGGTATTCCGACGATTATCAAGCCGTTTTTTGGTGATCAGTTTTTCTACGCCGGTCGCGTCGAAGATCTTGGCGTGGGCATTTTCCTTGAAAAGCTTAATGTGTCACAATTTTCCAAGGCCCTGGCCGAGGCAACAACCAATGAAAAGATGATGGCACGTGCAGCAAACATTGGCGAGCGTATTCGCAATGAGAATGGCGTAGAGACGGCGATTGACTGCATTTACCGCGAGATGAACTATGCCAAGTCTTTGATCAAGCATAATAATGGAACTGAGACTCGACTGGGTATGTTGGGCAAGGTGTTTCACACTGGCAGCAGCTCTCCTCCTCCGCAGGACGAGGACGATGAGGAAAACAAGACGGATGACTCGTGGATGGTTGTGTAGATTTATTATTTATTTCAATGATTAATTTTTTCGGTCTGATTAATTTACAATGTCGGTTACCAAAATGCAATAATAATAATAATAATAATAATAATAATAATAATAATAATAATAATGATACAAAAACATTACATCAATAAGTTTACAAAAACAACAACAACAATCTAAGAGTAAAAAAACAAGCTAGGTCTAAGCAGAAAAATAAATACCATTGGCATGGAAAGCCAGGAGTAGATCCCAGAACACCTCATGGCCACATTTACTGGGCCGCACGTCAACAAAATTGGCCAAGGCCGCCTCCACGGCCGCTTTGACCAGAGCAGAAATCTCAGCCGCGACAGCATCTGGGTGCCGGCGGTTGTAAATGGCCTCGAGCTCGCGGAGCACCGATTTGCTGCTGAAGCAGGACGCAAACGTTTTGTTTTTGCGCGTAAAGACGTGGCGCACAAGTCCATCAAACTCGGCAAAGGAAACAAACTCGCGGCCAGTAGTACCAGCAGCCGCAGCCTCAGCTGGGGCCAACAGGTTGACTTTCACCACCGCGGACTCGACCTTGGGCGGCGGTCGGAAGTTGTTCTTGCCCACCTTGCACACATACTCAATGCCACCGCAGCCGTACTGATTCACCAGCACGGGCAGCTTGCCGTAGTGCGGGGTGCCGGGCGCCGCGAGCAGGCGGTCGACAAACTCCTGCTGGAACATTAGCACGAGCGCGCGCGTGGGACGCTCCCGCGCGGCTGCGGGATCAACGGCAAGCTGCTCCAGCAGCTTGTAGACCAGCGGCGACGAGATCTGGTACGGGGTATTGGAAATCACCAGGTCAATGCCGTGGCGCCCGGCCGCCTGCTCGTGACGGACGACCTCGTCAAACTTCTTGAGGAAATCGCCCTCGACGACGCGCAACCGCCCCGCCGCGATCTCGGGCGCGAAGCGGCGCTCGAGCTCGTGCACCATGCGGGGATCCATTTCCATGGCGATCACGCGGGCCGCGGGGGACGCGAGAATGTGGACGGTCAGGTTACCGGTACCGGGGCCGATCTCGACCACGGTGTCGCCAGCGGCAATGCCGGCGGCGGCCGTGATGGCGGCCGCGAGCTGGGGGTTTTTGAGGAGATGCTGGCCCAGGTCCTTGTTCATGGTCGCGGGTCCCGCCGCGGCCGTCGTGAGGCTCCGGGAAATGGTGGAATTGGTGCTGCTACTGGTGGTATCGGTGCTGTCGGTGCTAGTCGCGGCCTTCTTGGCGGCCTTCTTCTTGGTTTTGGCGGCGGCGGCACCCCAGATGGGCGTCACGGTCATGTTTTTTGCAGACGAAGTGACCATAATGTTTATATATATAATTTGTTTTTTGGGCAATCTATAAAATAAATATGTGCGTGTGCTGGTGTGGAGGGATCAAAGATTTCAGTTGAGTCGGGTCGGGTAGAGATCCTTGTGGTACAAACGAGATGATCGGGTCCAGATATGAAATTAAAATAATAAAAAAAAAAAAATTTTTTTTTTGTGGGTGTTATTTCGTATGCTTTTGTAAAGTTAGGGCCCATTTTGATCCACACGCAATTACACACTGCTTATAAAAAAAAGGTGAAAAATCATGATTAAAGAAAATAAAACCGTGTCTCCTTTCCTATTCTTCTTTTTTTTGCTTTTTAACTTCACCTGGCCCCGTATATTGAATCTACCGATTCACGCTTCTATCATCCCCATCAGCAGCAGCAGCAGTAGTAGTAGTAGTAGTACCAATTGCCAGAATCATGAACCAGTTGGTCGACACCATCCAGGGCAAAACGGGCCGTATCATTGAACAGCTGCCTGAGCGCGTGCAGTCGCTCGGCACCCCCGTGGCCGTCATCGCGCTGGGCTTTGTGACCGCAACGGTGATCAAAGCCGTGCTGCGCCGGGCGCTACGCCTCGACGAGTTCGACGAAGTCAACAGCGGCAACGCCGCCGCCGCCACCACCACCCCCCGCGCTGGCACCACGGTGTCCGGCAAGAACAAGATCCATGTGGTTTTCAACGACGAGCAGTACGAGTTTGCCCTCCCCGCCAACCTCGCCGCAACCACGCTGGGCGAATTTAAGCAGCAGCTGGCGGCGTTTTTGACGCCCATGGCGCTGGCTGCGCGCGGCAAGGCGATGCTGGGCTCCGGCGACGTGCTGCCGGCGGCGCGCTTTACCTTCACTGCGGCCCCCGACACCTCCGGCGACCGCCGCACACCGCTGCCCGCCGACGCCGTCGAGGACGCCAAGCCGCTGGCGCAGCTCCCCAACCTAGTCAAAAAGGGCTTCTTCATGCTTGTGGACGAGGCCGCGGCGCCGGCCCCTGAGGCCGAGGTGGACGAGATCACGCGCATTTACGAGGAGATCCTGGAGAAGGAGAATCAGCAACAGCAGCGCCGTAAGCGCCGCAACAACAACAAGAAGGCCAAAAAGGGCGGCAAGAAATCAAACAAGAACGACAATGGCAACGACGACGACGCTGAGCACGACTTCCCCGTATCCGCGCAAAAGCCGCTGACCCCGGCCGAGGAGCTAGCCGCGGTCCAGGCCGGCGTCGACGCCGAGCTGGTGCCGCTTGTGACCGAATTTGAGAAGACTGGTGTCAAGGCCGGTGCCGCGGAGCGCGAGGAGGAGCGCCATCGCCTGTCGGAGCTTGTGCTCATCCGCATGTTTTCGCTGGATGGCATCGACGTCTCGGAGGACCAGGCCCTGCGTGCGGAGCGCAAGGCCATGATTAATGCCATGCATGCGCTCTTGGCCCGGATTGACAAGGTGGGCAAGTAATGAACAAAAACAAAAAATAAAAGGTGCTCTTAACGGCAGCCGCTGCTGCACTTCTTAGTTTAAAGTGTGGCCCGTGCGGTGGCGGCAGTTGGACTCTTTGTAGATATACAGACTATGATATGTTAGATAAATATATATGTGTATATATTCAATCGTATATTTCAAGGGGGGGGTTTATCATCTTTCTTTCTTCTGGGTTCGTTATCTCGTTGTCGGAATCATCTCACATGAAATTGGCGCGGCCATTACACAACCGCGGAGGGGATGGAAGGGCAAAACGGCAATTACTTGGTACCACCATCAAGCTCTTCAAAGATTGGAACCTCAATGTTGGCCTGTTCCATCATCTTCTCGCTCCAGGCCCACAGCCGCATCAGGTTCGCCAGCTTGGGCTCTCCGGGTATGCCCTGTTTCTCCAGCAAAAGGGTGTTGACCTCGTCGGCGACCCGCTTGCGCAGGCCCGGGTCCAGCAGGTACGCCAGCTCGACGGGCAGCCGCTCCTGGGGCGGGAAGCAGAGCAGCGCCATGGTCCGCTCGAGCTCGGCGAGGAACTCGGGCTTGCCGGCCGCCATGGCGCGGCGCGCCAGGTGGTTGGTGGCGAACTCCAGGGCAGGCTCAATGTCGCCGGGCTGCACGTCCGCGGTGGCGCTATTCCCCGCCGCAAGCGTGGTGGGGAAGTTGCACGCGCGGATGAGCTCGACAAGCTCGAGCCGAAGAAGCTCGAAATGGAGGTCCTTGTAGGTGTCAAGGAAGTAAGGGTCAATGTCGTTGATGCGCTCAATTGCGCGCTCAATTTCGCCCCAGTAGATGAGAGACTTGATTTCCATGCGGTCGCGCGCGGATTTGAAGATGGCAGGGGTTGTATCCATCAATGCTGCTTCCACCGAGGTGGACCCTGCCGGGTCCAACGACGAAGCAGCGGCGGGGTCCGCTGGCACGTCTAACATGTCTTCATCGGGTTCACCCAGGCCGGCTTGGTCAAGTGACGTTTTGGACTCGCGGGAAAACGCCTGTGCGGCCTTATCATAGCCTTCGACCACAAGGTAGTTCATGATGATGGCATTAAGATCCTGGAAGCCTACATCCATTTCGTCGACAATTGTGTTCCAATATGAGTCGGGCACAACGACACTTTGGTGCGGCACGTATGAACTCGCCATGTCTGGTTTATATGATGCAGTGGTAGTAGTAGTAGTTCTAAGGGACGCTTGCACTTGCTGGTGCTGTTGCTGTTGTCTAACTAGGCGCTGGTAATTCAAAAATTCAAGGTACTCTTGCTGCTGCGATGACTCTTCAATTCTGGTGCGGAGCCTGGCGGGGTTTATTTGGCTGATGGTTGTGCGAATGTTGCTGTCAGTACCACTGCTCTGTGCGCTAGGGATGTTGTCACTTTCACTGGTTGCTGGCTGGCCGTCTTCTTCGTCTTCGGGGGCGTGGGGTTCAATTAACTGACCACGATGATACTCAATTAATAGATAACTAGGGATTCGCGTTAAAACTACGAATAATGATCTTAGTGGGTTTAATATAAAAGTGTGCGCAATAATCAGAACAATGGCACCAATAGAACCCAGAAATAAGCACGCTTGGTAGAAAAGGTCTTTGACGTGTTGAATCTTGAAAAGGGAAAAGGATGTAAGCTGAATAAAGCGAAAAAATAAAATAAAAAATAAAAATAAAAAAAGAGGAGTTGGTTTGTTTCAGAAACAAGAGGTAAAAGAAGGTGGGTTGTTATTGTTGATGAAACGGTGATGATGATGAATGGAGATAGTTTATGCCAATCTGAATAAAAAGCAACTAAGTATGAGCCCAAGTATTAAGCAGTAAATATTGATCCAAGTGTGATAAGTTATGTTTCATGTCATTAGTCACGTGTTTGACCGTTATAAAAATGTGGGTAAAGATGTGACACATAGTGCGGCAATGCCACAAGAAAAGAATTGTCATTGATCAACACAACAGTTGTGATAGCGTTGATCAACATTTGTAATTACCTTGATCAATAAACAATTATAAACTAAAAACAACATCCCCAGAACCATAACAATTCAGTTATGCAGCATGGCCAGATGCTTGAGATCGCTACTAAATACGCACTAAACTCGTCAATAAAACCAAGACTACACATTCCCGATGATACTTTTTTATTAATTAATTTTTGCCAAAAAAAAAAAATCTTTTTTTTTCTTTTGCGTCCCATTGTGCTCACTATTAGTTCCCCTATGTTTTAAGAAAAACATGGATGCCTTTGGATAGACTGCTGCATTGTTAACTGCATAATCATATTTATGTTTGTTGTGTTGTTTAGTCCGTTGCGACGTCAAAGTCATGAAGGCAACGATCAACCCAGATCAGCGCTCGTTTATTTTAAGGTTTTTATCCGCGGAACACACAAAGCAAACAGCGCAGCCTCAAGTCGAAAGTGTAAGGACTATAATATATAATAATCAATCTAACTCGAATTACAGGATATTTGACCTGAATTTACTAGGTTGAGGATATGAAATTACCACATTGATAACGCGTATTTTGCAAGAATAAACAAGAAATCGCCCTTTCTCAGGTCAACTCATGGCACATATTTATAAACAAGACCCATAGCGGTGTGGCACACACACACGCAGAACTAACGAATCCCCTCAATAACCAAATCCCATTTGTATCCCATTCAGACAACAGCGTTGTAATCTTTCTGTTTTAAGAAAGTTACTGCACTTTAAACACGTTTGTGCGACCATTGGCAGCCCCTTATTAGATCTAACTGACTGGCCTCATTTTTTTCAATACTTTGCGTACGCGTCTTGATCGCATGGTAGGATCCGCATTAGTGTTGCGCCAGCTGTCAACTGCCCGCTGGAGCAGCCCACGCTGGCCACGAAGCTCAGCGTTGATCCACGCTAGACACCAGCCAATGACGTTGCACTCGGTCTCGTAGCGTTGGCGGTTACCCATGTACTGGTCAGGCGGTACGCACGCTCGGGGGTAAATGCAGTTGGCGGCACAAAAGGCCGAGGGCAGCAGGTGTAATGAAACATTGGCAATGTCGCACCGAATACAGTAGGTGGTGTGGATTCTAGCGCGGGTGTAGGTAAATGTGAGCCAGTCCACGCCTTCACTGTCGCAATGGACAGTGATGGGTGTTGCGGATGCGGGAATAGGACCTGGAAGCTTGCGGCCATTGATGCTATTGCCTCGAGTAGAGACCGTAGATCCAAGTGGGCTTTTGTGAGTTATTTCAGCAGCAGTGGTATTAGTAGCAGGTAGTAAAGCAGGTGTTGAAGCGGGTTCAATAGAAGACAGATCAGCCTGGCGTTTTTGCCAAAAATGAAAATTTGCAGAAACGGTAGTCTCTGGTGCCTGTAGCGTGGAGATGTACTCGGGACACAGCCGGCTCGGTTGTGGATATAACTGAGTGTTGTCCCAGCTGTAAATGTAGTAAATACCAACTGATTCTAGTGGAACATTCTTCAGGTAGTCAAACGCTGGTTGCGGGTAGCCAGGAGCAACAGACACGGGCATCATCAGTAAAAAAGGCGTTAATTATGGTTATATTAAAATGCAACCCACTTGTGCTATAATAAATCAGAATGAGAGATTGGAATAGGAGGGGATCATGGAACTGGATCGCTAAAGCCTTTTATAGTTGTAATGGATATTGTTTGGTTGCATTGTATTTTGACAATTGAAAAACACACACATTAAATGGAATTCAATATAAACGTCTATATATTCATTTGAAATATGGATGGAAAAGAAATTATTAATTATTTGCTAGTTTATAAATGTTAACAATGGCATTTGGGAAATCATAGGTTACGCAAAATATTATCTCGTTTACATTAATCAAACAAATTCTTTAATCTTGTTGTTTCTACGAGTAGTTAATGGGCAAGGTTAACATTCTTGACAAGAGAATAGCGGGCTTGACTGGATGGTATTGGCTGTTTATCTAATGATGTTTGAACAAATAGATGCGAATTGAATGCAAGTTTTTAATTACATTAGTTTTTACCAGAACTTGATTTATTCATCATTTATATTATCACCATTATCATTTCTATTTTACGGATCTTTGTCGATACTTTGATTTTTTTTCTTTCTCTATGTCAGCAGTAGATTTAAATCTGGAACAGTCATTACTTGAAAAATATACATTTAACAAATAGCACTCCTGACAGAAACATGGAAAACTCTCTAAAACAACAGCCTTGTCTTTGGGATGATACTTTCCAAACCAAATGAAAAATCTTTTAATATTTTGCATGACTGCGTTGCAAATGTAAACCTGATTTGGAATTGGGAGCTACCCGTCAAGTCACTGAAGGTTGGAACAGTAACAACTCATAGACCTACCAAGTAATAAGAGTTGCCACAGCAAACACTAATCAGATTGTGGCAGTCGGTTAATCTAATGTCTCGATATCTGCATTTTTTATTCTAAAATGATAAAACAATTGCATAAATTTTGATGAAATTGAAAAAGATTTGTTGACATTACCCAGCCATATATACAGTATACACAACGTTACCCAATATCCCAAAGTGCGTCTGACAGATTCCCATCAACAGAGTACACAAAACACGTTTGGTCCAACCCCTTGTGCCCATAATGCCATATCTGCGTTGCGTACCCCCTCCAAGTTATACGAATTCTTTGTCTGATTCTTCACATGCTGTGTCATAACTCTTGTTTTTGTTTGCTGTTTTTTTTTTACACTGGGGTTTTGGTGTTTAGCAACATGGATCTGTTGCTGTGAGACATCACGTGATCGGCTCGCTTGATTTCACGGGAACCCTTTTCCTTCCACCAAGACATCAATTCTCCATTCTTTCTATTCACGTTTCTTCCTTTTGTTTATTTCTCTTTTCTTATTCAATTGCGAAATACCACCCCTTTCCTTTGTAATTTCATTATTGCTCAAGAGAATAAAATAAAACAAACAAACAAACAACATGTCAACTCCTTCATTATCGTCTACTGGTGAATCAGGCTTGCCCGAGGGCTGGGAGATTCGGCAATCCAGAAGCCGCAACCTGCCCTACTATTTCTGCCCTGCGACCACAGAATCGTCGTGGGAACCACCCGCAGGTACAGACTCGGTCAAGCTAAAAGCGTTCATGGCCAAGTACCACACCGTCTCGCCCGGCGCTGCGCCTGGTAGTACTTCTGCCGCCACCGCGGGGGAGCAGATCCGCGCGTCGCACCTGCTCATCAAGCACCGCGAGAGCCGGCGCCCCTCATCCTGGAAGGAATCGACCATCACGCGCACCAAGCCCGAGGCGCTCGAGCTGATCCGCGGCTACCAGCAGCAAATCGCCTCCGGCGAGCGCACCCTGGCGGAGATTGCCGCGAGAGAATCGGACTGTAGCAGCGCTCGCAAGGCCGGCGATTTGGGCTTTTTCAAACGCGGGGATATGCAAAAGGAGTTTGAAACAGCGGCGTTTGCGCTCGATGTGGGACAGGTTAGTGATGTAGTTGAGAGTGCTAGTGGCTACCATCTTATTCAGCGTACGGCCTAAGCCGCGCGCGTGTGTGTGTGCACTATGGTAACCATGCAAAGGATAGACATGCGCAAATGTAGCGCGTTCTGAGTTATCCTGCAACGCTCGCGACTCGGAAATGAAGAACTGGGGTTTATATATATTTAAAGGTATACACTCTTTTTTTTTTTTGAATCGTTTTTTTTTTTTTTTTTTAACAATATACATATTATTTATTATTGTTGTTTTCTGGCTGTGTATTATTCCCTTTTAATAACTAATACTAAACCTGGCCTATTGTCCTAATACCCAAACGTTACAAAAAAGAAAAAAAATCACATAGAATATTACAAAAAAAATAAAATAAAAAAAAATATACAAATAAAATAAAAGCCATTTAACTCTGGACATCTTTGTTCCGCGAGACCGCTAAAGCAGTCGTCTCGAGGGGCCTCGACACTCAATGGCGCCCGGGATTCCTCGAGCCCGCCACCAGGAGTCTCGTGGCGCGGTGGCCTGGCCTCGATCAAGCCAACGTTGGGTAATAAGGCGAAAAAAACAACAACAACAACCTCAGCCACACCGCCTCAATGCCCTTGCTGCTTATCCAGGCAGGCTCCCCCCAGATCAAGGCGCAGGACCAAGCCATGGCGAGGGGTTCTCTCGGCCGTCCCTCGTCCAGACTTGTCTCGCCTCCGCTCGGAGGGCGCAGGCCTTGGGAAGGTGGTTGACCGTTTCAGACCAGCCGCAGGCGCGAAATTTTTTTTTTTTTTTTTTTTTTTTTTTTTTTGCGTCTCCTTCGGTGTTTAAATTTGGCCTTTTTTTTGGGACCCTTGTTTCATAGTTTTCAACTCTTCCCATATTTTTATTTTTTTTTTTTTTTTTTTTAAAAAATATA
>Ga0160505_101064_pt1 | contig 13636 bp, 10 predicted proteins | sample DIDeMG_FD_108225 | JGI IMG/M metagenome (GOLD analysis project Ga0160505, IMG submission 108225) | Enriched chicken feces microbial communities from UW Madison campus, WI, USA - DID2874_E49_Stillage MG | ecosystem: Host-associated > Birds > Digestive system > Large intestine > Fecal ... | reverse complement strand
AATTTTTTTTTTTTTTTTTTTTTTTTTCTTCTTTTCTCTTCAACTTTCACCACCTGTCCTTCTCAAGGTACAAACACCAACGGTTAAACAATAACAACAACGAAGCCATCTTAAGTTATAGCAATGTCGCTTGATTCCACCGTCTCTCGTTTTATTGCCGATGCGCCTCCTGGCGAGGTAAGTGCTTTTTCTTGCTTCAATTGCCCTTCATTATCGTTGCTTTGCTAACATCGTTGCCTCAGTTGTCCAACGTTATCAAAGGTATGGATCACCAACAACAGACACTGCTGCTCAATTGGCAAGTTTCTAACCCGGGTTATTCAATTATTTTTCTTTTTTTTTGAACGGCAGATATTGAGGCCCTGGAGGAGGAGAATCCCCAGATCACCAGTGTTGTCTCCAAACATGTCGAGACCTACAACATCAACCAATTCACTCTTGTCGAACTAGACAATGGCAAGACTGTAAGTCCTCCTACTTGCAGATCACAGACTTAAACACACACTGAGGGAAATTGAATACTAATATACTTTTTCTTTTAACAGACGGTGATCAGCCAGTTCAACAAAGTTGGCGACAAGTTTTTCGACCCCGTTTTGCAAAAGCAATTTGGTTATGATCACGAAGCAAAGGTAAGAGCACTTTTTTTTTTTGGGCCAGTAGACTCCGGCCCCTGAATGCTATATAGACCAGAACTAATCAACTCCCCCGCCCTCGGTTTCTTGTTTTTACAGAAGGCCACCAACATTAGCTTTTACAGCTCTGATACCGACTATGACATGTAAGTAGAACAGACACCCCCTATAATCACCACCATGACTTCTGCTAACCAAATAATACTTTGGTTTATAGCGACTCTCTGCACTCGTCACTCTCGCAGTACATTCAGGAACACTACCCATCCGAGGTTGGGTTCGGTGTCTTCCCACAGCCGGACTCTACGATTGCCATTGTGATTGTCGATTCCCGCTACAGCCCGCAGAACTTTTGGAATGGCCGTTGGCGTTCGTGGTACCTGCTCGATCCTGCCAGTGGTCGTATCTCGGGCTCAATTGAGATTGATGTGCACTACTTTGAGGATGGCAACGTCCGGCTTAAGACTCGCAAGGAGATTGGCGTCGTGGATGCCAAGTCACCCCTTGTTGTTGTTAACCGCATTGCGCAGGCCGAGAGCAAGTACCAAGAAGACGTTAACCGCGCATTTGTGGGGCTTAATGAGAATGAATTCAAGGCCCTCCGGCGGCAACTCCCCGTGACCCGGTCAAAGATGAACTGGGGCAAGGCCATCGGCACCTACAGACTTGGCAAGGGTAAGTATACCAGCAAACGCAAATTAATCATGACAACTAACAGTTTTTTTTATCTTTTAAGATATTGGTGGCGCCAACTAAGCATTGAGGTTTCCACCTATTTCTCCTTTCAACCTCTTCCATGTATCTGTAACTACGGGGTCAGCTCGTAGCTACCATGCCATATTCTTGCAATCAAATAAATAAATAAAAACACACAACGTTTTCTGCTTTCATGATAGTGATACATACACAGACATACTCTCTTTCTTTTGATTTCATTTTTGGCTTAGAGGCCACCCGTAACATACCCTACCGATTCTGCTGACGGGAAGGACAAACGCAAAGTCCCGGTCCGGTTCCTTTACAACAGAAGCGCGGCCAAGAATCAGAGAAAAAGCCAAAAAAAAATCCTCAAAATCCATCTTAATGATATTATCATTCTTTTTTTTTTTCTTTCTTTCCATTTTCAACAAGTAGTTAAAATGCCTTGTACACAAAATACAACAAGAGAATAATAAAAATCGCCAATCCTGCCGTTTTGAAAACCGGGTGCCCGGCTTTGGCGCTGCGCAACAGACGACCCGAGCTCGTTTTTACTGATGTGAAAAGTTTGTTCATTGATTCTTGGGCGCTATCGATATAGCTCTGATCCTGGGCTTCGGCATAAATGTCATTGGTAACATTGCGTAACAGGGAGATTTTGGTTGAGAGCTCTTGTAGTCTTCGGTCATTCTAAAAAAGAAAAAGATATTAATGGTTAGTATCATGGGGTTTTCCTATTTTAATTCAAAGAACAGCTCGGGTTCGGCTTTTTTCTTTTATTCATAGTTGTGGTGGAAGTGTATACGTACTTGCTCTTCGCGCTGGTAAGATTGCGATGCTGAGGACGCCATGGTGGTCAATGCTATGCGTGTTATATGCGAAATCAAAAAGAGAGGGAGGGTTTGTTGGCAGTAAACAAGAGAATAGAAAAAAAATGGTTACTTGATATAAAAAATAAAAAAAAAAAACGGGGCTAGACTTGGACTACAACGACAAAATCTCAACCAGCTTGGTGAAGGGTTTGAAGGGAGGAAAGAGATGTGGACAAAGGAAGGTGCACATATGTGTCAAAAACTGCATGTTTAGTTTTATTATTATTATTATTATTATTATTATTATTATTATTATTATTATTATTATTATTATTATTATTATTACTATCACCACCCAAATCACATGACAGATCCGATAAGAGCCGATGCCCTTGATAATGCCGCGTTTGAAGTTTCACACAAAATCAAAAGGAAATGCTCGTAATTGTTTGAAAATTTTTTGGCAGAGGAAATTAATTGTATTAAAATAGAATCTACTTAGTTGTACTGATATGTCTGTGGGGGCTGCTGTTGCTGCGGACCCGTGTATTGGTACTGCACCGGCTGCTGTTGGGGCCCAGTGTATTGGTACTGCTGCTGTGGAGGTTGCTGTTGCGGTTGTTGCTGGTGAAGCGGCGGCTGCTGCTGTTGCCCATAGTACGGCAAACCGCCAGGGGGTGGTGGTGCCCCGTAGCCACCAACCGGCCCATTATGCGCGCTGTTCGAGACTTGCGAAAGTGACGACTCAATCAACTCATCATATGTCCGTCTCGCGCCGACAAACTTGCGGTCAAGCTCAACCAAGTCATCGCGCTTAGTGGCGTATTTTTCAATCATGCGAATAAGTTTCGGTCGAATATTCTGTGTGCTGCGGTACAATTGTTGTACCTCTTCATTATCAACCATGTTGGCACCTGGGTTTGTGGTGAGCAAGTTGAGCAACTTGTCAATATTGCGCGCCTCCTCAAAAATCCGCTCCTCCTCAAGCTGTTCCTGGCGTAGCTCCTCTTCCGTAGGTTCTGGGATGGGCTCCACGTAATTAAGTGGGAAAATGCCCACCTGGCCCTTGAGCGAGCCCTTCCACCAATCCTTGTACACACTTTCGAGCACCGTAATCACGTCGCCGCGCCGGAAGGAAAGCTCACCGGGATCCTCTGAGTGCAAATCGTAAATTGCTTTAACACGACTGACCGTCGCCGCCGTCTTGCCAGCTACTGGCTGCGTGGGCTCACCTGACTTGGCCTGCTGTTCTTGTGTCTGTGCTGGCGTCTTTTGTTGCGACTCCTGTAGCGATAACGCAAGAACCATTTGGAGCTCCTCCTCCTCACGCTTGCGGTCAAGGTCTGTCATTTGGTGTTTCTTTGGCACCTCTGGCGCCACCGCTGCTGCGGCGCCCGGGTAGGTGCGCTTTGCCTCCTCGAGGCCATCCGCCACGAGCCGCAGCGACGGATCACCTTTAAACTCACGCGCAAGACTCTCCCATACCTCCCATGCCCGTGCACGCACCGTATTATGCACACCGTGCTTCTCAGGTGCCACAAGATCGTGAAGTTTGTTTACAATGGCGCGGGTTGCAATCTCGCGGTGCATTTTGCTGCCACAATTCTGGGCAAGTGAGCCCAGCAGCGTCAGAGTATAAAGCTGCTGGTTGGCATTTGTGGTCGTAAGCTTAGGAATAAGGTGCTTAATGGCGTTTTGTGCGCCATTTTCGGGGTCCTCGTTGACGGTGTCGCAAACAGTCAGAATATAGTCCCAGTTTTCAGTGGTCAAAGCCGGGTCCGTTGCCTTGTCTGTATCCTCACAATGGTTAATATATTCTGCAAAGTACAATCTTATAAGTGAAATAATTATGCTGGTACTTACCTATAGCTTTTTCCAGCTTGGTTGGAGGGTCGACGGAACGAAACATGTTGGCGATACAGTGTATGTCAGTGATGGCAAATAAAAGAGGAAAAACCGCGATGGCAAAAAACGATTGTTTTGTATGTTCAAAAGAATAAAAGAACAACCATCAGAAAAAAAGGGACTTAATCAGTAGGGCACATACAGGGCTAGGTTTCCTGATCCTGCTTGAGCATCAATCATGGTCATACATCGTGCAAAATCATGAATTAACAACTACACAAGAGATACCAAAATCTATACCCTTATTATTCTTTAATTAAACTAGTAATAACAAAATCAAAACAGAAAAAAGCAAACAAAAAAAAACAATATATCCAGTAATCAATGCCCATTTGCTCATTTAGCCGCCGGCTCTTCCTTCTTAGGCAGGTCCGCGACGTGAATCACAACTTTTCCGTGGACCTTGCCAGACTGCAGCTTTTCGATTGCACTCTTCCAGTCTGACAACTCATAGACCGAGTCAATAATGACCTTGACTGTACCGGCAGATAAAATCTCGTAAGCCTTGTCAAGCCAGTCACCTTGCTTCACGTTCTCAAACACGTAGTTGATACCCGAGAGACCAGTTGCGCTTAGCAGCTTGCGGCCAAACATAGACGGGTTGTAAAGATAGCCACCATAGCCGTAGAGCTGCTCGGGGGTCATAGTGTTGTCGCCTACCAGCGTCACGTAGGCAGAGCCCATAGACGTGGGGTCCAGCAAACCGTAGGCCTTGTAAAGGACATCGGTGCCACCAACACAATCAACGATAATTCTAAATTTCTTCTCACCCATCTCTTCAGACGCATGACTTGTGTTCCTTGTGCTAGTGAAATCTTGCGATTCAATTTTATTTTTGCCCAAAACGTATGAAAGCGCATCACCAACACTCGTGGCAGAGCGGTAGTCAATGACCATATCGGCGCCAATACTGCGGACAAATGCATCAGATTTGGACGATGCTGTGGCCACAATCTTGTCAACCTTATAATAGTTGCGGGCCAATTGAATAGCAAATTGACCAGCTGCAGTGTTTCCACCAAGAACGCAGACCCAAGAGTTGGAATCAAGCTTGGCATTGGCGAGCGACCGGTACGCCGCACAGAATGAGAGTGGGAACGCAGCAGCTTCATCAGGAGTCAGGTTTGGCGGCGCTTTGATGATGTGGTCTACATCGGGGTCAATACAGACATAATCGGCCACAGTGCCCTGACCATTGATGTGGATAAACATGCCGCAGACAACATCACCGGCCTTCCAGTTTTCCTTCTGTGCAGTTCCAATCTCTTCAACGATACCACAGAAGTCACGGCCAATACCCTTTTGGTTCGGCGAGGTAAGACTGATGGGGGCATTCATGAGCTGCAAATCAATCGGGTTAAGAGCAGCGGAAAGAATACGGATAAGGATCTTATTTTTGGGGATAGGCGAGTTGATCTTGCGGAAGGTAAAACTGGGCGGCGCACCCTTACCGACATAGGTCAGGGATTTGATTGATTCATGGTACCGCGAGAACTCGGGCACGAAGAGGACCTTTGCAAGAAAGTTTTCCATAATGGCGGGGAGATGTTTTTGTAGGAATGCAGGGGGGGAGGAGGGAAAGGGAGTGTCAATCTCTAGTCAACAAGTGAACTAACAGAAAAAATGAATTTATACAGAAAAAAAAAGATTAAGAAGAAAGAAAAGAACAAACTAACAGATCAGGTTTCTTTGAAAAATTTTGGAGGGCGCGATTTGGTATAAATATACTTACATATTTCTGGCAAAATAATATTTGAGGTCTTTTTTTTTTTGGGCCAGTCAAAGGCACCTTTTCGTTGCTAACCCGCACCTAAGCATACTAACTAAATTCACGTGATGAAATACATGAAGAGGTAACTTAGTCCTAGGTCGTAAATAGATGCCTAAAGAACAAGGTTCAAAGCTTATTTCTATTGAAAGCATGGGTTTTGCGGTGTTTTGGTTTACGAGCCGTTGCGGGACTTACAGACTGGGAGTCGGATACCCGGTTGAGTGCTATCTTCTATATCTAAATCTAATCCTTTGTAACATTCAATATCTAATTTGTATAAATATGAACAATGTTGGCACTGGCATGCGCTAATTTGACATATTCTCTTGCTCTACCTGAATAGTCAAATACCTACGCTGCTATCTGTTTCAGGAATTCCCCGCCGTGTGAGCTCTGGCTATCTCTTTGTACCAGGGTTCTGATTGTCCCTGCATTTGTTCTTCACTGATACAGGTGGGCTTTTGTCCCTATCTCTGAGATAAAGATAAAAAACATTAATTTAGGCCTTTAGTCGAGGATTTCTCGTAGTGAGCCGTTACGGAATCACTTCCAAGATAGTTGCTTGCCCCAATAAATTTTGCCACCAAAGCCCACCCATCTGCTTTGCTTTTGTACATAGCTGCTAAATATCAGTATTTGTAGTATTATTATGGTTGGCCTGTGTTATGGACTTTCTTGGGCTCAAATCTCTTATGGTTTAGATAGCAAATATGCTGCGAACCTTCTTCATCCTATCGTCTAAAGATAAGATATTGGTATCACGATAGATTTGCTTGACTAGGGCTGATATAAACGCCTCTGTTATCTCGCGTAAACAATTCTTGTAGATTTTCTGCATACCGTTCTTAACTAAATATTTCAATCATTCGGTGCTTCTAGGTGTATTCATACACTTTTGGCTAAGGTAGTTAATAACTTCACTTTGCCCAGAAGCATAAACAGTCAGCTTAGCATTTTTTTAAGCCACCATGAAGCGCACAGAATTCGGTCTCAGCCTCTTCATCATGATGACTTTAGGCTGTTCTTTAAAAGCATACCATCAATTAACATTGATCTCTCTCAAATCTGTCGATTTGAATCTTGTGCATTATTAATATTGATGACGATTTAACCTGGGAGAAGCAAGTGTATGAATTGTGTGCACTTACTACTTTTATCAATGAACAGTATGGTGATAATTAAATGTGCAAATAGAAGGATTGAGGCGATTATGGCTGCATGTGCGCTTTCCATTCACGACGTCTTTTGACAAGCGCGCAATGAAAAAAATGGCTTTAGCACAGCTTTAAAACATAATAACCACTGATTTATCAGGGCTTGTTTATAACATAGACATTTCTGTGCGTGTGTGGCTGAGTGTAGAACTTCTTCGCGGTACATCCACTGTTTAAAGTCCCCAAACCATAAGGTACAAGAATGCTTTCCTCAGCACTAAGTTATAAATCATGGAAAGAACATAAAGGGTTGGGCGATCACTGATTAAAAGAAGGGTCTTGCTACTAATAAATGTACCAAACTGGCCCAATCTAGATTAAGCATATAGGTGAAGCTCGGAGAAAATAGTAAAGACCATGCGTTGCTCTTCTGTCTATCTTTAAGATAATTTATACGTGCTGTACAAGTTTATTGCTCAGTAAACGATTCCATGCGAGTCTACCTATCGAATAGCAAGAAAACTGAACCAAACTGTAGGAATGCTTTACATAAACCCCACTTAAATATGCTGTTTCAGCCAATATATCTTCCTATTACACAATTCAAGACACGGAATTGTTATGATTGTCACCCGAATAAGGTATATTATGGCCCCACGAAGTTACTAATGAAGTCAAAATTTACATTAGTACTCGGGACATTCCATAACTATCAAGAAAAGACTGCAACCCCCTCTCAAAATAGAAATAAGTAACTTTTTCGGAGATTATAAAATAATAAAAACATCTACAAAAGTTTCCCTACTACTTCAGGGACTGTAACGTCTACAGACTTGGATAACTAAAATAAGTTGACAAGGCCTTTCAGATTGATTTAAAGCAACACGATCAACGACATCAGAACTTTTATTCAAAACTAAAAACGTGAAAAACAATCCTACAACTGTCTTATAACCATCACTAAATAAACTTGAAAAAATACAGTTACTTTTACTATTGGTGTTATCTCTCTTGTGGTTAAATAAATTGTTATCAACCTGATCATTCAAAAAGAAGAGGGGAAATGCAACTAATAGACATCAGTAATAGAACATTAAGCTCGCGCAAATTTAAGAAATAAGAGATTATAAAAACTGGATAGTAAAACGGATGCAAAGACTCGAGAAAGTAGACAATTAAGACATTTTTATACGAAAGAGGGTTTGCTATCAGTATTATTCTGGTCTCATTCAACAACTATGAGCCTGTAAATACTTTATTGTTCTCTACCACACTGAAACACGGCAAGCTCACTGTATCTAGCTTTAGCAAGTAATATGCGAGCCTGGTGTTCTTTGGCCTGCATACATTTTTAATGCACAAAACACGTCAATCTGATTAGGCAGCCCTGCTTAATATAATGAGCGATTCTACATTATACGACGGGAATGCCTGAGCCGACCATCGTAATTATATTCAACGGGCTTGTTAGTAATTTACTTGACCATTATAATGGCTACAGAAATTTAAGAAACAAGCAAAACAAACCCTTGTGTAGTTAATACATAGACACTTTCTGTTCTTAGATAATGGTCATACCAAGGTAGCTGTAAAATGAATTTTGTAAAGATAAATCCTACATTAGCCTTTTTGGTTGAAAGCGTTGTTGTTAAGAGGAATAAAAAAAAGGAAAAAAAAAGCTCACTGCAGGGGATCAATCATCAAAAGGTTGCAGCTTGCACACACCATTATTTGCTTAAATCCTGAATACTACCTTCATGAACCCTACAAGCATAAGGGCAAAGGTGGTTACACTGGGCCAAGCGGTAACTTACGTGAACGTCTGACTTCTGACATCAAAAAAATATCAATCCGGCCCAAGAAAAAAAAAAAGTAACCACGAGAATATTTTGAAAGCTGAACAAATTTTCAGTAACTGATTTTTGAGAAGGTGATAATTCTAGATTTCCGAATTCCCGTGGAAAAAGAATGATTAAAATATATTTTAGTCGATTTGCATTCATAACCAGATATTCCAGTGTGGTTTTAAAATTCTAGTCATGTGACAGTGACAGATTTGACGAAGCCCAGCCAATCATCGTTTTTGTCTGATTTTACGACGAAGGAAAAGGCCGGCTGTTCCTGCAACGCATCGTGTACAGGTCATACGAGATAAACACGATTTGTCAAAAAAACAAAAAAAACAAAGAAATATATTAACATAGTCTAAAATACTTGAAAAAAATCGTGAATATCCCTTTTAGAATGTCTACAGGACCAAGTATATCGGCAGAAAACTTGTAAGATTTTACTTTTTTCCGGCTTGTATTTAACGTTAAAAAAGAACATCTAGATTAACTTTTTTTTTTAAAGATGTATTGGTAAATTCAGAAGGTTAGATAAGCCGACTAGACCAAAAAAAATTACGAGGCCGTTGTTGCTAATTTGACAATGAGACAAGGGATGGATGCATGTTGAGTTATAAAAACTTAATATGACTTCAAGGAGTTAATCGACTACCATTGTTGATTTGTTAATCAGTTATTGAATTAGACTATTTAATACGGGGAACGACAATGTGGTTGAAAAACAAAAGAAAAATAGGATGCACGCCATGGATAAAATATTAAATAAAGTAGTAAAATTATTGGGTTTAACAAAAAGACCCCAAACACTTTAAATAACACCAGAATTCTACACTGTATTCTGGTTATGAAGAAGGTGTTCTGTTCAAACCAACAAGATGTGAGTTTTCTGAACACCATTAACAACAATATGATGATCACCGTTTATTTTAAGAACTTTAATATACAACATTTAATCAAAGTCAACAGTGTGAAAAGGCTAGCTAATTAAAAGTCGAAAAAACACTTGTTATATAAAGTTGATGATTCATAAAAAAATTATTTTGAGAAAAAAGCACTGTTCACTCCTTTGCTAATTCCACTGCTGCTTTTATACCGAGTTGAGCACGTTGATTTGCCTATCTGAGCTAAAATTGAACCATGGAGGTTTTCATTTTTTTTTTCTTAAATTTGACACCAAACCATCTACGACCTATCATTTTCCGTGCAAGAATCAGACAAAACTTAAATGTTTCATTTTCATCTCCCTCTAGCATAACGTTTCATTTTTCTAAAAGACTTTTAATTATTTTTTAACTATTTTCAAAATTTTTTATATAAACATTTTTTTATAAAAAAACCATCACTGAATTGTTTATTACCAGCGTATTCTCTAATATATTTCTACATTTTGGCTTGTTTAAAGTTTGTTCTCGTATTTTATTGGCTGCACGTCTCCCAACTTTAATTCCTGACCTCCCCGTTTTGGAAAAAACCATTGATTTATAAGATAACGGTAACAAGTTCTATAAAAAACAAAAAAGACAAAAACAAATACATAAAAATATTTATGTCTTGATAAATAAAAGCATATAAAAAAATATTTTAACAGAATTAGGCAGTAATAAACTCAATCAAATTCAGTGAATCTGTAAAAATTCATCGTAAAATTTTCGCATAGCCTTTTCTCTTTTTATTTATTTTTTTATTTCCTTCTTTTTCTTTCCTTTCCTTCTTTTCCCCCTTTCCCCTATAATCATTGTTTACCAGTCTCCTCGAAAAATAAAGATGCCTCGTATCGCACAGTCGCTGCTTTCAGAGCTCAGACAGAACCCGACTACTGTGTCGCCCACTTCAAATCCCTCCCATCGTGGCTCCTCTAAACAAGGGAAGAAGGTCTATCTTCGGCGGCCGCACAAAAAATCTCACCTTGGATGCAAAAACTGCAAGCAGCGCAGAATCAAATGCGATGAAACCCTTCCCTCGTGTTCTCAGTGCAAGCGCTCTAACCTTGCCCAATGCTCTTACCTTTCCTACACTCCTGAGCAGATACAAGCTCACTCTGAAAAGCGCAAGCTGGCGGAGACGCTTCAGAGCACCTCAACTCCCGGCAAAAATATCACTATGGCCAAGGCCAAGACAAAATCTGGCCGGAAAATTTCAAATTCAACACCTTTAGCAGGTACCTCTGCGCGTGAAATCGACAATCATCATTTTTTAGACTCCTCGTCTGCGATTGACGACTCACGACAACCGATCGGATTTGGTCATCAGCCCCAGCCACGGAAATACTCGACTCCCAGCGAGTACGTATTCAGTCTGGGTCCACCCGCTCCCAAAACCGCTTATTTACCGCCGGACGCCAAGTTGTCACTGTCACCATCTCCACCTTGTGATGTCAGCTCGTCTCCGCCGCCACCGCTTTCCCCCGGCGTTTTGCCTGTCCCGCCTGTGGCCGCCGACGGTTCTCGGCAGTTCACCCCGCCACCCACAGACAAGTACTGCAAGTACTATCTTCCACCTATCAGCGGCCACTGGCCTATTCCAAAAACCCCTGTATCTCTGCCACCGCTTAACAAAAAAGCGTCGCTTCTACCCAGTCTGACGCATGTCGTGCCGGCTGAAAATAGGCGGCGCCGCAGCAGCAACAATACAATAACATCACCACCAAGCCCTATTACCACTCTGGTAAGCAACAGCAATACCAGTAACAACAATAGTAGCGGCAACGGTGGCTCGAAAGATCTCCTTCAGTCGGTCTACTCTACGTGGATTGCCAACATCATTGGCGTTGCGTATCACTATCCTTGTCTTTACCACGTTGTGATGGCGTTTTCCTACGGCCATCTCTATGTACACACGAAAAATCCAGAGTATAGTGTTTCCGCTGACAAGCACCGTTTTATTGCACTGCATGAGATCCAGCAGGAAATCATGAAACTTTCACCCAAAAACACAGATTCACTCATCACCACTTGCCTAATACTTTCGTGGGACGTGTTTTTTCAGGAGACAAGATTTGAGGCATACGCATCTATGTCGCGTGGGTTAGGCGCCGTGCTTGATAAAGTCAAAATCACCACCTTGACTTCCCACACATCGCTCTACATGACAGAGTCCCTTGTAAAGTCGATGAAGTCAATCTTGTACCCGCCATATCCAGCGACCACCGTGCTGACAGAGATTTCCAGCATGGTTGAAGGTGATGCATTGGCGCTTACCCATGCTGCGGACCCGGAGTACATCTTTCTCAAGGCCTTTATCCGAAAAGTACAACTGCATCTTGAAGCACCGCCAACTTGTGTTTCGCAGCGAGATGGCATCCCCAGTCGTGCGGTGCGCGACCCTGTTGCATGTTACACGCTACTTAAGGAATGGCTTTGCCACTTTCCTGCGCGCAGTCTTGATGACAGCGACAATTTGCTCCACATTTACTATGTGGCGCTCAACCGCGTGTTTGAAGCACTAATGCCCGAGATACGTTATTTGTTCCAATTTTCGTTTAGCGGACCACTGGAAAATCCGACGTTGACATATGCGGGCACCACTGCACCACCAACGGGTGCTACTGCTGTTACCAGTGACGGAAGGCTGGCTCCAAGCTGGAATTTCCCAATGCGCCTGCTGCGCTACTTCCGCACTCGTCAGAACGAGCTTAATCGTCTTTTCCTTGCTTCTTCTAGCGCCTTGCCAGTTACTGAGCAGTACGTCGAGTCTTTTCTTGAGGATTTCGACTTTGAGCCATTCATGCCTGTGATCACGTCTGCTTGCAGCAACTCTGAAAATAATGATAATGATGATACGAACACTAGAGCTTCCTCAAACGTCTATAAAAAGGAGGATATGGGCCCTGACGAGTCTGCCCAGCCGCCACTAGACGCCGTGCTAAAAAATTACTTTAAAGATAGAATGAATATTTTCAATCAGCCCGGCACTCGCTCCTCTTCTGACGACTAACGACTCTACCCTAATTTTTTTTTTTTGGTTTTACTTTTTTTCGCGTTTAGCAAATGTGGCCTTTTTTAATCAGTATTAATTAATCTACCTCTAATATTCTTTATTTAAAACCATGTACTTATTCTTTTTTTTTTTACAGAGCCAACAATGTATATCATACAAAATCTGTCAAGTTGTAATTTAACTTTTGATAACCTATGGTTATGCAATCTGGTTTTATTCATGCTTACGTTTCTAAATGTACTGAGCAGCATGGATTATACAATCATATACTTCCTCCTTATTCCAAGCACCGAGCGTCGTATCAGAGCGAGATCCGAGTTGGCAGCTGTTTAACTCAAGGGGTCCTCCCCCACATCGACTATGTGCAGACAAAAGGTTAAAAACAGATATACAACCAAGACGACAAAGTCATGGTACAGAGTACCTGTTTCATAGGGAAATCAACGAAAATTGATCTCTGCTACTCTTAGCAATAAAAGAAGAACAAAAAAAAATAACAAGCAAAACCAAATCCTGTAAACAGGACCCCCCTCCCCAAGAGAGGTAGCTGGTAGTGGTAAAAATTTCTCTAGCAGGGCACGTCACTCACTTACTCAAGTTGAAACTTGGGAAGTGATGTGCATTGCTCAGAACACAAAAGACAATGCATTCGTTTAATGAAACACTAAAACGAATATATAGAACATAAGCAAAAAAAAGGCAATATTTATAGTACTAGGATTCCTAATACGATGAATCACGAAACCAGGGCTACAGCTTATTATTGGCTTCTAAAAGTTGCAAGATGAAAGTCTCTTAAACACTGCTGTAAATATATAATTTTTTTTAAGAATACATACAAAACCGATTGTAGGCTATCATTCTCCAACGGTTTTTT
>Ga0160505_101063_pt1 | contig 13660 bp, 8 predicted proteins | sample DIDeMG_FD_108225 | JGI IMG/M metagenome (GOLD analysis project Ga0160505, IMG submission 108225) | Enriched chicken feces microbial communities from UW Madison campus, WI, USA - DID2874_E49_Stillage MG | ecosystem: Host-associated > Birds > Digestive system > Large intestine > Fecal ... | reverse complement strand
TTTGGTGATGATGTCAGCAGAACAGTAACCTCCTTTTCCACTATGCTCTACTAGGACTATGACCATGCTCTTACAGCTTGGTCCCTGATATAGTACCTAATATAATGTTTCAAAAAAAAAAAAGAAAATTTAGCGTTTTGGTTGCGTAAGCTAATAATAAAACTTCAAAGCTGATATTAAATTTTTGGTAATCTCTTTCCAACAGTTGTTTTAGAACTATGACCATGATATTTTCCTATGGTCCAAGAAATGGTACCAGGTATAGTATGTTTTTCTCTTCTTTTTTTCAAAGAGAGTTGCTTTTAAATCAGTTTGAAAAATTAAACTAGTTAAACTAGGGAAGTGCCGAGAGTGTGCAAGAAGAGGAGAGCACTCGGCTGTAATATTGTCCTATGATTACTTTGTATATATACATGATGTAAGTTAAAATGACAATAAATAAAACTTCGAATTCGAGAAACAATAGGAGTATTATGAAAATGCCATTCTATAATCACATGTGTTTGTCGAATAAATGCAACGGTTGAGATGTTCAAATCTAATGTTGTGCTCTAAAGCCTGTTCTAATTAATCCCGGACGTTCTAATGAACAAAATTGAAATATAAAGAAAACTAGAAAAAGAAGTGTTCCATAATATAATTACTGCTTCTGTTGTCGATTGATATCTGTCATGATACTCTCACCCTCCGTGCCAACTGTTTGGCAATTTTTTCGCAACTTTTTCGCAGCCATTTTGTACCTTCAACCTTTTCTCCATCTTCTGACTACAATGCTCTTGAAAATCTATTTCTTCCTCCTTGTCTCTGGAGTCTATACATTCATTCATCCCATCACCATTTATGGCCGCTATTTTGTGGACAGTGAAACAAAGGAACCAGTAAGTGTGATGCAGGCTTTATTTACTACAATAACCCACTAACATCCAGTTTTACATCAAAGGTGTCGATTACCAGCCGGGAGGTTCTTCGGGAGTCACCAGCGACTCTGACCCGCTTTCCGATCCTGCTATTTGTGCCAGGGATATCGCCCTCTTTCAGGACTTGGGAATCAATGTATGTATCAAGCTATACCTAATTAGTTCTACAATCACTAACTCCAGACTATTCGAATCTATTCGGTCAACACAAATCTTAACCACGACGCATGTATGACCATCCTTGCTTCAGCTGGAATATACTTGGTTCTTGATGTAAACTCACCATTACCCAATCATCACCTCAACAGGTATGAGCCGTGGGTCACATACACAAAAGAATATTTGAGAAATGTGTACGAGGTGGTGCACCAGTTCAGCGGATATAACAACACACTTGGGTTCTTTGCCGGGAACGAAGTGGTCAATGACAAGTTGAGTGCAACAAATTCCCCAGTATACATTAAAGCTCTTGTCAGAGATATTAAGAACTATATCGAGCATCATTCCCAAAGACCCATCCCCGTTGGATACTCTGCTGCAGACGACTTACTGTACCGTGTATCTTTGTCCAAATATTTGCAGTGTGTGGATCACGATCTCTCAGACACGGTTGACTTCTATGGGGTAAACTCGTATCAGTGGTGTGGTGAGCAAACAATGCAAACAAGCGGATACGACAAGTTAGTTGAAGCTTATGCTGATTTCTCCCGACCCGTATTCTTTTCTGAGTGAGTAATTCCAACATCACATTTACGCCAGCTATTACTAACTTTCAGATATGGGTGCAACGAAGTAACGCCCAGAAACTTTGATGAAGTACATGCCCTTTACTCAAAAGATATGACTAACGTTTTTAATGGTGGATTAATATATGAGTTTTCACAGGAGCCCAATAATTATGGACTCGTGGAGATTTTGCCGACCAAAGACATCAGGCTCCTTGCGGACTACTTCCTGCTCAAACAGCAATTTGAGAGTTTGCCCGAGCTTGATTATCGCCATGTGCTTAAGGGAATGAAGGATAACATTAATAACATCCAAGACAAGCTCAGAACCAGACCGCACGCATTACCAGAGTGTGCCAATAGCTATGATAATCTTGACATTTCTCGTGGTCTTCCGGATCCTGTGGGAAGCGCCTACTTGACAACTGGAGTCCAAGTGGAACAGGGGAAGTATACCACAATCACCGAGTCGGAATTTAAGAGTCCATATAAGGTTTTTGACGTCGACGGAAGTCTGATATATATTAACGAGCCCACAGTCCAACTTGTTGAGGACACCACATCAAGTTGGAGCTCTTCGAGACGAAACTTGCGTGGATTTCAAAACTGTACGTATTATGATCTTTTGGGAGACAGCTCTGAGTTCGGCTCCTTCAGTGACGACGAAAATGAAGGAGATTCAAAGAAAAGTGAAAATTTCATCCTCTCAATCTTCAATAAGGTGAGCAAAGCGTTTGTGAACTTGAAGCAGGCCCTTACTTAATGTATGTCTAAGAATATCGATCTCGATGGTTCATACTAATACCTAGCTTCATGCGTGAATACATGCGTACAAACACTCTTGTTGGTGTTATGTACTGGGATAACACTTTGGTTCTAATCCACCGCCCGTCGAGAAAAAAGAGGCCGCAATTTATGATTGTAGATCAAAACAGAACAATGTCTGTTTGCAAGAATTGGGGACAAGATAATTGCCCATTCGTGAGGAAGTAGACTGGAGATACTCTTTGTTTTCTCTGTCACCGTAAATCCACAATTCACACAAGTGTGCATCACAGCAGGAGCCTCTTTTACCACAATAGTTAAGTATGTTACTTGAGACAAATAGGTCATGAAATGCTCAAAAGTGTTAGTAGGTTTCTCAACCCAATCATCTTCCTCACCTTCTTCAGAAATACTATCCAACTTACTCTCGTGTTGGTGAGAAAAACTGTTGAACAAGTCAAAGTTTGTGAGTACGACCTCCTTAAGTTTGGAATATCCGCCTTTTCCCGAGCACACCAACTTGAAGAAATTGTTATATTTGGAGAAGTTGAATTTCACTGTTTGGTCTTGCGGATCCACATAGTAGAAAATGCTAGAACCGATGTCTATACTCAATCGAGAGAGGTCATCATTACATTTGATGAAATCAATCAAACACAAGTCATTTCCATGTTGGATATCTTCAAGCAGCAACGACGTAGTCTTAGCGAACAATTTGGAAGGAACACGTTTTTGATTGGGCTTCCGGCAATCCGAGTAGACCGACGCGGTCAGTACCAAACAGTCTATGCTGAACGGTATCTGAAGCAGGTCACATAGGATCTTCAGGTCATTTATGACAAATTTATTCAACTTGAGTTCGGAGATTTCGTCGAAAACATGGATAAAAAGCGAGATGTGGCCCAATTTAAAGGGAATTTTCCAACCAGACTGAGCGACTAACACCACTTTCTCGATTTTACGAGATGGTTTAGGAGCCTTGAAGCGAAGCTTTATACTCGAAAACAGCTGGGTCTGAATGAGGTCAAGTGGAAACTCGAATTGCGGAGATATCTCAGTGAGACGTACCTCTTTGATACCGTAAGCCTCATTAAGCAAGCTCTTCATCTGAGAAACAAAATCCTGATACTTTGTGGTCCCGCTCAGTGTATCAACACTGTAAGTTCCAGCGATCTGGGTCAGAGAAGTGGGATCATGGGTTGGTGGGTTGTCGAAATGAACACATCTGATTAGATTCACCTTCGAGCTCGGCTCTGTTGTCCCAAAACGACGCCCTAACGACGTTTTCAGAGGCAAATGTGCCTGGCAGAACTTAGCAAACTGGTGAGTCGACTTGAATTTGACCGTGTGATAAATAAAGCTCTTGCTGACAATATTATTGAACTTGGAACACACCAACGCAAGCAGTAGAAGGCTGGGCATGTCCTCAGCTACCACAGCAAATATTTGCATGAGTATTTCATATGGCATGGAGTGGAGATGGAGCGGCTGGTACGTGTGCTTCTTGGGTACTGACGACACCTTCCGTCGGCCCATAAGTTGGTATTTCTTCATGATGAATTAATGAGACAAATATGAAAGAGTTAAATAGGAAATGAGGGAAAAGATGGAGAAAGAGGCCAACATAAAACAAGCAAACAGCAAAATCTGGCCGGTCCAGAAGCGTAAGTACCAGAATAATGCGCCAGTCTTCTGGTGACGTGTAAATATGCAGTATGGAACCCCACCCCGCCTGAGTCATGGAAGACATTTTTACGACAGTATTTGGGAATCTGGGGTAGCGTGGAAGATAACTACGTGATGGTCGAGGAGATCAAGAATTTGGGAATGTTATCGTTGGCTTTTGAAACCAATTTGAAGAAATAATGAAAATATCTTCAATATGAAAGATATCTTGAATAGTCGAGTCCTCATAACCTGTATCAGACTATTGTTGCATCCAGGTTGAATAGGCCATTAGGAATTGGTTCAGGGAATACTATTTTCCGCATAGAATAGGTTTTAAAAAGTTAACTTCTTCTTTAATTCTGAGTTGGTTTCGTTTAATGTTTGAAGTTACCAATTTACTTATATTATGAAGTTTGCGGTCAATTTCTGAGATCACTGGTGAAAATTGGCACCAGAATGGACTTTAGTAACTCAATTTGATGTACCGCTCCTAATTCAAAGAACGAAATGTTCATAAATGCTTCAATGGTGACTAGCCTGGTCAGCTCGATCCCATTCCTTCCTGTGCTAGTAATAATCGACATGAAATGCCAAGAACTGATCAATTCGGTAATTTTAACTGAATACCTTCGGTATCGAAAGTAGAAAGTTTTTGATAGAATGGATGAACGTGGGGCATCATATGAGGCGTTTAGCCCAAACTAAGGGAGGCATGGGTTTATTGCAAAAGGTGTATGGGTTTTATACTTCGAAGATGTACGGATGTTTTATATTTGACTTTGTGGTCTTGTCTTTGTAGTCATTAAACGAAATCAAATAAACCACCAATGGCGGACGACCAGCGCAAGCTCCTAGAGCAATTAATGGGAAAAGAAGCCCTCATATCTCCTCAAGTTCGGCGCAAGGATGTGGATTTCACAAGCAGCAGAGTATGCAAAGCATTTTTAGTCGGAAACTGTCCCTATGATCTTTTTGCTGGAACAAAGCTTAATGTGGGGAGATGCCCATTATTACACTTAGAAAAGCATAAACTTGAGTACGAGTTTAGAACGAAAAAGAAAGGGGAGAAATTTCCCAGCTTTGAGTATGAATACTATCAGACGCTCAGAAAGTATATTGATGAGATAGATTTCACTATTTCCACTGCATTGCGGCGACTCGAGCATACTCCCGAAGAGAAGGCAAAAATCGCAGAAGTTACCAAGGACTTAGACATATTGGATACAAAAATTGGTCTTATGACGTCCGAGATACGACACTTGGGAAAAGCCAACGAGATTGACAAAGCATTTGAACAAACAAGGAAGCTTGAGAAATTGCACAAGGAGAGAGATGTTCTAGCCGAACAGGCTCGAGTAATAGCTGAGAATATTGGCCAGACATCACAGCAAAAGCTTCAGGTATGCGAGGTTTGTGGAGCATACTTGTCCAGGCTTGACAGTGATCGACGTTTGGCGGATCATTTTATTGGAAAGATCCACCTCGGATACGTTCAAATGAGGGCAGCATTCGAAGAGTATAAAAAAAAGTACACTTGAAATACGAAGCTAGGGAAATCATGAATGGATTGGAAATATATAGAGGATACATGTCATCATTTAGCCTATTTTCCAATACCTTATTGATTGGACTTCTCAATGTCCACCTTAACATCACCAAGTTTCTCCTTAGAAACATAACCAAGGGCGCTCAATCTGTCAGCCAAGATAGGGTGGGAGTGGTTGTAGGCAGAGAACAACCAATCAGTATTCAACGAGCTCAAATTCTTCGTGGAAAGCTTGATCAAGGAGGCAGCCAAGTCCTCCGTGTAGCCCTGACCCTTGGCGTACTCATCGGCCTGGTATTCGTTCTTTCTGGACAAAAGGTTAGTAGCGAACTGAGTCAAACAATTAACCGGAGTGTTCACGTAACTGAACAACATGAAGGAGATGATTGCAGGATAAGTGTTGAAACCAAAGGACTGGAACAAGGACTTGTTCTCAAGGAAGGCAGAGAAAAGAGCAAAAGTGATTCCCACAGTAATCTGACTAGTGAGCAACATCTGAGGCAAGTGGTTCAACTTCCAGTGGCCGATCTCATGGGCCAAAACGGCCACAGTTTGCTCGGTAGTGTTGTGCTCGATCAATGTGTCAAAAAGAACAATCTTCTTGCTCCATGGCAAACCAACAAAGAAAGCATTAGAATGTGCGCTTCTCGTAGAGCCGTCAATAACGAACAATTGTGAGAGCGGGAATCCGTTTTTGGCAGCAAGAGCCTCGATCTCAGTCTTCAATTCACCATCCTCAAGAGGGGTGAACTTGTAGAAGAGAGGGAGAATCAACGATGGAATGATGGTCATGAATAACAACTGAGCACCCAAGACGAGCACGCAGGCGTATGAGACGAAAGCAGGGCCGTAACGTTCAATAATCTTCAAGAAGCCATAAACAAAGGGAGAACCCAATACAACAGAGAGAACAAGCAGCTTGATCGCATCAGTAATCCAAATCTTGAACGTAGACTTATTGAATCCGTATTTCTCCTCCAAAACAAACGTCAGGTAGTAAGACAATGGCAAGGACTCCAAAGTGGAGAGAATGGTGGAGATGGCGAAAAACACCACGCTCTGAGACATGACGGAGGTTCCGAAGAAACGACCAATGACACCAACATGGGATAATTTTGAGCTGAGGCAGCCGGCAACTCCCCACAATTTAGGTAAAAGGTCATACTTGATGGAAGCCACGTCTTTCAATAATTCGAGAGCATCAGAAAAGAACGAGAACTTTGATTTGGCACGCGAGTATTCCTGAGACTTGGCGAATGTTTCTTGGGTGACTTCCTCCTTAATAGACGCAGGAGGTTCCTTTCTTTGGTAAACCTGAAACTGTCTGTAGTTAATGTAAGTTTCGAAGGCGTATTTTCCAATTAAAAGGGAAGTGACGATAGTCTTCCAGTCAATGGAAGGCGAATCCAAAAAGGACAAGGACTGCGTATTAGTATGATATTGGGGGTAATTGGCTATGGGTGATAACATACATTGGCAAAATTCAACATATCCGGGATTTAGTAGCGCTGGAGTATAATTGTTGAAGTTTGAATGTATATTTTCGTGAGGGTATAGTCACGTGGAAAATACACATGATATCAAACCACGTGACCCGAACATCTCCCATGCTTTTCTTCGTTGATTGATTCCCCTCAACATGATTTGAATCTACCTTTACCAGAATCAAAATTAAGGTGAAAAGGCCACACATCCAATTATATATGCTTGATTTATTGTCGCCCAATCTGACACTTTGCACTTGTAGATACCATTACGATTGTAGTTTCAAACTACCCCTAAGCTGAGCTATTACAAGATCGTTCAAGAATCCTCAGTCACCACTTCTTCAGCAAGCCAGAACAATCTCTGAGGCGCAGACCTCACATTTCACGTGGGGCAAGGGACCAAAGCGCATGGAGGGATAAGGTTTTTTTGCCCTTTCTGGCAAAGTGCGCCATCCCTTGCATGAATTACGGCCAACGATCCGCCACGCTTCATAAGCGAACCGAGCTTAAAGTGGGCAAATCCAGTGGCTCTGCCAATAGCTTCAACAGGAAGTTTAGCCGCCAAAGTGTAAATTGGCTCAATTGCGACGCGGATCGGCGCACAACAACGCCCATAGCTTATTGTCTATTGAGAGAAATGCATGGAGTGTTACATCAAGGGTGGAGGTACGATGTGGGGCGCAAGATTCCGTACAGTGGGTGAACTGGTAGTAATGAAGAAACAAGATCCCACTCGTTGTGGCAGTCTCTAGCCAGTGAGGAAAAGTGAGAGGCTAACTATAAGCAGAATTGACCCACACAATAAAGGGCTCATATCTGGTTGATTAGACGGTACGGTTTGGTGATCAATGGTACCCATATGTAGCAAAGTAAGTTGAAAATTTATTTTTTTGATTTCTCCATTCTTTTTTCTTTCTTTCTATCTTCCATTTCTGCTATCGGTGAAATCCAATGGGAATGGCAGGAATCAGTGAGGACAAAAAAAAATAATATTCAGAGGCTCTATATCGCGTACGCTCACAGGCATTCGAAGGCTTCTCTTGACGTTAGCTACTGCACACGAATGATGCCATGCAAAGTAACTGAAAGCTCTATGCAGCTGAGCGCCTTACGAATTGCAAACGTCCACGGTGTAAAATATACTTATCGCCAACAAAATCTTGATTCTTAAATTTCCAACTTAACTTTATCTTCTTTTCCAGCTTTGGAGCTGCCTTTGCCTGTGATACTACACTGGGCGACCGTGCTCCAGCCACATTCTAACATTTCTCAGTCCACAACCTCGCTCCTAGTCTGCACACTGTGGCCTGCACCGTCATTATCGTCAAACTGGACTCCTTCTGAGTCGAAAATTCTCCAACCTGGTTCTGCTACTGAACTTGACGAAATGGCTACCGCAGAGTCCTCGCGGACGATTAACCATAAGCTCAACGAATTGTTGAGCAAAAGCAATATATCCAAATCCAAGCTAGATGCTTCCACGGCCTTGAACTACCTGGCCATCTTGAAGTCCAACATTTTGGGTAAAGACAAACAAGAAAAGGTCAACTCTATTGTGGTTCTTGCTAAATTGCTCGACTGCATTTCAGCTCCCGGATCTGAGGCCGTGCTGCCTCACTTCGTGGATATTTTGGACGAAACTTTGTTCAATTCTTTGTTTTCTATCGTCTCCACAAAAATGTCCACCGAGACTTACAAGGCTATCCTTAAAATTGCTGTCATTTCACTTTCTGGTGGGCCATACCCGCCCAAATTTGGCGATACCTCCATTGATATCCATCTTCCACTTTATCAAAGTCTTGTTACATATTTGGATGTAATCGATGTGTTCACTGCCAAATTGTACTTGTCTGACACCAAAATCTTACTTAATTCCATTAGATTGGTTAACGAGCTCATAAACAAGGCATTAAGGTTCAAGTATGATCGTATCATTACCTTGACTGGTCGTCTTAAGCATGTCAAGTTTTTCTCTACTGTGGGGAACTTGATTGAGACCACGGATGCATTGATCTTGGAGGCCATCACTGCTTTAGAGGAGACCTACTTCAACTTGAACGAGTATCTCAGCAAGACCCACTTCGAGATGTCATACGTATCGCACCAGGTGATGTTAACCAATTTATTCATTTTCTTGGATGTTTCTTTGAATGAATTTGGTACCCCTGCTTCTACGGAAGAGTATGTGAAAGCTGGCTTCAGCTCTAATCCCAGAAAGTTTGTTGTTGACAATTTTACCATTTTGTTGGCTATGGACTTGAAGGTCTTCTTGAAGGATCCGAACATCACGTTCAAAAAGAAGTTTCATGAGGAATTGATCATGAGTGACCACCACAGAACCTTTCCTTTGTATTTGTTCATCAGAAAGTGTACAGATCTTTGGCTCCGCATTTTTCATCAGAAGAAAAGATACCCCCGCATCAACGGTCATATTTTATCGTGGGAGCTCATGATTTACTACTCCATGAACAACTGTTTGCTCTTGTGGCAAAACACAAAGTCAAATTTGGAGAATCCAGAGGACATTGAGGGTATTATTCAGTTGCTTGAATCCAATGTCGAGTTTTTGGAGGAGGCTCTTGCATCCAACCCAAGCATTGAAGAATGTCTCGAGGTATTTACTGCCAGATCCACCGAGGATATTAGACATGCGCAATTCCTTGAAACAAAGAGAGTGCACTCTGACTTGTGGAGACCACGCTTTCACGAATTTGACCGTAATTTGGCTCAGGAAGTCAAAGATTTCGTGTGTGAGCAAAGAGTGATGCAATTGCTAAAAGGTTCGTGGGTTCACACAGAATCACACGCAGACCGACTCTTCAAGAATACCCCGAGACTGCCCACAGGCAAAAATTATTACTTTATTATCTTGAGTCCTAACAGACGCTCTCTTTACTACAAAGAATTTTCGGCAATTGCCACAAACAAGCCCTCATATGAGGAGATGGAGAGCCAGTCTATAAACTTGAGAGAGATTGCTGAGTTGAAGTCGATAAGAATTGGAAACCTGGTAGGTGAAGCTGATAAGGCCAAAAACTCGATGTTGATTTCAGTGAAGGGTACTATTTCGTATGAAAAGATAATTCTTTTGGACAAGTCCGGAAAGCCGCTTTTGAGCTTTTACACAGACTCTGAAGACAATAAGGCTGTGTGGCTAGATGGTTTGAAGATGTTGAAAGGATTGGCCGATGGTAAGCATCTTTCTGCTGAAACGTCGCTGCAACTCACATCCTTGCAAGAGATCAGAAGAAACACACAGTTACTTGTTTTAGAAGGAAAGCAATTTACATCTGTGGCCCCTGACAGTGAAGACTCAGATGACGAAGATTACTACGACTTGGTGGAGTTGACCAACGTGCTGGAGGGCTTTCACTTCGTGTAATTTATAGATCAAAAAAGTAATGGGGGCAATAACAAAATAACAGAAGTTCCTATTAGTGAAGGAATCATGAATATCAATAACATGCTCTAATAAATTTGTATACTTGTATGCTAGACAGAAACAAATTGGACGCATGATGAATGCATTTTAATGTGCACACTCATCGATACACAAAAAATTCGACCTCATCGCATCTCCAAACTTCAAGATGGCTAAAAGAAAGGAAACAACCAATAAGGTCAAGGAGGACTTGATCGGTACAATCGATAGCGAATCTGAATTAGAGGTTGCTGTCGAAGAGCTGGAGTCTGAAGACGAATTGGAAGACAAGAAACAGGAGGAAACTGAAGCCAAAGAGGGCGAGACTGATATTGATCCAACGTTTCAATTTTCCTTGGATGGTTTCGAGACCTCAAATACGATGAATGGATGGGAGTTTCGTGTGACTGAAGAAGAGGCTCCAAAAAGAAAAGAGGTGAATTTGGATGACATTTTGAGAAGAAAGGGAGGTTTGGCTGGATTGGCAGAGGAAGAGAAGCAAGACCAGCAAGACGAAGAGGTTGAGCAAAATGGTAACGAAGCCGATGAGGAAGAGGATGAACAAAACGAAGACGACGATACTCCCCAGGAAATTGCAGATGAGGACGATGACGAATTAGCAATGGATGGATTCGGTATGGGAGCACCAGAAGATGAAGATGAAGAAGAAGAAAATGGGGAAGACGATGCCGAAAGCAAAGAAAATGACGATGTCAATGAAGAATACGACATGGAAACCAACATGGACTCAGGTGCTAGCGACTCAGAAAACGATGAGGACTCTGCTGAGGCCATCGCCAAGTTTTACGAGAAAGCAGACGAACCTGAACAAGCGCATACATCTTTCCAAACGCTTGACCTTTCGCGTCCAGTATTGAAAGGCTTGGGCTCTTTGGGTTACACAAAGCCTTCTCCTATCCAATCAGCATCTATTCCCATCGCCTTGTTGGGCAAGGACATCGTGGCCGGTGCCGTGACCGGTTCTGGTAAGACGGCTGCGTACATGATTCCAGTGATCGAGAGATTAGTGTACAAGCCATCCAAGGTGGCTTCTACCAGAGTTATCGTGTTGACTCCAACTAGAGAGTTGGCCATTCAGGTGTGCGATGTGGGTAAGAATATTGGTCGTTATGTTAACAACTTGACATTTGGTTTGGCTGTCGGTGGTTTGAACTTGAGACAACAGGAACAACAATTGCGTACGAGGCCAGATATTGTGGTGGCCACTCCTGGTAGATTGATCGACCACATCCGTAACTCTGCGTCATTTTCACTTGATGCGTTGGAGATTTTGATCATGGATGAAGCTGATAGAATGTTGGACGAGGGTTTCCAGGCCGAACTTACCGAAATTTTGCTGTTGATTCCTAAGCACAAAAGACAAACCATGTTGTTCTCTGCTACTATGAACACCAAGATTCAGGATTTGATTCAGTTGTCGTTGAACAAGCCAGTCAGAATCATGATCGATCCCCCCAAGGCTGCAGCATCCAGGTTGGTACAAGAGTTCGTCCGTATTCGTAAAAAGGACACAATGAAGCCAGCGTTGCTCTTTCACTTGCTTAAGACCGTTGACCCTGGTCAGCAGAGTCGAATTGTTGTTTTCGTTTCCAGAAAAGAAACTGCTCATCACTTGAGAATCATTTTAGGTTTGCTAGGCATGAAGGTGGCCGAATTGCATGGATCTTTGTCACAGGAGCAGCGTCTTAACAATGTCAACGACTTCAAAAACTTGACAGTGCCTGTGTTGATCTGTACAGATTTGGCAGCCAGAGGATTGGATATCCCTAAGATCGAGATGGTCATCAACTACGATATGCCAAAAACTCATGAAATTTACTTGCATAGAGTTGGAAGAACTGCCAGAGCTGGCAGAGAGGGTCGTTCCATTACGTTAGTGGGAGAGGCTGCTGCTGACAGAAATATCGTCAAGGCAGCATTGAAGTCATTGGAGTCCAGTGAATCTGGCCAGAAGGCTGTTCTGCGGAGCGTCGATTGGCCCGCAGTGGAAAATTTGCATAAGCTCGTGAAAGAGAAGGAAGAAATCGTCAAGGAGGTTTTGGACGAGGAGAAGCTGGCCAAGGAGATGTTGGCAGCTGAAATGGAAATGGCTAAGGCTGACAACTTGATGAAGCATGGAAAGGAGATTCATTCCAGACCAAAGAGAACGTGGTTCGAGAGTGAAAAGGAAAAGAGATTACACCAATCTGCTGCTATGCAGCAGCTTACTAAGGACAAGCTGAAACCAAACTCCAAGAAGAGAAAGGTGATAGAGGCACAGAGAGAGGGAGGAAGATCTTATAAGAAGACGCAGGGAGACAGAGCAAAGACGCAGGGCAAGGCAAGGAATGCCAAGTCCGGAAAGGCTAGTAAGAAGAGAAGATAGCTGTATAGTAATGACGCATGAGGTTTGGAGGTCCTGTTGGGGAACCATTCACTGATGGGATAGCTAAAAGGTTTAATAAAAGTTCTGACACACTTTGACTCACAAATACCTATAATGATGAGTATGCTTCGTTCTCAAAGCCCATAGATTTACAAGACTATTCAGAAATCAGCATTTCGTGGACGTATGGTTAGAGATTTCTTGGGAGAATTAAGTATAACAATATTGTAATAAATTATCAAAGGAGGTACGGATCAGGCGAGTAAAGTTTCGTGGGTGCAGGCTTTTGTTGCATAACTATAATGGCTGCGAAAACCAACAATACTACGATGGGAGCAGTATTTTTAGGGTAATAAGGAGCACTAGAGTTCATGAATATTCTGGTGCTCTTTATGTATATACAAGTTAAAGACTTCTTCTGTATTTAGATGCGAATGCTAAAGTTAGAGTCTGTTATAACCGAATCTGTCTAAACGTAAGGCCAATTCGCACATAAAGCCACAAAGTGAATTCCCACCGACTTCAGTTTTCTTTCATAACTCATCTTTTCCTATTACTACAGCCTAAATCACTAGATATATCCTAAATTGATACGAAAAGTTTCCCAGAACCGCAAATATTTCAGTTCCCATTGATATTGCCCAATTATGGTCTCTATCTCCAGAACTATCCGCCGTTTCACGGCCACCGTTTGTGCTTCTACAGCCACTCCAACCATCACCAGCCCCAACATTCCAGTGCCTAT
>Ga0160505_101062_pt1 | contig 13661 bp, 7 predicted proteins | sample DIDeMG_FD_108225 | JGI IMG/M metagenome (GOLD analysis project Ga0160505, IMG submission 108225) | Enriched chicken feces microbial communities from UW Madison campus, WI, USA - DID2874_E49_Stillage MG | ecosystem: Host-associated > Birds > Digestive system > Large intestine > Fecal ... | reverse complement strand
GTGGCACCCCTCGATGTACGGGTAAGTAAGTTAGGCATTTTGCCGCTCGGTGTGTGGGAAGTGGGAATGTGCCAGTGAGCGCGACACAAAAGGTACCCGTCCACTTCTGTGTCTCCGCTTTTGACTCAAACACACATTCCAGCAACACAGCATGTTCCAGCTGCTGACTCGCTTCTCAGCTTCGACGACGACATGGCTTCGTTCCCTAGGGGTTACCCCAACTTTACCCCCTTTGACCAGTGGTGGTTCCACGGCAACATCGACAAGCCTCCTGGTGAGTACAAGTGGCACACCGTTCGAGTATCCCAGCTAACGCATACCCAGCCGACGGCCAGTTCTTCGACCTTCCCGCCGGTGGCGTCGCCAAGGCCGAGGTTGCGTGCTCGAAGCACTACACCACGTTTGGCGGTGCCAACGATGTTCCCGAGACTGCTTGCCCCAACGACTTCAACTCTCTCCACGAGGCCTCTGCGGACAAGACCAAGGGCTGCGCCATTGCCATTGCCTACAAGTCTGACGTTCGCTCGATCCAGCCCGAGGACTTTGTCGTCATTTCGTCCAACCACCAGTGCCCGTGGAAGCGCGACGTCGAGTTTGAGATTCCCGCGGGTCTCCCGGCCTGCCCTGAGGGCGGCTGCCACTGCATGTGGGGCTGGATTCACGGCCAGGAGCGCGGCGGTGACGAGATGTACATGACTGGTTTCAAGTGCAAGGTCTCAAACCCCGGCAACAAGGCCCTCGCCGCCCCCAAGAAGCCCATCCGCTGCGAGGACGGCGACTGCACCGGCGCCAAGCAGCCCCTCTTCTTCTCCCAGGTCGAGCGCGCCAACGTCGAAAACTACGGCGGCGAGCCCCCTTCGTACAACGACCGCTACGGCTACGTCAACGGTGCCCAGAACGACATCTTCTCGGGCGGTGTCCAGGAGGGTGCCCCTTCTACCCCCTCCAAGACCACCTCGGCCGGAGCGACTCCCTCGTCCACCGACTCTACCCAGCCTGGCAAGAACGAGCAGTGGAACAACAACGGCAACAACAACGGTAACGGCCAGGAGAACAACAACGGTAACGACCAGGAGAACGGCAACGACAACGGCAATGGCCAGGAGAGCGGTTCTGACAACGGCTCTGACAACGGTAACGGCAACGGTAACGGCAACGGTGAGGAGGACTGCGACGAGACTGAGTCCGCCGCGCCCGCCCCTACCTCCACCGGCCGCGGACGCTACCACGGCGGCCACCGCAACAAGTGGCACTGGAACAAGCAGCAGAACGACGAGAACAACTGGAACAACGACAACAACAACGGCTGGAAGAAGCGCGCGGTCCGTCGCAAGCGCACCATTCGCTACGCTCGCGACTACTAAGCGCGTTCCGTCGTTGAAAGAGTCTCCAGTCGTCCATGCTCCTAATCCTTGGTCAACTGGGTTATCTTCGGTCTTGTTACGATCTCCCTTTCTCCGCCACGTATATCTCGAGTGACATTTTGTAGTTTGTACGCCTCCCTCGTAGCAAGACCCTCTGTGAGGGCACCCGGAGCTCATGGCGAGCTGGCCTCTCCTTGTGCTCTGGGTTTTATTGCGCTGGTCGCGATACCATATGGCATTTTAGCACCTCGTGATGAACCAATGTGTTGATCATCCATTACACATTCGGAGCAGCTCTTGTCTTTCCATCGTTCTCACTGACTTTTCAGCTGCGGGACAGAACGCCTCCTGCGGGTGACAAACGGGAGGAACGAGTCGTCCAACCCAAATGATGTTCACGCTACTGACAGAAGCGGGATCCGAGTTGCAGGGCAGACGGTTCTGGGTCACGACAAGCTTAAGCTGGCCCATAGCGAGTTACCGAGCAGCTGGCTTGGGGATAGGTTTCAGGTAAATGTGACCTTGTTGTCCAATCACTGGCGCGTTGCCTCATTCACTCGCGCACCTTTATTCCTGCACCATTCCTGTCCCATCCTGGATATCCTGGAGCACTCAGCCACCTGCTATCCATCCCACAGACGTGCGGGGAGACGAGAGGGAACGAAGAGCAATCGCCGTCTCGGCATCCCACTGAAATTGAAGAGTCGCCGTCTCGTCCTCGGGTATCGGATATGCCGTTGACCCGATATTATTCAACCTGAATGCCCCCGAAAGAGTCGAGGCGGTGTTCGGGGGTAGGCCTGGGGCTGGTACAGTAATGTCGACGAGAGACGAGTATCGGCTACAAAGCAGCTGGGCAGGAAGCTCCAATGGTTGGGAGTCGCTCCTTCGTGTGGTCCGACCATTCGACAGACCAAGTGTTGGACAAAGGAAGCCGTGGTGGCTATTTTTCGATCCCGTCCCCGTCAGCCGTGTCAACGAGTAGCAGCTTTTTATCATCTAAGTTTACGACTCCATTCTCCAAGCATGGCCAAGCAATGCATGACTGGTTCCCGAGCCCCCTCCGTTTCCTGTAGAAAATGTCTGGTCAAGGGTGGTGGCCGAGGATTAATCACTAATGAGGCGTCGGGCGTTGAGCTGGTTTGTCCGACGGTTCGGGGGACCCTGAGGTGGATCATGCTGGGAACAGTAATGTGGCGAGCCGCGAGGGAGAGAGCAGGTAACGTGTGAACGTCTGGACGGCTGTTTCCTGGGTGCAGAAGAGGCCGATGTGTGATTGTGTGGATCCTCACAGTTGGAATCGAAGTTGACCGCTAGCCTCAGGTCACAAAGACGTCTCCGAGAATTCGTGAGCGTTAGTCCTGCACTCGCGCACGCGTTTCTTCTCTCTCAAAATCGAGATGAACTCTGTTATGCGCTCAACGTGTTCACTTTGGTAAGTTTGCGGAGGCCGCACAGCTGCACAGGCGGAGGGTAAAGGCCCACGAGGGAGGTACTGCGAGCTTGTTGGGGCCGTGTCCTGACTTGTCGCATTGCCTGCTGCACGACGAACATATGAAACCAAGTCACAGGTGGTGGCACCACTTTGGTTGGCGCGCTTTCATCGTTTCATCTACAGACCGCGTTCGTTCGGTTCACTTGGAGCTGTCACTAGCATGAACTGCTGCGCCTGCGCAACAGATAGATGTCTTGACTTGGTACTGTATCAATATATGCTGAGCCACCACGGCTTGGCGATTAGAACACGAGATTAGATAACGTTTAAACCTAATGTCGGGTATTACCAGACTCCAATATCCATTTTCGCTCACAATGTGGTGCGATGATGATGGGCAATGGCGTGCTCGCAAGTCAACAAACTATGGTTGACAGCGATGCACACCATTCTCTTCCATCCCCTGCGCACTCCCCCTATGCTCCACGCTGTTTATTCACGACGACGTCACACGTCACGCCTGCAGATCGAGAGATTGCATCGTTGTGACGTGCACGGACCCGCGAGGTGACGAGCCAACGGGGACCCGAACGGACATGGATCGCAATCATAAAGGATGAGCCGGCGTGCGCGCAATACGCTTTCATGTATTTATAAACCTCCAACCGTTCCATACTCTCTCTCTCTCTATTTCTCTTTTCCTCTTTCCTAACGGCCGTTAATCTATTGCCACTTGCGCACACGCCACCGTTGGAAGCGTCCAATCTCCAGATCGACGGCAACCTCACTCTGCCCGAGTCGTCTCACTCTGGTCATTCCTACCCTCTCTCCACGCCACTTTTCGCCACTCCCACCTCCTAGCCCTCATCAAGGAACCCCATCCAGGCCCCTCTTTCAGGCTGGTCGCACGCAACGGCCCTCAAACTCACGCCGCACGTCATGTCGAATGGCTTGCCATACAGATCCCAAAAGCTCCCACTGAACCCGCCGATCCTCATTTCAACAAATCTTCGCTAGTATATCGGTTAGTATAATCGCCTCTCATACGGGAGAAGCCTTCCAAAAGGAAGATCGCGATAGAGCAGGGTTCGACTCCCTGGCGGAGAATTTCTTTTTCGTGTTGTGGAGGCCCGGAGAACGAGGATCGAGCTTTTGAGCATGTACTGACTTCTTCTGACGACTCATTTTGAGTGCTGGCTCCGAGATCTGGGGGATGAGGAATGGACGTTTTGACCGGCATGGCACGCGCGGTCCCCAAGGAACAAAGGTCACATGCGGGAGCTTAAGTGCGTGGCAAAGTGCGTGGCACTTTGTTGCTGACGACGTTGACGTCATGGCTAGCCGATCTTGCCGCCTGCGAAGTATGTGAAGTGTTGTGGCGGGAAGTGCGTAGAGCTCACAATCTCACTCAATACAGTCCCGTATGGTGGCCCGCATAATACCAATTCAACCTTGTGATCTAGACCCTAGTCGTTGGATGGGCCTCACGAAGCTTACACGCCTCGATACGAGGTGTACAAGCTGGCCAGAATTGGGCGCCATCGCAGCAGGTACATACATGCCTAACGTCCACCGCCCTGACGGCCTCACTTGTGACCCATGCCCGGCATCACATCGCTCTTGACGATCGGGTTCCCGGGGCCACCTTGGCCCATGCCTGGTCTCTGGGCCGAGGTCTCGATCGGGATGGGGTCGCCGATCGGTCGGCCGGCGACGGCGTTGCTGGGAAGTTAGGTGAGCGTTTCGTGGCTGGACCATGAGGTGGGTGGAGTGCGCTAAGATGAGGGAGGGGGCAGTGGTCAGGCGACTGTGTATGAGGACTTTTTGAGTCACCGCCGACGGCATCCAGGTAAGCTTGGACATCATCCAAGTGATCTTGGGCGCCATCCAAATGATCGAAGATCTCATCAGTCGCTCTCTCTCGAATCTGCACATTGGACAGCCTAGGCGAGGAACTACTTGATCCATTTGCATCCTTCTTTCTTCTCGTTTGACAATAACTATTTCGTCGCCTTATCTCACAACTTCGGACACTAGTACAGTACAGTAACTAGGGACGGGACGGGGACGGGGGACGGGGATAGGGGTGGGGATCGTGGACTGCGGACTGCGGACGTGGGAGCGGGGTCGGGGAACGTAGAGAGCCTTCTCCGACGAACGCGCTGAGGGTGCGCGCGAGATGGGAACGAGTCGCAGTCGGGGTCGGGGACGAGGTCGAACTTACATGCGGCGCGTGTCCTGCATGTCGCCCATGCCGCCGCCCATTCCGGCGCCGCCCATGCCGCCCTGCTGGTGCATGTGGCCCTGGTGCATGCCGCCGGCGCCCAGGCCGCCCTGCTGGGCCGCCATGCGGTCCTGGACGCCGCCCATGCCGACGCCTTCGCCGGCGTAAGCGGGGTCCTGCATGCCGCCCTGCATGCCAGTGGTGCCGCCCATGCCGCCCTGCATGCCGGTGGTGCCGCCCATGGGCTGCTGGTGCATGCCAGTCGTGCCGCCCATACCGGTGCCGGTGGCGCCGTGGTGGTGGCCGTGGTGAGTTCCGGCACCGACACCGGCACCGACGCCGGCAGCACCGACACCAGCACCGCCGAGGCCGCCGGCGCCGTGCTTCTGCTGCTGGCGGAGCATCTTCTTCTCGCGCTTGCGGCGCTTGAGCTCCTCATCGTCCGACGACGACGAGCTCGAGGACGAAACGTTGCCGGTACGGACCTTGCCGCCGCAGCCGGGGCACTTGCACTTGCCGGTCTTGCACGAGCAGGTGCCGGGACCGCCGCGGAGGCAGGGGCAGCCGGGGCCGAGCTCGGCCTCCTTGCACTTGCAGCCGCTGTGGAGTCAGTACATGGTGTGTGATGGAGCGGGGAGTGGCAACCGAGAGAGGTTGGGTGTATTAATGGGACAAGGTACTCACGTAACGAGCTTCTTGATGGCGTCCATGATGATCTGGTTGGGTTGGTTGTTCGAGTTGGTTGGGTTGTGGTGTTATTGGCTTGGTGGTGTAGTTGGTTGACAACTTGTTGGGGATATCAAGGCAAGAGGTCAGAGAGGTGAGTTAATATACTCCACAACAGAGGGGCGGGAAGAATGAAGCGTGCATGTGCTTCACCTGTGTTGCCACTTTGCTTGCCGCTCATGACGAAGCTGCCAGCTGCGCTGCGAGCTGCACTGCAGTGTGTGATGTCGTCGGGTACGGGCTATGGGGAGGTTGGATGTGCCCAGTTCTCGACCAAGGCACACAAGCGCAGTGGTGGGTTGTGTTGTTCGTGTGCATCTGAGAGCATGGCACAGATGTCATTGACCGTGGCAACTAACAGCAGGAGCGGAGCATGCACTGGGGCACGGCGGCAGTGATGCTGGTATGATGTCATGTGCCTCAGTTTCCTCCACCATCGACATCATAATAACCGACTTTTTTTTTTTTTCTTCCTGTCCCTTCTGCTCTCAAACTGTTCGGCAGCGCACTCCGAATTCCAAATCAAGCAAGTTTGGGGGGCGGGATGGGCTTATCAGATCAGTCTGGACCCAACCTTTGCGCAAACCCGCAACTCTTTCTCGCTCGTGTGAAGCCGCCAGCTCTGCACACGATCTGCACGCGACCCTACCCCGCAGTCTCTATGACTGCAACTGCAACTGCAACTGCGATGAAACGTGGCGTCCTGCATGCAACTCACCCACTAACCCTCGCCCCGCACGTTCGGGCACCTGCTCCGCTACGTCATTCACCGGCCCGCCGCATCTGCTGTTACAGCTGTTTGCTCGGACGTTTCCCTGGCAATGGTGTGAGTGCGAAGCGACAACGGTGGGGGTCATCTACACCCAGCTGCCGTCATAGCCGTCACGCACCCAAGAAACAAGGCAGGCGGAGCCACGTACGAAACGAACGAACGGCAAACTCCACATTCCGCGCGCGATGTCATTCCATCCACTCGTAGCAACACTGCACCGTCTAAGCGTCATGGCACTGGATGTGGGGTTGCCGTCTCACGTCGCACAATGCTCAACCGACGGGACGCTGCTGCGTACTGTATAGTTTGAGGGCGGGCGCGATATACGTCATTCCACGCCTGTTGCTTGCCGCGTTTGGAACACGCTCTCTCAACAAGGTAGTGAACAGCACGAGTGCCTCAATCAAGAGAAGAGTCCAGATGTGGTCTACAGCGGATCCGAACACTATCGTACTCTACTGCAGATCTGGCATCGCATGGAGACTGCCGACTTGCCGTCCCACGTCTTCCCCCACCCAGTCCAGTCCAGGACTCCAATGCTCCTCGTCCCTCGTGCGCGTGGGACGACGGTCTGTAATGTAACGCTGACGAGAGCTGTTCGGTCTGTATCTCTGCCGCACTGAACTACATTGAGACTGGTTAACTGTACTGTACTGTACAACTGCATTGTGATTTACAGAAGGCCAGCGCTAGTGACTGACGTCATCCCTCCGGTCTGCTGACAGGACGCGCTTGAGTGTGTCCCGCATCTGAATCTGCGCCACTTGGATGGAGGAGCGGGTGGAATTGCGGCGAGGCCCGTTCGGCGAGAACTCGGAACCTGCCGACATCCACTACCCGCGACAGCGACGTACACGTGTCCAACGCGCAGGGCGCGTGTCAGGCACGCGAGCAGCTCGCCAGCTTGCGGCTGGCGGGCTCGTCGGCGACGTCAGTGAGAGCTCTTGGATAGAAATCTCACGCCAGGGTATCGGCATCGCGACGCGTGGCGTTCGGCACCACGGTGGCCACATACCGCTGATGACGCGTTCTGTGTACATCGTGGCAAAGTGACGAACCAGCCCAGGAAATGCCTTTGCTGACATTGCGGCGTCTCAGATCGCCAGCTATGGTGTGGTCAGTTCGTTCCCGCGACCACTTCGGAGACGGCTCCTTCCACAGCATGGTAGAGCTGGAGCACGCCGCGTTGTGGACCTCGAAACGGCGGCTGCTGACCTTGATGACCCCCAGCCTTCGGGAGACACGTGCTGTTCCCATTATATTGCCAAATGCTCCTGCGCACCCTCGGCGCCGCCGCCGTCCGCGCCTGAGTAGCGGGCCGCCGCGATCCTCCGCAGCGCCGCCTCGTTATATCAGTCGGTAGATAGTTTGACTTTTACTGCAGCTGCTGTGTGAAGATCAAAGAGTCATGGGTTCGAGCCCCATACGAGGCTGCCACACTGGGTCCTGAGGTGTTCTCAGGTCCTCGCTGCGCTTTTTGGCTATGAGGATGAAGGGCAGGACCATTGAGAGGGGCAGTGGCCAGTCTGGAGAAACGGAAATGGGAATGGCTTCGGGGGTGGGCACACTAGGGCGCGGCGGATGGTCATGGATCGCGATTGTCGATGTTGGATCGCCCTCGCCCTTCGGACAACCATGATCATCAGGTGAGACCTGTCTGGAAGGCCTAGCCCAGGAGCTTAGTTGTATGCGTAGACAGTGACTATGGAATGCAGAGGTATAAATTGTCGACAGCTGTTGAGCTGGTGTTCGCGTTCACTGTGTTGCATTCGACTTTCTTTGCTTCTTGTTCTTTACAGTGTACCGCTTTACTGTATAACCACCGTCGCTCCACTTCATACTCGCTACAGCCCATCATTAGGGCGGTGCGGCGCTTGATCCCACCGCACATCATACTCATGCAAGCGGTCACCGTACCTCAGGTCCGTGGACAGCCGAATCCTGCCGAGTGTATCCACATTCTCCGCGCCCGTGTGAATCATGTACGGGTGGTGGAACACGACATCGCCAGCCCTGTAATCCGCCACGAGCCACTTGCTCTTCCCGCCCTTTTCGCGTGCAAACGCCGCCGGGTCAAGTGACAGCATGGCCGTGGCGTCCATGTTGGCGTTGAACGCGTACTTTGCCTCCGTATCCGAGAACTCCTTGGCCGCAGAAAGCTTGGAGAACTCGGCCTCGATCTCGGCGCCGAGCGACACGCTGTCGGACAAGTACATCAGCCCGCCCATCGATGGCGCGCAGTCACCCACGGGCACCCACGCCGTGAGCGCAGTCGGCGGACCGTGCCGCAGGAAAATGTGGTCGTAGTGCACGCCCGTGGATGTGCCCTTTGCGCCGGGGATGTTGGTGCGCCAGATCTGCCGCGTGAAGACGAACGGGGAGGTCCAGGTCGGTTTGAGGCGGGTGACCATCTCGCGGATGACTGCAGTCAGCTCAATGGACACGGGTTCTTGCTCGTGTTCGCGTTCAAGCTACAAGTCGTCACCGCGCAAAGGTTGCTTCCATTCGCTCCAACTCACAATTATTGGCACAAAACTCCTTGGACCACTGCTCGTCAACGACCTGCCATGCGCGCTCGATATGTGCCTTGGCGCGCTGCTCCTGTTCGGGATCAAGATATCCGGCGCCAGCGGGAGGCACAAAGGCATTGGGGTCCGTGTCGCCGCCGACCCAGATACCGTCCCGGGGGTCTGAGCCGGGTGCGATGATGCCTGTTGGCGCCATGAAGGAGAAGTATCTTTGTGTTAGGAAGTCGTGTTGAGGGTGCCACTGTTATCGTGTGGGCTGCCTTGCTTTGTGCTGCAGGACAAAACGCAGCAACCAGCAGGCCAAAACAGTGGCCTATGTGCTGCTGTTGTTTGCGATGGTGGCATGTACATACGCCACCTTGACAAGTCCACCACAGCGCTCAAACTCACTTGCCACGGGTGTCCATGACATACTCGCGGGGCATGACCCCCCAGATATGCACGACGCCCTTTGTCTCGAGCTCGTGCCTGAGCTCTTCATCGGACGCGGTGGCCGGGAAGGAGGGCAGCCACGCGATCTCGGACGCACGCAGGCTGTCGCCGAGGTTGCCCGCGAACTTGAGGTCGGCGAGGTCGACGCCGTTGGCTTCCGCAGCAGGGGCTTCCGCGATGGTCATGGTGTTGTCACTGTCAGGCGTAGTCAGATCAGTAGAACGAGGCATGTAAATATGTTCGTGTCGAGGCCTGGCTTTATTTACATTCGCGAGGTTGACGACGACGCTATTCATCGCCATCGGAAGGATTCCATTCCTCTCTTTCGTCCGATTATCACCCGAGGTCAGCTGGGCGTCGCATTGATGGTCAGCTGCAAACCTGCCGCGATAGTGATCTCTACGGCGGAGGAGATAACATTTTGGCACTCATTCTCCAGCCGCTCGGCCAAGTCGTGAGGAAAGCGCACAGTCGCTCGTATACAATCCGGCATGTTGGTTTGCAGACACCGAGGAGAGACGGACACAGCCGAAAGCAGCTGACCTGTGCGCCGACGTTGCTGACAATAAGTATTGCCAACTCCTGCGCCAAGCACAGCGGTCAAGTACAGAGTTATGTCCGTGAAAGACGGAAGCGGAGTTGAAAGGACCATACTGTACCTCCGATATCGGAGGTACTGAAAGCCTAAACGCACAACAGTCGTGGATGGCGCGTTGTTGTCGTCAGAGACTGCGGGCATAGGCGGGCATAGGGTTTCCCCGTTACGTGCAGCGCCGCTGCACTCCCTATGGCTCGCGGTGCTCACGAACCTGTAAATCTGGGGGTCGGCGCATCAAGTGGGAACCTGGCCGTGGAACACGGCAGTGTGGTGGGAAGGGGCTGTGAGCAATGTGAGGTTTCGCCAGTCGGGTTCGTTTCGGTCTAGATATGACACCTTGGTCTCCTTCCACTGGAGTCAGCTCGAACGAGTGATAGGTGAGACGGATTTCGTGCACGTGAGAACCTGTGAGTCGTTGTTTCTTGATGATCCTAGTTCACCCCCTTGCCCTTCCACCGCAATGTCCGAACCTGTTGATACCCACGGGAACTGCGTCGTGCGACCTATGCACGTCGGATCTCAAGGCCCCTTGGATCAAATTTTCCTACAGCCTCCACGCTGGTGCCGTCTTCACTTGACCTGTCGTCGGGGACACGAATAGCCACACCGAAACACACATACAGTACGTGCTCAGCGACGAACGTCAAGATTCCCGCTCCTTCTTTGTCAGATCGGGCTGTCGCGTAGTTTCCATCTGAAAGGGTCGTACTGCTACTGCGTTCCATTTCGTGCAGGACAAGAGCGCACACGCGAGTTTGGGCCGAGCGGTCACTATGACAACTCAGTGCCATTTCGGTATCATCACCCTTCTTCCGCAATACGCCTCCTAGATTCTGCCGGCATTGAACATTGAACAGCCCTCGGACTCATTGGGCGCCGTGCCGGCCGTCAAGTGAGCCCGACTGCAGTCGCAGGAACGACACCGGTCAAACTCGGATTGCGACGTATGCATGCAGGGGAACCCCGAGAATCAGAAGACACATGCGGTGCAAACTGTGCCAAAGTGCCAAAGTTACCACTGCAAGACTAAATGCGGACATGAACCTGGCCTACATATACCGGCCCGTGGCCATGGCACCCCGGCCCGCCTTGGTCCACATGTGCGATTGGGACATGGACCATGGAACGTTGGGACAGCCGAGTGTTGAACATGGAACATGCAACGTTTGGACGTTTGGCAGATCGGGTGGTCTCTGTGCGATCACGACTTTGGACGGCACTTGGAACGCAAGGTCGATGTGATGGTTATAGCAACGACTTTGGCATGCACTAGGCACCAGTACCCAATTAGACATGGCTCGTACGGCGATTACGAGAGATCGCGTCTCCACAGTCCGGAAGCAGAGCCTCGGCAGAAGCGCTCCTTGGAAGACGAAACGCGTACACGCAACGTTGGGAACACGCGTTTCAGCATGCACCAGCAAGGGGACCCTCTGCCGCCCAAAAATGGAACGCGGTTGGCCTACTTGCATGACCCAGATCTATGGTATTTCACAGCTTGTCTTCTTTCTTTTCACGTGAAACTCTTCACTCCGTTCCGTTTCTTGTGCTGACTGCTGACTCGCCCATCGTTTCATTCATGCTAGCTTCTAACCTCTCCCATCGTGCAGCTGCTAGATCTCACATGTGTGTTCCATGCATGCTCTCGCTACTCACTGCTCACCACATCTCACCACATCTCACCCCTGGTCTATCCGTATCAATCTCGCACCATGGACGTTCACCACGTAAATTCAACCAGGCTAACACCTCACCTGGAGCTGAAACGACATTTCACCTCCGAGGTGGCACACGATAGCACATGATACATGCCACACGCCAATGTGCGACCCGCACCCACCACACAGTGTGCATAGCCTGCATCCCGCCTGCAACAGAGATTAGGGTGTGCAGATGCACAAAGGGGGTGCGATATTGACGTTTTGCTCACCTCTGCGTGCGTATCGGACGGTTAACTTCACCAGGATGCTCCAGTCACTCCAATACAACTGCACGCTGCTGGCACCCTCCCCGGGTGTCACAGTGGACGTCGAAGCGATATATAAACCCAACCTCTTTCCGACTTTTGTGTTCTTCATCAGCTCCCCACACTCCTTTCTCGTCTCCTCACGGTCTCTACAGTCAGCTGGTCTGACTACCCCACATTCCTTTACCCACACTCTCTTTTACACCCAACGTTCCTTTGACAGGTTCTATTCTACCCCACGCTCCTTTGACAGGTTCTACCGCACCCACCCTCCTTGACATTCTCCGCACTTTACTCCCCGCCCATCATGCTCGCCAACGTCGCTGCCACCGTCCTCTACGTCCTTGCGACCTCGTCGGCTGTCTTCTCGGCACCCACCACCTTCCTCAAGTCGCGCGGCCTTCCTGGCGAGGGCATCGCGTCTTGGTCCACCGCCGACGGTGGTGTGTCGCGTGAGTTATCCTCTCGGCCCTGGCATGATCCACAGACACTGACATTACCTCCCAGTGACCGACCTTCCCAAGGACAGCGGAAAGATCCCTGAGCTCGAGACGGCGCCCGACGGCACCCCGGCCATCAAGCACGTGTACCCCGAGGGCCAACTTTCCAAGGGCAACATGCTCAACTTCTACACCAAGGGTCCCGAGGGCGCCATCAACCTCGACAACGCCAAAGAGGTCATGCTGACCTACAAGGTGTGGTTCAACGAGGACTGGGACTGGGTCAAGGGCGGCAAGCTTCCGGGCATGTACGGCGGCACGGACCCTGCGTCGGCCAAGGGCTGCTCGGGCGGCGACCAGCGCGAGGACTGCTTCTCGGCCCGTGTCATGTGGCGCAAGGACGGCGATGGCGAGCTCTACAACTACTGGCCGACCCGCGACCAGTGGTACTGCAGCGCCGAGGGCCCCAACAACTCGAAGAGCGTCTGCGACTCGATGGGCGAGTCCGTCTTCCGCGGCGCCTTCAGGTTTGACAAGGGGCGCTGGATTGAGCTGACCCAGCGCCTCCGCCTCAACGATGTCGGGCAGAGCAACGGTGAGCAGGAGCTCTTTGTCGATGGCGAATCTAAGATTCTGCTCCAGAACATTGAGATCCGCAAGCAGGACGACGTCAAGTTTCAGGGCCTCATGGCCCAGTCCTTCTTTGGCGGCAGCAAGGACGACTTCAAGCCACCAAAGGACGAGACCGCCTTCTTTACCGGCTTCGGCATGACCGTCCTCTCCGAGTTCTAAGTGTGGAATGTGCTCTGGTAGAAGCTGCTCTGGTTAGCAGCTAGCACTTGCTCTGGTTAGCACACACAATGTCAAATCTTTTCCTCCTCTCTCTCTCTCTCTCTCCCTCCCTCTACACTCTTTTCATCTCTAGTTGATCTAGGTAGTCTTGTAGGTCCTAGCCCCAGTGGCGGGACAATGTATCCTAGACTGGTTCTAGGTGCCTACATCCGCAATAACTTTTGGTGTCTCCTTGGACTGACAATGCTGACTACAGCTAACACACCCACAGCAGGTACTGTTCACCATCACCAAGTCTCACGGAGGCACACAATTGTAGTCGGGCCATGTTGTGGCAGGGAGAAATAGAGCGCAACTCTTATGGCCAGGTCTGCGGGCATCATC
>Ga0160505_101061_pt1 | contig 13664 bp, 8 predicted proteins | sample DIDeMG_FD_108225 | JGI IMG/M metagenome (GOLD analysis project Ga0160505, IMG submission 108225) | Enriched chicken feces microbial communities from UW Madison campus, WI, USA - DID2874_E49_Stillage MG | ecosystem: Host-associated > Birds > Digestive system > Large intestine > Fecal ... | reverse complement strand
ACACCCCCCCCCCAAAAAAAAACACCAAGCACGCCACAAGGACAACCAAAAATTTTCGCTTCCCCAAAATACCCCCCCCCCCCCCCCCCCCCCTCAACGGTATCCCCGTCGTGCCTACAGGCCTGTACTGTGATTTAATGCCGCACACAACATCCACAAAAAGCACAGCCTTAGCGTGAGCTTCAGCGTGAATTTGACCTCATACTGACTTGGAATCCAGCTATCTCTATCATCCGGCCAAGAAATACAATTTCTTGAATCCCGTGAGTTTGACAGCGAATATGTCACCTGTTCTGGCTTGGCTGAGTGAAAATGTCGCGACGGAACATTTCACTGCGACATGTCCACCAGGGAAACTATAGGTTCATCACCGATATGCAGGCCAGAGGTTTTTTTTTGGCTTCGAAAGTTACAATAAGGCAATACACTACGGTCAAGTTTTTTTTTTATTTTGTTTTTAAGATTGCTACCTCAAAGTACAACAACACTCGTGTCCTTTTGCAAACTTTTTCGCTCCTCGAGTCGTCTTCATAGCTCCATAGTTCTTTGCAGCTATTTCAAATAAGATACATTCATTGATTCTGTTGATTTCATCCCTAGTTGCTATTCCACTTTGATCTCGTTGTCTGTATCCGTTTTCTGCGGTCCCCTTCAATTCATTTGCATTCATGGTTCAAAGAGATTTAACTTACAACTCGAATACTCCGGTGGTCTCTGATCCAGTTAATCCGTTCTCATCGGAGTTGGACAGAGACAATTCTGACGATGCCTCTAACTCGTCGTTCACCTCTTCGGACAGCGTTCGTCGTCCAGTCCAGCCTCGGGCTCAGTTCGATCCATCCTTCATGAGAATCTCCGCATATTCGTCGCAAAATGGCACCTCAACCAATCTATTGCTGGATAGATCGTCTCATGAAGGTCGCCATACTCCGTTATTGGCCGGTGCAACCTTTAATAGACCCACCTCAGCTCAGGCAGGAGTCTCGGAGTCCATGAAAGTACCCACTGAGTTCGATAGATACCCTTCTTTGGCAGGGTCTCGTGTGGTTTCGTCCACCTCTTTGATGACTCACTTCAACAACGCCAATAAGGAGTACACATCTTCTAGCCCCGACGAATCTCTGTTGAAGTCCCAGAACCCATTTGCCTCAAACACTGAATTTTCACCCTTCGGAGGCTACCCAGCATCTTCTTTCCCATTACACATCGACGAAAAGGAACCCGATGACTACTTGCATAACCCAGACCCCGTGGCTGACGCTGACTACGACAAGAACAGATTCATGCATGACTTGAAGTCCATGGACCGCCGGTCGTTCTGGGGCCTCATGGGTTTTGTTATCTTTTTCATTGGTGCAGCAATGATCTTCGTGGTGATCCCAGCCTTGACTTATACTGGGGTAGGAGCTCACTATAAGCCCGAGGTATACGAGATCTTGACCAACTATAAATATCCGCTTTCTGCTGCTATCAGAACGAGTCTCATCGATCCTGACACCCCAACTGAATTCTTGTACAAAACAAGTCAGTATGGAGAAAACTGGACATTGACGTTCTCAGACGAATTCAACGCTGAAGGAAGAACCTTCTACGATGGAGATGACCAGTTTTTCCAGGCCCCAGATCTCCATTACGATGCCACCCATGACTTAGAGTGGTACGACCCAGATGCCGTTACCACTGCCAACGGAAGCTTGGTGCTCAGAATGGATGCTATCAAGAATCACAACTTGTACTACCGTTCAGGAATGGTGCAGTCGTGGAACAAGCTTTGCTTCACCCAAGGTATGATTAAGATTTCTGCTCAGTTGCCAAACTATGGAAATGTGTCAGGTTTATGGCCTGGTCTCTGGACCATGGGTAACTTGGGGCGTCCTGGCTTCATGGCGACGACCGAGGGTGTGTGGCCATACTCCTACGAAGCCTGTAATGCCGGTATTACTGCTAACCAGTCTTCTCCCGATGGAATCTCGTATTTGCCTGGACAGAAGCTTAACTCTTGCACTTGTAAGGGAGAGGACCATCCCAACAGAGGAACAGGACGTGGAGCACCAGAAATTGATATCATTGAAGGTGAGGTTGACACAACTCTCAAGGTGGGAGTGGCCTCCCAGTCTTTGCAGATTGCCCCCATGGATATTTGGTACATTCCTGACTACAATTTCGTGGAGATTCACAACCAAGAGGTCACTACCATGAACACTTATGCTGGAGGTCCATTCCAACAGGCTGTCTCTGGTACGACTACACTCAATGTGACATGGTACGAGAGGGGTGACAACGCTCACAATTTCCAATCCTATGGCTTCGAATACTTGAACGATAATGACAATGGTCATCTTACGTGGTATGTTGGAGATGATCCCACTTTGACCCTTCATGCATACGCTTTGGGACCTAATGGAAACATTGATTTCCGTCGTATCTCCAAGGAGCCCATGTCTATTATCATGAACTTGGGTATTTCCAACAATTGGGCCTACATTGATTGGCCATCCATGAACTTCCCCTGCGAGATGAGAGTTGACTACGTGAGAGTTTATCAGCCACAAGATGCGATAGATATGACATGTGATCCCGTCGATTACCCAACGTATAACTACATTCAAAACCACTTGAACGCGTATGAGAACGTCAACTTGACCTCGTGGGAAGATGCGGGCTACCTGTTCCCTAAGAATCTGTTGGTTCACGGGTGTTAGTGCAGTTGCGAAATTCCCTGACTTTTCTTAGCAACTCTTGTCCAAAATAAGCATGGGGCGTGCGCATCCGTGCATTTCCCCCAGATTGGTTGTGCATGACTAGAATTCGACCCGTCTAGCACAACTCTCAGCATCACAGGCATTACTCGACACTTTGTGTCGTAACTTCTGCGATGTAACTATGCACATACTTTTCGATCGACACTTCTGCAACTGCCTGAGTTGCATTTTTTGTTTGCCAAGTCCGTCGCGACTGCAGGTTGCGCATCCTGGCCAACAACATACATACCATTCTCTGCATACGGCGGGCAGAACACAAAAGGACAAGATCGTGGCTGTACTGCTAATACTATTCAAGCACACAAAGATTTTCGTTGATCCAACTGGTCTCTTCCTCCCTCATTTACCTATTTCCATAGTTTCCTTTGCTGCCGGACGCTTCCAAGAGTCTATTGAAGTTCGAAGTTTCCAACCTCCTGTGTTTCAGAAACATTCCGCTAACAGAAACTTTGCAAGGATTGTTCAAAGCGAGTTAGTTATCCATCAAACAGCAAGATCACTCCAAATCGGAAGTACAAAGTGGCCCAGGTCTAGTGGATCCCAGAATTACTCCTCCGTCGCCAAACTCTATACTTTCGCTTCAATTTCCACATTACAAACAACAAATAGAAAACTCCAATGGCCCAACGTAACCTTACCCTGAATAACCCCAACGGGTACCTGGCAAACGATGCCCCTGTGGATCCTTTCGAACAAGGCTCCTATGACGAGTCGTCCGCTTACGATGAGGACCCTACTGAGAATCTACTTGACCAGACAAATACCTACAGAGAGCCTTACGATGGCTATTATCTGGCCCTGAACTTGGCCAGTCGTCAAGGTGTCACAACAGGACTCCTAGATGATCCGCCAGTGCCAAAAGTGGGGCTCACACCACCTCCAAATGGTGTGAACCCGCCTTCAGAATTTACAAGATACCCACTGTTGGCCAACTCTCGTGAAGTATCTTCAACTTCGCTTGCACTGCAGTTTCGCAAGGCAGAGTTTTCCAGAGAGTCGCAGAATAACCTGCTGACGCTGAGCCTGAACAGAGGTACTGTGAACGACCCCTTTGCTACCAATATGGACGTGTCTCCATTTGGAGGATACCCAGCACTGCAGTTCCCACTCCACATCGACGAGAAGGAAGCTGACGACTACTTACACAATCCAGATCCGATTGCAGACGCTGAGTACGACAAGAACAGATTCATGTACGACTTGAAGACCATGGATCGTCGTTCAGCCATGGGTCTTTTAGGATTCCTCTTGCTTCTCCTAGCTGCTGGTTGCTTGTTCGTGTTGTTCCCTGTATTAACATATTCAGGTGTCACGGACCATTATAAGCCTGAGTCATACGAAATCTTGACCGCATACAAGTACCCTTTGGCTGCCTCCATTCGTACGAGCCTCATAGACCCAGATACTCCTCTGGATGCTTATACGAAGAAGAACAGAAATGGAGATGAATGGGTGTTGACATTCTCGGACGAGTTCGATGCCGAAGGAAGAACCTTTTACGGAGGTGATGATCAGTTCTTCCAGGCTGGAGACTTGCACTACTATGCCACCAAGGACTTGGAATGGTATGATCCAGATGCGGTAACTACCACCAATGGAACGCTCCACATCACGCTCGATGCAATCAAGAATCACAACTTGTTTTACCGTTCAGGAATGGTGCAGTCATGGAATAAGCTCTGTTTCACTCAAGGCATGATTGTCACTTCCGTACAATTGCCTCATTACGGAAACATATCCGGTTTATGGCCTGGTCTCTGGACAATGGGTAACTTGGGACGGCCAGGTTACTTGGCTACCACTGAAGGTGTTTGGCCATACACTTACGACTCTTGTGATGCCGGTATTACTGCCAATCAGTCTTCTCCTGATGGAATCTCTTACTTGCCGGGTCAGAAACTTAACGCATGTACATGTCCAGGCTCCGACCACCCCAATTCTGGAGTTGGACGTGGAGCTCCAGAGATCGATATTGTGGAAGGTGCGGTGGATAGTGTCTTGAAAGTGGGTATTGTATCTCAGTCCTACCAGATTGCTCCCATGGATATCTGGTACATGCCAGACTACAATTTCATCGAAATCTATAACTTTGAAGTTACGGCCATGAACACATATGCTGGAGGTCCTGTTCAGCAAGCAGTGTCGGCTTATTCAACGTTAAACACCACATGGTACGAGAAAGGAATCGGTGCAGGCAGGTTTCAAGAATATGGCTTCGAGTACTTGAATGATGATGATACTGGATACATCACATGGTACGTGGGTCAAGATGCAACATTCACCGTGCAATCGTATGCTTTAGGGCCCAACGGTAACGTCGGATTCAGGCGTATCTCTAAGGAGCCCATGTCCATCATCATGAACTTGGGACTTTCAAATAACTGGGCTTATATTGACTGGCCAGGATTGCTGTTCCCAATGCATATGAGAGTGGACTACGTGAGAGTCTATCAGCCGAAAGACCTGATCTCTATGACTTGTGATCCCGCAGGGTATCCAACCACAGATTACATCAATGCTCATTTGGATGCTTACATGAATGTCAACCACACGTCTTGGAATATGGCAGGCTATTCCTTCCCCAAGAATAAAGTGGTTGGGTGCTAGGAGTATCTCAATGAGAGTATGTACATTAGCTTGTCATTTACATTTTGCTAAACACAACGGAACTGTTAACTCCTCCGAATCCGAACGAGTTACACAACGCGTAGTTGACCTCCTTTTCCTTACTGGTGTTTGGAACGTAGTCGAATTTCTCAAAGTTAGCCTTGATGTCGTCCTTGTGGCCACCGATGTCCTGCAAGTTGAGAGTAGCTGGAACCACGTTGGTTTCCATTGCTTTCAATGTAAATGCTGCTTCCACTGCACCAGCAGCTCCAAGCAAGTGACCCACGGCCGATTTCGTTGACGAGACTGCCAATTTATTGTTCTTCTCGAAAAGACGTCCGATAGCGTTATTTTCTGCCCTATCGCCAATCACCGTTGAGGTAGCATGAGCATTGACGTAGTCCACATCTGCTGGGTCGATCTTGGCTCTCTTCAACGCCATTTCCATCGCCATAAACGCTCCCTCTCCACTCTCCTTTGGTGCAGTGATGTGATGAGCATCTCCAGAAAGTCCATAGCCCGAGACTTCTCCGTAGAACTTTGTGACACCTCTAGCCTGAGCATGCTCCAATTTCTCCAACACTAAAATTCCACAACCTTCTCCGAGAACAAACCCGTTTCTTTGAGCATCAAATGGCCGCGAAGCTGCTGTTGGATTGTCTGCAAAGTCTGTAGCCACCGATCTGGCCCGTGCAAAACCTGCAAGTGCAAGTGGATGAAGAGAAGCCTCTGTACCTCCACAGATCATCACGTCAGCGTAGTCGTTTTTAATGAAATTGTAAGCGTCTCCTATAGCATTTAGGCCAGTAGCACATGCCGTGGAAACCGAATGAAGTGGACCTTTGAATCCATGTTTGATGGATATGTTACCTGCAGCCATATTAGTAAGAAGCTTTGGAATGAACAAAGGCTGGATTCTCTTGTATCCAGAATTGCTGAAGGAAACAGAATTTTCATAAATATCTGGGAAGGACCCAATCCCTGACCCTACGGCCACACCGACCCTGTTTTTGTCAAGAACTTCGTATTTGTCCAAGTTTGCATCAGTGATGGCCTCTGCAGTGGCAGCGAGACCATATTGAGTGAATAGAGCAAGTCTTCTAGCTTCTCCCGCGTCCAAATGATCTGCAACGTTCCATTTCCCCTCGTCAATGCTTCCTTGAGGAACTTGGCCCACTACTTTGGCAGGAACCTTATCCCAACCAGACGAGTAATCGGCGAATGTAGTTGTGGACACCAAACCGGATTGGTTTGCAACAAGGTTTTTCCATGTGACTCTAGTTCCCACGCCCAATGGGGTGACAAGTCCGATACCTGTAACGACAACTCTGGACATGGTGAAATGTGGAGAAAATGGTGCAGGATGGTGATGAACAAAATTGGTAGGAAGGTCCGGGGAAAAAATAAGGGGAGTGGACAAGGAAGCTGGAAATCAAACGATTTATATATTAATTGGACTGATGGGAAACCTAGAATAAGTAAGTGGATGACTCTTTTGAAGACGTACTTTAGAGATAGTTGAATTTACTAGATCGGCGGCCTAAGAACTTCAGTAGTATTTGAGATGGAATGAATTATTTAGTCGAAATTTTTCTCTCTGAGAAATGAATATTACGAATGAATTAGTTTTGAGAAGACTGTGGGTTTTGGGGCTTAAGGTTCGTATCTTCTAATATCGCTGAACATATCATCGTGTGTAGTATCATTGGTCTATTGTGGATAATCATATATCCACATCTCGGAGAAGGTTACCCGAGATTCAAATGTCTCATACGGCCATTGTGTTATTTTCTAGAGTATAGGATGCTTCATACACTCAACCAGGGGACAAAATTCTCGTCACAATCTCCATTTGAAAGTATCTTCACTAATTGTCCCAAATATTCTGTATATCCTACTTATTCATCAATGAAGCTGATAAAGAAGTTCTTATAGTAGCTGCTAATCACCAGTGATTCTAATTTACAGTTATCAGTCAGAAGCAGTTTCAAACCTTCTAGAGTAAGTTGTATGACTACAAAACCCATTTAGTAAAACATCAATTAAGCTTAAATAAACTTTTCATAGTAGCTTGGTATAATATCAATCAAAAAATAGAAGCCTTAAAGCACCTCGGAGCCTTAGGCATGCGAATCAACTAGTCGTAAGAATGCAAAACATAATAAGGCTCTTAAATGTAAATGACCTTCAAGGCAATACCGGTACCTCCAGTACATTCACTCAATGCCAAAGAGTACTTGTTCTCACCAGATGGACATGCGCTCCAACCCTGGCCACCATTGTAAGCCAAATCACCATCTACGATACTGAAGCCAGGAGTGGCTGGAGCACGGCCAAATGGAGCCACATTGCCCAACTCACCGGTTTGGGAGTCCAAGTTGATACCTCTTCCAGAAGAGTCAACCAAAGAAGTCTTGTCATCCTGGAAAGACACCTCGAGGTTGGAACCTTCATCGCCTCCCACGGAGAATACGTGTGGGTGTGAGTCAACCTTCTTGATTGGAGTGTACTGGAACTGAGATCCAGAGTGGATGGCAACAAGAGTAAACTTCTTGCCTGGGACAACGTCAGATGGAGCCTCAGTTGGACCACTGCCGGAGTTATTGTCATCGGTGCATGTGCTAGTGGGCTTGCTGGTGGACTTGCTTGTGGTCGTGCTGGTGTCAGAGCTGCCAGTCGTGAAAGTATCGACGGTCTTTTGGCCGACAACCTTCAACACAAGACCCAAGCCGCCCTCACAGGATCCACCGTACTCGATGTGGTTGTCACTTGGGCAAACACCAAAGTTTGCCTTGGACTGGTATACCAATTGGCCGTTGTTAATAGCAAAACCGTCTTGGGACTTATCGGAAAGAACAAAGTTGCTGTCTTTGACAGTCAACCACTTCTTGGATGCAGTGTCACCCAAAGTACCATCATCGTTCAACACAAAGTCGACAGTGTCACCTTTGCTTCCAACAACGACATTGTCGTTGTTCAGAATAAGGCCCTGGTACTGGTACTGAGAACCAGATCTGATGGTGATGATGTTGAAACCCTGAGCAGCGAGGGTGGTGGCAATCATAGAGAGGATAGCTAACTTCATTTTGAATTTGTTGTTGTTGGTGATTGGAAATTACAAGATGGAGCGGTTCTTGGACCAACTTATATAGTCTTGCAAATGGAGTGACAATTTTGCACCCGAGTGGCTGCCTGCACGGTGCTGTATGTTATTAATAGGGTGCATCAAAACATCGACAATCACATAAATTGGGGTATGTATGCAGCGAATGACCTTGTTCTTGCGTCTTGTTTAGGTAGTGTTATTGCATTTACATGCCGCTTGACGTCACTGTATCGTGTTTTCTGTCAAGGTCACTTTTAATCCTCTTAATATTTTGATACCGTTGCACTCACGATGGCGTAGCCACTCTTAACTTTTAATAATGCAGATAATCAAAGTTTTATAGATGGACATTTCTACTCAATATTTCGCTTTCAAACATTGTTTTTAATTAATTCGCTTGCTTCGTGAGCAAACCAAGCTTTTTCGACTTTACATAATTGACTACCGAAGTCGTAACTAAATTGGATATACCATGTACCCATCAGTGCCACATGGCACAAATGAGCCGCATCAACCCAAACATTTGTCTTCTAAATTTGTCTTGTACACCCCGTGGTGCAAATCAGACCTATTGTCCTTTACAAAGCATAGTGGCATACGAGTAACCGAGAATGCCATATCCAAAGCCCTTCGCCAACACGAGGTAAAGAATTTCAATTCCTCGAGCTATTGCAATCGATTAGACTCGTTCTTTACAAGTTGGTGATTTCGGAGAAGATTTACCCACCCCAGACATCCACACTGGGCTCTGCATGTTCCTAACCCCAAGCGGATCTCGGTAGCAGAACATTTAATCTTGGTATGCAAGTTGATTTTGTACCCCTGACGTTGCATGACGAAACTATTGGTTTGGATCATAGATCATGCTGCGTCATGATGTTGTAATTTAATTTACTAATAACTAGGAATATTTGTACTATCTATATTTAGCTCTTGTCGAAATGGAAGAGTCAGCAGAACAGCTAGGTGCAATGTGGTAGTTCAATATGCCCTTATGTGTGTCTGTCAACTTTGCAGTTGCCACTTTTCTCTTGAAATCACAAGTTTTTCTCCACAAAATAATATTTTTCTGTCTTGACAAGTTTGCTAATGCAACCTTCTTCGATGGCACACTTGCCCCCACCAGGAACTGTTTGTTTGTGTGCAGGAACGTGACCCGCGGAGCACGTCAAAAAAAGAATCGCTTAATAGCTAAAACTTCTTGGCTTAGCAAACCTTACAATAAAGAGAAACTTGAGCCTATCAGAAAGATGAAACGTAGTATGTGACTGGCTTGTTTAGGAACTATTAAACGAAGAATAGTATCTATTTTTACCGACTTCCTCGCGTGGAACCATCATAAGGTAACATCCGGAGTTATAAATCCTGGATATATGGTCATTACTGCAACAATGACGTTTTTGTAAAATCAAGACGCCATTTGTTTGTTGCGGACCTGAGATTTAGTCCAATGCTTGATTTCCCCTAATTCCAGGTTTTTATTATTTTGGTGGTCTCTCAAATTATGTAGACCTTCAAAATTTGATTAATTTATACTCATTTCTTTCAGTACACTACTAGTTACTCCAGCACTCCGCAGACTGATTTTTCAGGTTACATAATTATCAACAATTCGGATATCCTAATCATACTGCTAAACCATCTTAAACTGAAATCATCCTAGACTATCCATATATTTACCACCTCCCTCTTTAAATTCTTGACTAAACATTCACGAGCCAAATCCACCCAGTCGTGCGCGCACCAACAAGTCGCCATTTTTTCCTTCTCTTAACTATAATCTTCAACTTCCATCTACAATGTTCTCGGCTGCTCGCTCAGATACCCTTTTTCTCGGCGGAGAGAAAGTCAGTGGCGATGATGTCAGAAACCAGAACGTCATGGCTGCTCTTTCTGTCGCCAATGTCGTCAAGTCGTCCTTGGGCCCGGTAGGTTTGGACAAGATGTTGGTCGATGATATTGGAGACGTGACCGTCACCAACGACGGTGCCACTATTTTGTCGCTCTTGGATGTCCAGCACCCAGCAGGTAAGATCTTGGTGGAGTTGGCCCAGCAGCAAGACCGTGAGGTTGGAGATGGTACCACGTCGGTTGTGATCATTGCATCTGAATTGTTGAAAAGAGCAAATGAATTGGTCAGAAACCAAATACATCCTACCACCATCATCACAGGCTACAGATTGGCGTTGAGAGAGGCTATCCGGTTTATCAAAGAGGTTCTCTCGCAAGACGTGAACGATTTGGGTAAGGAATGTATGGTGAGCATTGCTAAGACGTCGATGCTGTCGAAAATCATTGGCTCTGACTCGGATTTCTTTGGTAGAATGGTGGTGGATGCCATGTTGGCCGTCAAGACCACCAACCCTAAAGGTGAGACCAAATACCCCGTTAAGGCCGTCAACATCTTAAAGGCACACGGTAAATCTTCCACAGAGTCCATTTTGGTGGATGGATATGCATTGAACTGTACGGTTGCATCGCAGGCTATGGTGAAGAGCGTGAAAAACGCCCGTATCGCGTGCTTGGATTTGAACTTACAGAAGGCTCGTATGGCGATGGGTGTGCAAATCAACATCGACGATCCAGATCAGTTGGAGGAGATCAGAAAGCGTGAATATGGCATCATCATCGAGCGCATCCGCAAGATTATCAACGCCGGTGCAAATGTGGTGTTGACCACCAAGGGTATCGATGACTTGTGCTTGAAGGAGTTTGTTGAGGTGGGTGCTATCGCCGTCAGAAGATGTAAGAAGGAGGACTTGAGAAGAATCGCCAGAGCCACTGGTGCCACGCTCGTGGGAACCTTGGCCAACTTGGAGGGCGAAGAGACTTTTGAGTCGTCCTACTTGGGTCAGGCCGAGGAGGTTGTACAGACGAAAATCAGTGACGATGAATGTATCTTAATCAAGGGTACCAAGCAGCACTCGTCCTCGTCAATCATCTTGCGTGGACCTAACGACTACTCGTTGGATGAGATGGAGAGATCGATCCATGACTCATTGTGTGTGGTGAAGAGAGCATTGGAGAGTGGAAACGTTGTTCCTGGAGGAGGAGCTGTGGAAGCTGCTCTTAACATATATTTGGAGAGTTTTGCTACCACTGTAGGCTCCAGAGAACAGTTGGCTATTGCTGAGTTTGCCAATGCCTTGTTGATCATACCAAAGACTTTGGCGGTTAACGCTGCCAAGGACTCGTCCGATTTGATTGCCAAGTTGAGAACATACCACGCGGCATCCCAGACAGCAATGAAGGGCGACTTAAAGCGCAAGAAGTACAAGAACTACGGGTTGGACTTGATCAACGGACGCATTGTCAACGAGGTATTGCACGGTGTGTTGGAGCCCACCGTGTCGAAGATCAAGTCGTTGAAATCTGCCTTGGAGGCATGTATTTCCATTTTGAGAATCGATACCATGATCACGGTTGCTCCGGAGCCTCCTAAGGAAGATCCTCATCAACATTAATAGTAATAGATAATGGGAAGGTACCTCAGAGTATGGTAGTGGAGAAGTTGGTGGTTTAACAGCAAGAAATTCATAAAGTAATACAGATCGCTTAATGCACAATCTTTGATTGAAACCATAGTTCAAACTGTCAGTACATAAAGAATAAAATTCTACAGTCGACTCTAAGTATGCATGTATTGTTGAAGAAATGAATCAATAAATTTGAAGTAAAGAATTAGAGAAATGAAAGTATGCAATAAAAGTGGTTGAAAAGCAACATGAATGTCAAAGAAAAACTAGCGCACGGGAGCTGGAGGTAGTAATGTGTTGGAGAAGTTTGTTCTCTTGGAAAGAGGAATCTTGGTGTTGTTAAGTGAGGACATGGATCTCTCTCCCAATGGCTTTCTGTCCGCATGTGCCGTCAAGTCGTTGTAAGATGAAGCAGCACTCCTTAACGAATAAGAAGATGCGGAAGAATTCGAGAAAAGCGAATACTTGGATGAAGACCGCGAGGCAATCGAGGTAGTGCTCTGGTAGTTCGACAACCTGTAGTATTCCAGCTTGGCAGCTGACTCGGAAAGCATACGCTTCTCCAAGGATTGTTTGATTGGAACCAAGAATGGCTGCAACACCGTAACCAACTCGTCTTGGGCCACGTTCAAATTCCAATTCAATAATCCAATAAGTTCGCGCTCGGCAGAGTTCACTTCAGTGTTCGTCATGAGCCCGTCGGTATACTTCGTCCAGTGCTTGTTCAAAGGACTGGAGTCGTTGAGAGATTTTGCACTCAAAATCAAAGCAGCCAAAAATATCCGGTGACGGGTGGTCTCCATACCCACCGCGTTTCCAGGCAACACATTTCTCAAGCGATTGAGGTACACCAAAGATGCCATCAACGTGGGAGTCTGAACGTTGGAGTATTCAATCAATCTGTTGATGAATTTGGTCAAAGATACACAAGTAACGGGAGTAACCACAAGTGAGCCGATTTGCGATGACATGTTGGCCTTGGGCTTCACTTGAATTACCGAAGAGGTGGTGGAGGCCAAAAACTCAACCATTTCCTGTGTCACTGGTTGGCGAGAGAAAAGTTTGAGTGCTTCTTTGTCAGACATGGTAGTAGTGAAGACAGCCGGTGCTGGCAAGGTATCAAGAAGAAGGTATCAAAAAGACGAAGGTATATGGAATAGAGATAACCACAGACAAGGAAACTAAAAAAAATCTTGAAGGGTTCTGCGGGTTTTATAAACGAGGAATGCCATTTCAACACCATTACCGGATTAGGCTTAATGTAGGAGGAAAAACGTACCTTTCTGCATCTTGGCGCGTGTTGGTGCCCTCATTACGCGCTTTCTCACAGGCACTGGTGGTAAACAGCGCCAGGTTGCCATGGTAACGCGCATCTATTCGAAGCATGGAATTGTTGTTACTGCAATGGCGTGCAAGGTATCATAGAGTATACCCACATCTTAGAACACTCAACATCTGAATTATGAATATGAACTTTCTAGAGGTGTGAAGAGGTGATTGTCTGAGAACGAAGAGGCTGAAATTCTCGTTTTATCTCTCTGATATTGCAGGGATATTTTTTGCTGCAGTTCGTTTATTTCGCATCCTTTTTTTTTTTTTTTTTTTTTTAAAAACCTTTTTTTTTTTTTTTTTTTTTTTTTTTGGTTTTTTTTTTGGCCCTTTTTTATGGGTTTTTTTTTTTTTAAACTTTTTGTTGGGGAGTGGTTTTGATTT
>Ga0160505_101060_pt1 | contig 13667 bp, 5 predicted proteins | sample DIDeMG_FD_108225 | JGI IMG/M metagenome (GOLD analysis project Ga0160505, IMG submission 108225) | Enriched chicken feces microbial communities from UW Madison campus, WI, USA - DID2874_E49_Stillage MG | ecosystem: Host-associated > Birds > Digestive system > Large intestine > Fecal ... | reverse complement strand
AGAAAAAAAGTAGAAAATCGTTTTTAAAGCCTCAATAGGGGATTAAAGGATTTACCGACAAATAGAAAAAAAAAAGTTTAAGAAATAAAAAACCGCACAAAAAAACAACCACAAAAAAAAAAAAAAAAAAAAAAAAAAAAAAAAGCACGCGCACGGCGGTGTACCTGTCACCAGGTATCGATCGGTAATCCAAGGTAAAGTCTTCAAAGTCAGTAACATCAGGAGCGGTGGCGGATGTGGGTTGTTCTCTCTGACAGGTTGTAAACAGACAATTCTTTTTTCAATAGAAAACAAGTGTTGTATTTCGATACTTTGCCCACAACGTGCGCATGTATAAAGGCGCTTAATTTCATGGGCGGCTCTACGATTTTGATTAATTGTTCTTCGATCTTTATGCACACGTACAGCTTTGTTGATTATATACAAAAGAGACTGAAAAACTAGAATATATATATAAATAAAATTAATAATAGACAATGCCACATAGTGTTAGTTTTTAGCGCTCACAAGTTGCCAACAGAAAAAAGGGTTTAAAGAAAACAACAAGACGACGCAAATACGAAGGTAGCCATGATTGTGATGGTGTTAACTCCTGTACCCAAGTCTGGTATATCTCTACATTATCACTTAGAGTTATTGATATTATACTCAATGGTCTACTCTCACATAGACAATGATTTAAAATAATAATAATAATAATAATAATAATAATAATAATAATAATAATAATGATAAAAAAAAAGGTTTTGGTTTGGCTACATCTCATGATGGTCCCTTAACAAGGTGCCATAAACACAATCAGATAATCTTGTTTTTTTCAATTCCAAAACGATTGTACTCAAGTCATTTCATTTCCATTTTAACCAAACCACGGTAGTAGCAATCGCATGATGAATAGCTGAATCATACAAGGCGTGCACTCTGGCAACGTTAACAATTGGCTTAAAAATAAAAACAATTAATAATTACAATTTGTAATAGTAGCAGCAACAGTATCAATTGACAAGTGGCATACCCATATACCATTTATTTTCTAGTGGTTAAAACAAACCAATTTGTTCTTTTGTTTTTGCGCGACTTTAGCGTCAACTGGGTGGCTGTTACCACTATTAGTATTATTGTTTCTCGTGCTTAATACTTGAGTAATAACCTTTCGCAGATTTGACTCTGCGCACAACTGCTGTTGCCATTCTCCACAACTAGCCTGGTTCTTTCTCATCATGAAATGTCAATTGAACTATAATCATGCTGAATATAAAAGAGGTGGCATATTCGCCTTATTTTTTTTTTTCTTCTCTCTTCCCTATATCATTTATCACCATCATCAAGAGTTCTAGCTCTACATCAAAACTTTTTAATTTTAACCTCAACTACTTCTTTATTACATATTATCCACAATGGCTATCAAGGTTGGTATTAACGGATTCGGTCGTATCGGCCGTCTTGTCCTGCGTAACGCTCTCAAGAACCCCAATGTCGAAGTTGTTGCGGTGAATGACCCTTTTATTGGCCCCGAATACGCTGCCTACATGTTCACCTATGATTCGACCCATGGCCGTTACAAGGGTGAGGTCTCTTCAAATGATGGTACCCTTATCATTGATGGCAAGCACATCAAGGTCTTTGGTGAGAAGGACCCCTCCACAATTCCTTGGGGCTCTGTCGGCGCTGACTACATTGTCGAGTCCACTGGTGTTTTCAAGACTATTGAGAAGGCCTCTGCCCATCTCAAGGGCGGTGCCAAGAAGGTTGTTATCTCGGCACCATCGGCCGACGCACCCATGTTTGTTGTCGGTGTTAACGAGGATAAGTACACACCCGACCTGAAGGTCATTTCCAATGCCTCTTGTACTACCAACTGTCTTGCCCCCCTGGCCAAGGTTATTAATGACACATTTGGCATCAAGGAGGGTCTCATGACCACTGTGCACTCCATCACTGCATCACAGAAGACCGTGGATGGTCCCTCACACAAGGACTGGCGTGGTGGCCGTACTGCCTCTGGCAACATTATCCCCTCTTCCACTGGTGCTGCCAAGGCCGTTGGTAAGGTCATCCCCGAGCTCAACGGTAAGCTTACCGGTCTCTCTCTCCGTGTCCCCACTGTCGATGTTTCGGTTGTTGATCTGACCATTCGCTTGGAGAAGAGCGCTTCTTACGACGATATCAAGCGCGCCGTCAAGGCCGCTGCTGACGGTCCCCTCAAGGGAGTTATTGGCTACACTGAGGACTCTGTCGTCTCCACTGATTTCATTGGCGACACCCACTCTACCATTTTCGATGCCTCGGCCGGTATTTTGTTGAACGAGAACTTTGTCAAGCTCATTGCTTGGTACGATAACGAGTACGGTTACTCTGCCCGTGTGGTTGATCTCCTTGTCCACATTGCCAACGTTGATGCTAAGGCTTAAATTCATTAGCGGACCCAGCTTTTTATTTTTTTATAGTTTTTTTGCCTCAATTAATTTGCTGTGTAACTAAATAATTCAAATGAACATGTCTTAATAAGAACCTTTTAATCCCTCTTATAAATCATTAAAAAAAAAAAAGTGATCTGCTGAGATTAAATGAAAGCACGTAGATTATGGTTATGAAAATAATGAAAGTAATTACTATTAATGATTAGAATGTGCGCGTGTTATATTTATATATAATACATATATGATAAATCACCGGCGTAAAAACGCTTCTGCGGCCAGCGACCGCGACAACTTGGCACGTTGCTCAAGCCGTTTGGCAACATAATTGTGCATGCCCTTGAGCCGCAAAATGCGCAAAATAATATCCTCCAACCCGGGCGATTCACGCTCCGCATCTTGTAATTTTTCTTTTTCCTGTTGTAATGCACGTCGGTTGCGGTGGGCCATGACGGTATTAGAGCGGCGCAATTGTTCGTGGACCGACACGTAATTACGCTGTTGTAATTTTTTAAAGCTCTTGGACGCCTCATTCTCGCATTCACGAATAAGCTCGTCGGTTTCGCGGTCATAGTAATTTGATAATCCTGCAAAAAACTCTTGGTACTGCTTACCCTTGAGGATCTCCATGGGAATACCATTGCCATCATGGTTAAAAAACTTGACAAAAGTATCAACCCAGATTGACAAGTCATCCTTTTCGCGGTTGGTCAAGGGAGTTTGATAGCATGGTTTGCCCGACAGCGGCGGCAACAGCAAAAGCTCCAAGGCGTCCAAAATCACTTCCCACGTTTTGGTCATAACCTTGATCTTCATTGATGGCGTAAGATACAAATGCAAAGTAGCAAAGTTGTTATTGAGGTAGTCAAATAGAGGATTCAGCGGTTCTGTCACGTCTCTATCTCCGGGCTTATTGGCCTTTGACAGCCAGCTGGACATCACTTTTCCTAGATTTGCATTCGTGGTGGACTTAAGATTTTTAGCAGAAACAGCATAGTTGATAAAAGCCGAGAACTTGTTGACAATTGTGCGAATCATCTCCGACTCAGTTCTCATAAGCGTTCGTAAACTCTTACCAAAATAAAACCGAATATCATCGCGCTCGCTTTCCATAGTGATCATAATGCGGAGCTGACCCTGCGGCTTGAGATCTATCCATTCTTCCTTAGTGATGAAATCCTGAAAGGCCTGAGGATCCAGAGGAACTAAAGCACGTCCACAGACACTATGGTCCGTAATCGAATTCTCGTCCCAAACTGTGAGCCATATACTACTAGCTTCACCGAGTGTGAACTCAAATGTTTCATTCCATACTGGATTGAGATCTTCATAGATGGTTCGAGTCCGGCCAATCTGCTTCTTTCTCGCATCAAGAACCAAAGTAACATAAGGATCACTCAGACCGTTGGTGTCGCAGGCTCTCAGATCCGTAGCCTCAACAATCTTGATAGTGAAGAAAAATGATTTTGGCTTTGAAGAAGTGCGAATAACTCGCGCCAGGTATGAATGCTGCTTCTCAGAGTCAACCACAGCCTCAATCTTGTCCAGCTCAATCTGCGCTCTTTCGATATCATTCAGTTTAACACATGTGGTCTCCAAGAAATTATAGGGCTTAAAGTCAATGCCACCGTTGACGGCATTGATGGCAGCGTTAAGCCACTTTTCATGACGAGATCGGTAAACTTGGGTTCGTTGATCATCCTCTTGAGCCAGGTCTCTTTGAAACAATGCATAAACCATGTCAGAGTATTGCACAATAGCATTCGATATGCCCTATAAAGAGTTAGCTTAAAACAAAAAAAATAAAAAACAAAAAAGACTCACCTTCATCAACTGGGTGTAAAACAAGGCAATATGAATCTGATTCTCCCAACTCAGATCTCGCACTGTATTGATGGTTTGATTAAAAGAAATAAAAGCATCGGTTACTGAAGAACTGATACGACTGGCGTTTTCGTCTTCTCTAGCTGTTGCAGAAAGTAGAAACTGGTCGCTGGTGACCATATTCTCAATCCAAGTAGAAGGGACATTTGACGCAAGTTCAATCTGCTTCATAACAAGAGGTTCCAGCCGTGCCTCAATATCAAATGAAAATGGCTTGTCCTTAATTACTTGCTTGTAAATGTATCTGGTTTCCACCAGTGTGTTGTATAATTCTGTAACACTCTTTAATGAAAGCGTCTCGTCACGGGCCTGTAAAGTCTGGATAATGTACTGAACCATTAAATTGGAATCCTCTGAGAAAGACCGAAAATTGGAAGAAATGACAGTTAAGGCAACATCGACTTTACCAAATAAGGGCATTTTGTTTCGTTTCTGGATCAGCCTGGCACGATCCAGTAAGACATTTGCTACATGAAGGACGTGCTCGTAAGAAAATGTATGACCGCGTGGAATCTCTGATACCAATTCTTGATATTTATCTTCAGCCACCTCTTTGACTTTCTGCCTCATTTCTTCAAATTGCTCAGGCGTTGGTGATAGCTCTGGATATCCTTCAATTTCTGCGTAGTCAAGAACAGACTGGCCCAAAAACCTGATTAAAGGGTTGATTTTAGGTGGTGGTGTAGATAATATAGCGTCAAGTTTTCCAATAATTTGATCCACAGTGTATCCGTAAATGTCCTTCATTGTTGAATACGATAATGTTTTATCACAGTTTGGCCATGCATTTAAATCAAATTCTCCTTTGGTATACTCAGTAATTTGATGTGTAGCTAACTGGAATACCTCCTCAGACATTTTCTGCATTGAGAAAAGCCCCCGCTGATATAAATCTGATGAAACGTTCAGCAGCAAAAGAGATCGGGTAATAGGTGTGATTCTCCAAGCGTTTCCAACCTTGTTGAGGAGCTCAGAGGAGTCTTTTGACAAAATCAGATTCGAATCATTATGCGAGTCATTCCTGAGACAAAGTTTTAAAAGCATATGGTAAAATGATTTTGTGTCTGGTGGGGTGAAAAAATTGTCGCCATTTGAATGTGAAGCAGAGGTTGAGCTGAGCGATGATTTGAATTTAACAAAAAAATTGATCTGATGATCAATCTGGGCGAGTTCTGTGGCTTTCCATGCATTGAATGAGCTTTCTGATGAAAAGTCAGGCCGCTGATAACTAGGATGTCGGCTATTAATTTTCAGATCTTCTTGGAAAAACTTCAACTCTGCGACCGCAGCCTGTTCAGTTGCTTGCGAGGAGAGCTGCTTAATCATTTGCTGAACATAATCTGGAGAAAATCCAAACAAATTGGTAAGAAAAGTAGCAATACCCATGTCGGACAACTTAAAAGATGGCTTGATAGTGGTATCAATATTAAGCGACCCAGAAATTGAATTACGATTGTTGTGGCCATTTGAGAAAGGCTTGGATGGGGCCAGAGTTTCTCCCTTGGAGAAAGAAGTCTTAAAACCCTCCAACTCGCTAATGAGAGAGGCATGAGAAGAAGAATATCCCTTTTCGACTAAAAGATCAATTAGGAACTGGTTGAATCGAGCTGCGTAAACACCAGGATTGTTGGGATTCGCCTCGTTGGTTGTGGAGTAGTAGATCTGAAGCTCTTTGTTGGCCTCTTTCAAAAAAAGCATAAGCAGTTCAAACGGACTTCGAGACACGCTAATTGTTTCTGCAGCTTGACCGCGAAAAGATGTATAAAACCGACCAAAAATTCTTTTTGAAAGATCATCTGGACTGTACTTTGAATTTGGCCTTGTAATCTGTAATTCCAAGCGAGAGGTGATCATGCTGACAATGTTTTTTGGCAGCTTACTTTTCGAGTTTTTCATTTTATCAAGAGACGAGCTAGGCATGGTTGACGGACTTCCGTTCAAAACACCACCGTAGGAACTGCGACGAGAATGGCCTGGGGAATGAGGAACCTGTATGTTCTGCGGCGTTTCTGATGCCCTGAATCGGGCTTCTGTACGATAGTACAGAATTGCCAGCTTCAAAACATATGAGAATAAAGCATCCTTGTCCACATTTGTAGTCAAGCCGGTTTCAAATCGGCTGAGATTCGTAGAGACAGCTCTACGAGGTACTGTTCGATTGGACATATGCTAGTGGAGGAAGGGTTGAGGTGACAACTACAAGGAGAGTGTTAGCGGGTTTGTGAATATGGAACTACTACTGATTTACTAGAAGATCATACTGTTCAAAAAGCAAAAGGAGTTTGTGCCTGGAAGATTTGCTTGAATCTGGAGGATGCAATGAAGTGCTGGTGGTGCTACGAAATGCAATTGCAAGGAGCAGCGTTTAGTTGACACAAGGAGACAAAGAAAATGCTAAAGGAGAGCAGAGATAGCTCAAAAGTATGCCTGAAGGGAAGGATGTAATAGGAAGAATAATGAGAAAATGTAGAGAGTTGTTAACAGTAGAGGAAGGGTGGAATGAAGAAAGTGTAAAGAGGAAGAAGTAAAAATAAAAATAAAAATCCCTAAAATCTGTAGCCAGAGAAATCAACATCATGGCAATTATTATTATTATTATTTTTATTATTATTATCAGTATTATTTTTATTATGTATGTGTTTCTATTTTTTGGTTCCCACATTCCACACATAGTAAATAACCTATACGCATACTGTGTAAAGTGTAGAGTTTGTTAAAGAAAATTATAAACAAGGGCTAGGGTATCTACTGATGACATAAGCTTTGGTTTTCATTATCCCTAAAAACCATGATTTCTGTGATAAAGCAGCTATGCTGCATTATTGTAAAATTATCATAAAACAACATCATTCATTAATACCAAAAGAATCTATATGGGTCATGGACGTGTAAGAGCACTGGTCAGACACAGGACTCACTCACATTGTTTCCGGTCATTGAGATAGAACAGACAAGAAAAAATGCCCCTAACGTTGTTGTTTTTCTCCAATAGAAATTGGGAATGCTTTTCATGTCAATACGAGGTTTTTAGGTGCCATTTCACGCCCTAGGTGCCCCCTTTCAACTACGCTGGTATCTGTACTAGTAGCAGTACTAAGAAGTAGTAGTGGTAGCGATAGGAATATCAATTATTCCGGAATTTATATGGCAATTTTATTCAGAGTAAACCACACAGTATGACCTTTAGACTCTATGCAGCGGGGCTGTACGCATAAGAAGCGGGAATTCAAAAGGCTTAGAACTATTCCGTGAGCTGCATAACTTCCTCAGTGTGAAATCTCAGGGAGCTGAGATCATGCTAACCAGCCTGAAAGATTCTGAAAAATGTGGGAGGAATCAAGCAGTATCATTCCACTTTCCAAAAGAAATTGGATGACGACATCGTAACCCCTTGAAGGCTTGTATGAAGCCCGTATCTCTCTACATTCAAAGTAACCTATTTTCTGTAACAAAAAGAAGTAATGTTTTCAGTTTTTTTGTTTTTTTTCTTAACCATAAAACAAAACTTATGTAGGCAAATAGATTCAAGCTGGACTTAGTTACAGACATTGCCAAATAGACGGTAAACCCGTTTACTGTAAACATATTTAAATATTATATCGTTAAAAAACACAATATGCAAACAATAAAGCTACATATTATTAGTCCTTTAGACAACGAGTCCGTGTGGTTTAGATCAGCGAGAGTCTGTCGGCTGGCGAGAACTAGATATTATTTATAGAGTTGCAAAGCTTGGTTGAGAGTCCCAGGTATGTTTTCAGGGTTAATAAAGCCAGATGCAAAAAAATTAATGATTATAAAAAGATTATAAAAAGCCTCCCCCTGAATTTTCGCTTTATTACTGATAAAGTATTAGAGTGCTAACCGCTATTTTTAATCCCCGTTGAATGTTCATGATAGTTGATAGTCAGATAGGCCTGTGTGTGAATCGAGACCATATTGTTATTCTATCTACCTGTTGATTGTAAGCATCCTGAACTGTTTGATATCTCACTTTTTCAAAAGTTTAAAGCGATAAGTCATGCGGCCAGAAAAACCATCTTCTATTTAGCTATGAACAAACAGACATGGATTGTTTAATCGTATTGTATCGCAAAAGCCTGTTAGGATTATTGATAATCACAATGTAGTATATAATATCTAGCTGGCCGTTGGTTAGTGCCTATACTGTTTCAGTGTATCAATACGTCAAGTTTACCTTTTTCCTGATACGTGTATGATTAAAACAAATCTATTATCAAGCACTCATTAAAAAATTTGTCAATGTGCCATTTTGCAAATCCGAGGCACTAAAATGATTGTCTTCTTTTCAGTTGATAATTGTATTCCAATGGGGGTTTCCCCTCCTCTCTATTGATACCTTTTTGACAGGTCTTTTCGCACCCTGCATTTTGGCAATTCTATCTCCTTGACTGCTTGACCACTAATAAGCCATGCCCTCTTTCCATTTAACGGGCACCCATCTACACCGGTGCCGGTAAATCTGGTTCTATACATAAAGTAACAATACCGAGCACAACTGTAGTCCACGTGAGTGATATTAATATAACAGATGAGTATTCATTGAGTATTAGCTACTGTTGCTGGTGATAGTGCTTAAAAAAGTCATGACAAAAAGGTACACACTGTATAAATGAAGCCTATATTACGAGCAGTAATGATGAGTGCAAACAATAGCTGTTATTATAGGACCCTTTACTGGTTCCAGAGCGTAAAGGCACGAACAAACAACAAAGACCTGGCCATTACGTTGTATCTTTCATATCATTGGTGGCTCCTGTCTTCCCTTTCTTTTACTGCCGTTGTCTGTTGGCCAAACTCATGTGTGTGCATTTGGTTCTTATCTCCTTTTTTGATGATCTTTCATAGAACTATTGTAATGCTTTATTAATTTCATTCCTGGTGGTGTAATTGTGTGCGTGCGTACGTATATGCATGTAACCGAACTCATCCCATATTTTCCAAACAAACAATAACAACAACAAAAAACAAAACAATAACATACCCTTCACTTTACTACACGATTCTACATCAAAATTTCACTATTCCTCTCTTCCCCACAACACAACCAATACCCCCCGGGAAAAAAAAGACAAGCAGTTGGTCCCACATTTATGACCGTTACGACCTATTATGCCACGGCCGTGGGCGCACAACATGCCGGTGCTACCTACACTGACTCTGAGTCTGATGGTGATGGTGAGGGTCTCATTTACCAGGCCTATGAATCAAGCCCTCGCGACGGCTATCTTTACCCCTTTCTTAGCACTTTTCCCACTAGCGGGCGCGGTAGCAACGGTGACAATGACTACGATGATGGCAGTGAAACGACGGTACTATTACTCCGCGGCGAGCCGATTGAAATTACTAAGCGCGAGCTTGCACTGCTGCCGGACAGCATCATCATAACTCTTTCGAATAGCATCATTGTACCTGAAAATGACGACGTTGTCTATGGGGCTCACGAGTACTATGACACACGCGCGGGAACTGGCGCTGGCGCCGACCCACCCATGATTGTCGACTACTCTCCTGCGTGTCTGCGTTATATCCTCGAGTTTTACCGCGAGACGGCGGGAGCATCGTCACCATTACCACGCTCATCGCCAGCAGCTGTAATGACAGTTGATCAAGCAATACCACCTTCGCCGCTGCCTCCACCTTCAGTACTCCTATTACGCGAGGAACTCGAGTACTATTGCATTCCCGCGCGGCCCAACCTGCCCCCAGAGACGCTCAACTACATTAAGCATGAATGTGGCCTATTACTTTTACAAACTGACGGAGTCTTTAGCGGGTTCCGTGATTGTGATGATGATAAAGAAGCATTGGCAACAATTCCAGCTGCCGCAGTGCAGGAGGATGCGCGTGTACGCGCAGTACTTATGTGCAATGGCGTGGAGGACAACGCTGTCTGGGGTGTCCGTGAGATGGAGCCCGGCCGAACAATGATTAGTAGCTTGCTACTAGTGCGGCTGGAAGAGGATGGTGATATTGGCAGTGGGTACCGCAGCGAGGGAATGTCCGGGGTCATTGAGGGATCTGCAAGCAGCCTGAACCTCGCCACACCGAACGCAGCCATAGAAACAGCAGCAACAGAAGCCGCAGTAGCATCAGCGGAGCTACCCATTGTAAACGACTCAAAAAGTTCAGTCACTATTAGCAACATCTCGAACAGCATCAATGACGACAGCACCAGCAAACTTGATGTAAAGATACAAGAAACTGTCACACTACTGGCCGATGATGACGAAATTCCCACAAAGGTTACACAAAAGGATGATAGCGATTATGATGATGATGATGAAAGTAACAATACCAATGACAATACCCATAAGTCTCACACGAGCAATTTATCAAATAAATATGATAACGACCGCCAAGATCATATTCGGGACTCCAACTACGCCGATGCCGAGGAGGAGGATGAAGAAGAAGAAGAAGAAGACGATGATGATATAGAAAGTGTTGCATTCTTGCCGCTTGTTGCAGCCACAGATCTCACGGAGTTCCGCCGTAAGCCCGCACGTCGCTGCTGGTGGTCCAAGTTCACAGTGGAAGATGTCGACGGGTACGGTGATGTCACGCTTCATGTGCGCAAAGTCTGGGTGCTCGAGGTGTGTAGCACGTAGCAGCGGGAAACAGCAATGAGGAAACAAGAATACAATCAAATTCATTAGACATTGTGGATTATATGTATATATGTAAGGATTCTATCATGGTTTTTTTTCTTTTTCTTTTCAATCATATTTTTTATAATAGCCACAAGTCCTGGATTGTAGAATCACAATTATATGTTTTTAAACGGCCATAAGTTTTTTTTTTTTGGTTGGTCATAATGACAAGATCACGTAGCCACCCAAATATTGTTAACTTTTGCTTTCTGCTGCTGTCCCTCCCCAAGGGGGGCTTTTTTAAAATAAACGCATTTTTTTTCTGCGCATTGTTTCCAATAAGAAGGAATCATCGTCGTCATCGTCGTCATCTTTGTTATTTGTGGCGGCACCGGGGGTGCTGCTGCGACTACTATTCCGGGTAGAGGCAATACCAACAAAATTAGGCAAGATGGTAGCCGAGGTTGTAGTTTTAGAAAAGTCTGAAAGGCTTAAAACTCCATCCCGTTCATTTTCTTCATCGTCTTCTTCTGCTGCTTGTTCGTCTTCATCATCGTTTACAAACCCAAGTCGGTCTTCTTCAGATTCGGAAGAAGAAGAGGCAGAGGCAAGTTCTGATTCGGCTGTAGGCACAGATACAGGCGTCGGTGTCCTGGTTGGGGCAGGCACAGACACAGGCGTCGGTGTCTTTGTTGAAACAGTCGCAGGTACAGGCACCGGCGTCTTGGTTGAAACAGGGGCGGATACAGGCTCCAGCTTCTTGGTTGAGGCAGGCCCCGCTGGCTGCGCCTTAGTCAGCAGCATAGCTGCAGGTTCAGAAGGTGCTCTCGGCGCCGGCTTTGATAAGGACACAGACTGCTGCCGGGTAATAGTAATCCGGTCGCTCAGGTCCTCGTTATTAGGCTTATCAGCGCCAGCGCTGTCACTTTGCAACGGAGAACGAGCTTTACTTTTCGCCTCACTAGTACCGATAATTTCAATAGAGTTGCCATTGTCCTTTGCTATGACTTGATTCTTTTTGCTGTTATCCATTTCGTCGGCAGCGCGTTTGCGCGAATTGTTTGAACTGTTTGAAGTCGGCTGTGGCGTAGAAGAACAAGGAGACGGAGCGGCGGTTCTGGGGTGAAGGGGTAAAGGCTGCAGCCGTTCCGACAGTGGAATATTGTTATCATTGTTCCTCGTCGTACTGGCGTCAGCACTACCATTCGCGATAGCGGCTCCCTGATTGCCGTTTATATTTTTCACAGCCGGGCCTTTGCTAGAAGAGGCTTCACTATTATTCCTTGTGGGAACCTCCCCCAGGATTTTGTCGATAACATTACATGCCTTGGACAACGTAATCGGAGTGCCATCGACGATTTCATCAAAATAGTCCATCACCAACGGCAATCCAGAAGCATTGACACCATCTCCATTAATCCCATTCAATGAGGAATTATCTCCAATCCTTTGATTCATGCTGAGCTTCAATCTTAGGATCAAATCCAACGCTATCGTTGTCCAAAACTCAGGAAAACCATTCTCTTTGGTTTTATTTTTGGAGTTACTCCCCAAGACGTCAATATTTTGCAATAATTCGTTGCTCTGAACTTCATCATAACGGTATCCAGGTGACTGTAAAGCGTCATTGAAATTATCAAAAGCAGACATCATGTTATGAATAGCATGATAGTTTTGCCAGCGATTTTCCATTTCCTGCAGTTTATTTTCGTGCTCTGAACTTTTATTGGGTTTCTTTTTATCGGCTTCAATCAGGGGTTGTTGTTGTTGATGAAGTGCCAGGTCCTGTTCTTCATCCCATCTTCCTCCGGAGGTCATTTTGTCCAAATATTGTATAATTTCCCCAAACGAAGCACATTTCTTTAGAGGCGCGTAGCCTCTGGGAATTATGCAGTGATCAATCACATTGTCCCTATATTGTCGTGATGCCCAGATCCCGGCGTAAAGGGTCTCAAGTACGCTACAGAACCGCGTGAGCGTTGAATTAAATTTCTCTGACGAGACATCCCAAGTATAATATTTTGCCGGGATTTCCTTAAGCACATAGGGTACCAGATAATTTTGGGTTCTTCTGCTGAAAAAATACAAGCCGCGCCTTGCAATTTGCTCTTCACTGCCGGGATGTCGCATCTCCTGGTAAGTGGCATCAACTCTATTGTTGACCCGACTGCGTAGCATTGATATCACATTGAAACTCTTCTTCTCGATATCATTTACTACATATTCAGGCCAAGCTACCAAGGCATATTGATTATTGCAGTGATCAAGAATTTTACCTTCGATTTCAGAGCGCCAAAAGCGATAAAAGTTGGTTGAGCCTCGCCCCGATCTCTTGAGACTCGTGATTCTGAGAGGAGGAAATGTGAAATTGAGCGGGTTGGTGTGAGGTCGCCGCTCATTTTCAGAAATAATCTTGTTTAAGTTTATCGTTTGTATATTGTCACGCCAGTCGGTGAGCGAGCTTCCCATGGTGATATGTTCTGCAGTTTGTGGAAAAAAAAAATTAAGCAAAAATTGACGATTTAATTCGTGTCTCGACTTTGTACTTGGCCTAGATAATAATTAATAATGAAACGTTAATGAATATCAAACCAAAAAATACTATTGTACTAATAGAATGCGTGTGTTGTAATAATATGTGTAGTGAAACAACCCAGAAAGTGGTAGTTTCTGTGTGGTGATGTGGGAAAATACTTTGAGTTGCGAAGGTTTAAAACTTTTTTTTTTTTTTTTTTTTTTTTTTTTTTTTTTT
>Ga0160505_101059_pt1 | contig 13672 bp, 19 predicted proteins | sample DIDeMG_FD_108225 | JGI IMG/M metagenome (GOLD analysis project Ga0160505, IMG submission 108225) | Enriched chicken feces microbial communities from UW Madison campus, WI, USA - DID2874_E49_Stillage MG | ecosystem: Host-associated > Birds > Digestive system > Large intestine > Fecal ... | reverse complement strand
TCGCTAATCAAAGGCTTAGCTCCGCGTAGATGCGCGCCAGGCTGGGGCTAATCTCCCCCATTGTCCCATCGTGGCCACCCAAATCTGCATAAATATCATTATTAAGCTCGGCATAATCTTTTGCTGCGCCAGACGGGTGAGATTGGTGCGGACTCGCGGACATTGCATGTTCTCCACGCTGCACCCAAGATTTTTATCAGGGATCGCCACGATCCAGGATCCGGCCGAACGTTCCTGTTGGTCGATACCGCATGCTGACATTCCAGACACCTGAGAAAATACTTCCGTCAAGCTGCCCCCGAAAGCCATGCAGCTCCCTCGTGCACCTCACGTGATCTTCACGCGCCCATGTTTGTGATGACGGAAGTAAACCGTGCCTGAGTGGGATTCGCCCCCCACCCCCCCGCTTGCTAGGCTGCCTGGGCGCTGGGCTGGTGTTTGCAGATTACAGTTTGGGATGACTGTAGCTCTGTAGGCGATCGGTTTGTGTGTGCGCTTGTTGACGCGCCTGACCTTTTCAACGATCAACCCATCACGCTCTTCCAATCCATCCTCCATCACCTTCCAACACCACCCATCCCAAACAACCCAAATGCCCTCCCCACCACCAATAGGGCTACACGACACTGTCGACCCCTCAATGCTCGACGCGTCCACAAGCGAAACAGGAGCGGCCGGCAGCATACTCTTCTCCGAGCAGGTACGCGACCAGGACGAGTTTGCAGGTCCCAGTTCGCGGCGGTATGGGAGGGAAGACAGGAGGGAAGGACGAGACGACGGCGACCGCGAAGAAGGCGACATGGATACCGAGGACTACATGGCCAGCAACTTCTTCTACGTCGAAGACGACACGGTATCGTCGGGTACACCAGGCATTGTTGTCGGCGGCGAGCGCGAAACAACCACAGTCGAGGACGACAAAATGGAGGAGGACGCCCCTCCAGACGCGGACAACCCTGAGGTCAACTTTTGGATGGACTGCATCAGGGACCCGGATGCAGGCGATGGCGAACAGGTCGACAACAACAACACACCACGCGCAGGACCATCACGCTCAACACCACGGCAAGCGAGCACCAGCAAACGGACGCGTGTTCCCTCCGAGCAAATGACGCGCGTTATCGAACGACAACCGGACGCTGACGAAGAAGCAATGTTCCTCGCAGAGAACGAGCAAGACATGGAAGAGGACATGGAAGAGGACGAGGAGGAAGAGGATTACGACGAGCCCGAAAGTTATCACTCGGGTGACTCTGACGAGTACGAGATGGACCACCGCCCATGGCTGGAACGGACAGCCGTCAAGAAGGACATCTCCAGCTTATACACCATTAACGGTCTGTGGAATCCAACCCTCGACACGTACCGGTATCGTGTTGTCGACCGTCTCGGAGAAGGAACGTTTTCGTCCGTGTACCTCGCCCACGACGCACTACACAACCTCCACGACAACTCATATTGGTGTGACGACGAGACGCCCACAAACCCCGAAATGCTTTACGAAACTTCCAACAAGAAGGTCGCGCTCAAGAAGATTCTTGTCACGAGCTCACCGACGCGTATCGAGAACGAGTTGTCGATCCTCGAGAACCTGCGCGGATGCCGACATGTGTCTGCCCTGGTCTCTGCCTTCCGTGATGAGGACCAGATCATCATCGTTCTTCCCTATCACCAGGCTGACGACTTCCGCTACTTTTACCGATTGATGGACCCGCCAAAGATCAAGCAGTACATGACGTGTCTGCTCCGCGGTCTCAAGGACATCCACGCGCGCGGCATCATCCACCGTGACGTCAAGCCGGCAAACTTCCTCTTCGACTACGAGAGCGGAAATGGTGTTCTTGTCGACTTTGGTCTGGCAGAGCGTTACGTCCCTCTTCGTCGACCAACGTGCCAGCATGAGCCAGCCACGCGTGCAAACCTCCATGGTGTGCGCACCAAAACAAACGACACTGTTACGGTCGAGCAAGCGGTCTACGACGCACGCAAGAGGGCAAAGTCGGGCGAGGGGCGTATCGGTTTCCGCCAGGAGGACAGTCGTCCAGCCATCAAGACGAACCGTGCTGGCACCCGAGGCTTCCGCGCACCCGAGGTGCTTCTCAAGTGTCCTGACCAGACCGTCGCCATTGATATCTGGTCTGCCGGAATCATGCTCTTGTCGATCCTCGCGCACAAGTTCCCCGTCTTCAACTCGACCGACGATATCGAGTCGCTAATGGAGATTGCCGCAGTCTTTGGACGCGGTGCCATGGAACGTTGTGCTATGCTGCACAGTAAGTGTAGATCTTAGACGAGAGACTAACAGTAGATCGCACTATCATTACCAACGTTCCCACCGTGGACCAACCCCCAGAATCCATCCCCGCACTAATCCTTCGCCTCAACCCTCACCTCTACACTCCGCACCAACCCCACCCCACACCCGAGGAGGCGATGGAGCACATCACGGCAATCGATGCTGCACTGGACCTGTGCTCGCGACTCTTGCGCTTGGATGCGACGACCCGCTCCACTGCTGCGGTAGCCCTGCGTCACCGGTTCCTTGGAGACCCGGCTGACGACGGGCCAGACGAGCTGCTTGACCCCACAGAGGGCAAGTGCGGCCACCTGCACGAAGTCGCAGAGGATGGCACCCGTGAGTCTTTTGATCGTGACGTTCGACTAACTGTTAGACCAAGCTCGATTCGGAAACATGCTCGAGGATATGCGTTTCGGCCAAGGTATCCCAGTTTCGCGCAACGGTCTCTGTCCAGAGCACGAGCACTGGCAGCAGCGCAGCGGTGTCAACCCCCTCGGCGCAGCATACGGCGCAACACTGGACGAGGAGTACTACCAACACGCCGGCTTCCACGTCATGGACGAACATGCTGGCTGGAACGACCAGGGCGCCAGGGACGCTCGACCACCTCCGAGGTAACGAACAATCCAATACCGGAAGGCGGACGACGACCTGTTATTGGAGGAGAGGAGTAAGGTGGCGACTTGCCGCCGCTAACGATACGACAACAAACCACGAGACGACAGACGACAACAAGGCAAGAACATGGCAATTACTGGATCACAAAAGATCCACTGTGCAACCCAACAACCTCCCCAACTCTCAACAGCCTTTCTTATTCAGCAATCACCACCATTAACAGACCTGCATTGCTAGCTTTGTTTTTATGTGTCACCTGTATTCTAGCATGCACGCTAATGAACAATAACGGGGTCGAGAGCATGGGAGGTTTCACTAACGGAGTGCATGGAAGGTTTCACTAACGGAGTGCAGGTGGTGGAATATCTTCTTGACGCGACACAAGTGGACGCCTGAGCACGAGCTATCATCATACCCCCCAACATCAAACTCGAGGTAGTTGCTCGTCACACGGGTCCCATCATTGAGAATCTGACCCACTCGTGGGACTCTGGTAGACTCGGTATAAGACTCTTGGAATCCCAAAGCCTTATGAACGCGCCTGGCGCTGTGATGACTTACACGCCGAGCGCTCGCCTATGAATAGTACGCTGACGAAGAGAACAAAGACACCGACCCAGGCTCCACTAGGCGTTTCATGTCCAGGAGCGTGTCCACGCGAATGGGACCCCCAACCGAAGCGGTAGTCGATGTTGGTAATGTTGGAGATACGGAATATGGACAGGCACGGCAGATGTACGGCAAGTCGATCCTCTGGAATTTTAATTAATTAACGCAGGTGAGGAATGCCGAGGAGGCACAAGCTTAACCTTACTCTTGGCAGCGACAGCAGCTGCGCGACGCGTCTGGGCTCGCTGTCGAACGCCAAGACGTGTCGCACCTACATATACCGTGTCGTCCCCCACCAGTCGTCCCCAGTCGTCCGTGGCGTCCAACCAAGAACACAGGATAAGTAATTAACGAAAGGACGGCGAATGATATACACGATGGAGAGTACGTACGCACGTTCCCGGACCCCAGCAGCTAGTCTTGGAAGCAAAAGCTTACTCTCGATTGCCTGGCCAGTTTCTCCAGAGCTGCTGTGCCGCGGTTAAGTCTGCATACCTGTCAATACGGTAGCCGGATCTGTGTCCGACGGAGACCACGTACGCCACGTACACTTCGCTGCCCTAGACGTGGAGCCATGGAAGAGCCGTAGAGGAGCCCCAATGTTTGGTGTCGCTTGCCATCGGAAAACTGAGGTCCGGTCGTGTCAATTGAGGGGACCTCTCGACCACTCTGCCGCCGCCGCCGCCGCTCCTGTAATCTTCTGATGGATACATGCAGAATGCTGGGAAATGCTATCGTTACAAATCCTGAACGAAATAATGAATGGTAAATTAGAGTACAAGTGTGTAGGTGCTGTCTGCGAAAGGAATCATAGTCTGGTGAAGACCCTTGGGGGTCTGGCACTGCTCGTGCTCGAGGTCCCGCTCGAGCTCCATGTTGTCTTCGTGGCCCCATGCAGGCGCGGTAGGCGAGGGTCCGAGCCACGTCGCCTCGTCGTCGTTTCCGCCAACGTTGGGGGTCGGCGGCCACGAGAATGCCTCGTCGTCGCTGCTCCCGTGGTCCGAGACAGAAGCACTAGGCGACATGATAATGCCGAGGCCGACGAGACCCATACCCTCGTGTCCGGTCGAGCAGCACCGGTGGCTCGGAGGTGTCGGCGGCGCGAGGGAGCCGAACGAGCTGCTGCTGAAGCTGCTTGAGATACCGGCCGATGTGGACATGGGCGAGTCGAGCGCAATGGTAGGAAAAGGGCGCGACTGGCTGCGAGTCGGAGGTGGAAGGACCTCAGGCATAGGGTACTGGAACCGCGGGGCAATAAAGCGCGGCTCCAGAGCGTCAGCGGCAGCAGGGTTGATCCACGCCGAGAGGTTGATGCTGCGGGGATCGCCGCGGTGGGAGCGGAAGCTGGCAAGGTAGTCGCCAACCCGAACGTTGGGGTTCTCGAGAAGAAGCGGCGGGGCCGAATGGGGAGGATAGGGGTATGGCCGGCCGCCATGTGACAGACCACCATTGGCCTCGATCACCTCCAGCTCGGGCTCTGTCAGCTCGACAGCCCAGAGGACGATGCTGTCGAGAAGGCCAGCTGGTGCCGGACGCCCCGAAGCCAGGAGTAGCGACAGCTTGAGCTCGGCAATGGTTGCATCGGGCGAAATATCGACGAGGGTTGTGTCGGATGCGGCTTTGAATGAGTTGATCGGGAGCGGGTCCAGTCCCGGCCTCCGGCGCCGGTCCTGAGTGAAACGCGCTGAAAGCGTGATAGGGATGCAGGCCGGGCGAGCCCAGTCGAGACTCGACGTGGAGGCAGTCCGGACAAGAATGTTAATCTCGTCCAACTCCCCACCCTCAAGGAACCAGTGACGAACAGTCACGTCGACAGCTCCCGGGAAGACAGTTGATGCCCTTCGCCTAGCCCGCAGCGATCCCGAACCCGAGATGTATGCTGGGAACGCCGCACCACCCGACGCAGCCAGCTGCGACGGGTCGTCGAGGTTCCAGCCAGGAAAGCATGTGAGGAGCGACGCATGCGCGCCGAACTGAGTCGTGTACGCGCTCGCCTCGTAGTGAGCCTGCCACGGGATGGCGACCTGGTAATGATGTCAGCACCCTGTTACAGGCTGGTAGGACCGGGGGCTGAGACATCGCCGAAAGGATTGAGGGGCAAAGTGATCGTCGGAGATGTGCTGCATCGCTAAATTTGGGCACATGTCCAGGGTGGAACTCGGCCGCGGGGCCGGGGAAGGGGCCCGGGGCGGGGCATGCTCATGACCGGTGTCGGGTAGATTGGTGGTGGCGTCGCCGTATATCAACTTACCTTGAATAGACACATGCTCGGAATACCAATATGGGACGCCACGGCGGCGCGAATCGCGCTCACGTCGTCATCGGCGCCAACGCGAATGACGAACATGTCACCGGAGGCTGGTCCAGAGTCGACAAGCACACGCAGGATGATGGTCTCCACTTCCCGCACAGCGGGGACTAGCGAAGTGACCTTCCTCCTACGGCCAAAGATACCGAGCGGCATGGTGCTGATGGCAGGGGTGGGGTGGTGGGGTAAAGATGAGGAAGAGGGGCGCCCGAGCGAGAAAGAGTGTCCCTCTTGTATGTGGTACAGAATGGGTAGACAAAGGTTGTGGCGGGGATGATATGGGTGAAGAGGAAGATGACAACAAAAGCTGGGTGATACTTTTTGTGTATGATCGGTGGTTGGAGGAATGACAGACGAAGCAGTAAGTGGCAGTAAGTTGGTCGTGGTAGTAGTGGTCGTATAGACTAATTTACCAGTAGCCGCGGAGGCGGTTCTCTACTTTATTGGGGGCCAACTTAGCCAGGTCGCTACCGGCCATAGGTATTATATCAACAAAACCAGGTCGACCAGTGCCGACCTGGTCGGGGTGAACCTTACCTTACTTTGGAACAGGTGCGGGGACATGGGCATGGAATGAAGGCCGTTCACGTAGAGATGTTGCATAACTTGTCCGCTGCCTCATGATCGCTTGAGCACAGTGGCTCTTCGGCCTTCACCACGTCTCATGCCTCAGTGGCCCAAGCCCGAGTACGTCAGTACCCCTATCTCGTGGTCGTGATTACTGCATACCGCTTCGGCAACCCTGCGGTGAACACAGAAGCAAAAGAAAGAAAATACAAATACCGGTCTTCACAGAATGCCAACGTCGTCAGCGGCAGCTGCAAGGCGCACTCAGTGTGATCGCCGTAACGGCCATGTGCTGCCGCGGCGACACACATGGAAGTCACGGACGGCGCTTGGAAGAACGCACGGCACGGACAGAGAAGGATCTCGGGGTGGGGTCTGTTCAAAGGTGGCGTCCAGGGAATGTTATTAGGGGAGAGGGCGCCTTTGAAGCGGTGGCTGCCGCGAAAGAGGCGTCGCCCCCGCCCTTATTCATATTCCTCACCCTGGAGGTGTCTCCCCGCATTGATGATCAGTTTTGGTGTGATCACAGAAAAAAATTCTCCATCTACCACTTGCATTGCACCGTCCAAGTGTCCCTCCCACTCCAAGGAGCACAATCAGAATCAGGAAAAGTTCCCAATCAATATCACTTACCGAGGCGTTATGTCATATCGTTACATAACTGGCTGGACCCAGCCAGTCGGAGAGGGAGGACGCCAGGAGAGTAACCAGAATGGGGTCGGACGAGACCCTGTACCGGTCGTGAACTTTCCAGATGGTTTAGCGGCCCAGAGAAAAACGATAGATCTGTTAAACGCTCCCGCCTAGGCTTTTGTGCGGTGCCAACTACGTTTGGGTACTAGTTATTGAGCGCTAGAGCTCATGTGCACAGTACTGTAGCAACGGTATGCAGCTGTATCGTGACTTGGCAGGAGGCATGACGGACACCTGCATGCTGGAAGCAGGGGGCACCGGGGCCAGCCAACACAGGCGTCCGGAGTATTTGCCTTTTACCAGGTTTTGCTGGACTTGCCCTAGCCCGAACGACGCCACCTGTTCCCGTGGTTGAGGCCTTTTCAAACATTGGAGGTTCATCAGGCTCCACTTGGTCACTAACTAGTGGGTCTGACACCACCGCAGCTGGATTTCACCTTCCCGATGCACTCTGAATGGTCGTCCCCTGGGTTTGTTTGTCCCAGAATGCGTCCAGGATTCGATATCTCCAGACACATTCCCTGTCTCCGTGGAGGTGGGCACCTGGCATGATTGATCGTGTTGTCGATCACGTTTCCGTCACCTCCTTTCTTTTGCTCTCTTCCTCTCACTCTACTTGTGGCTTGTTCTTCTCCCTTCTCTTGGTATCACTTCCCTTCGTTCCGCTGTGCCTTCCCTGATCACCCAAGCTTTTCTTAGCGTTAATCAAACTGCAAGGCCTCCATGACGGCATCGTTATTGTCCTCTGCTTATTCGGTTCCTTCCATCGTTCCTTGGGCCATGGAGGCTGCTTCCTAACCCCCAATGTGCTGGTCCTGACGGGACAGCTCGTGGCTTACACTCGTGTCCAACTCGTGGTCACCCCATTCCCAAAGAAACCCTTCAAACAAAGCTTCCTGAACAGTTCGGCGAGCTGTTTCGAAAAGCGACCAAGGAGAGTAAAACGGTGTCCGCCGCGGTCAGTCACACGGTTTCCGTCAAGCCTACGACTGTAAGCCACTGATGTATTGATGACCTCAAGAAGGGTGGCCGGTTGACCAGGGGGATTCATGATTTGGATGAGCGACAGCCTCCAGCATTGGCAATAGTGTGGTCGGAAGCTGACCCAGTGCTCTTGCTGAACTGCATCTGTACCGCTCACGAGCACGCGAATGTGCCGGCAAACTCTTCATCGGCTTATCGCGACTGACAACTGTCCGTCAAAATGGCGCATCTTGACTTGTCCATGCCGACATCCTTCCCAATCTAGGTTTCTGGAAGCCGTTAGCTAAGGTTATGTCTTTCCCAGATCTGGCTGGCTTCAGCCAGTCAGCTCGCTCGCTCAGTCCTCCACTTCGAAGCAGAGTTTGCCCCGGATCGGCTCCGCGAGCATCGTGGAGTGAACAATGAGCAGTTACACTTTGCTGACCTCTGTTTGGTGGTGACTAGTCCCTCGATCCTGAGTGCAGGAGTGACAAGCTCCCGCTGATCATCCTGACCTTGAGGATGTGCCGACTCCCGGCTTTTGGACATATGCCTGCTCTCTGATTGGGGAGGCGCTGTCTCGCACATCTCCCTACACGCTACTTCAACTCCCCTTGGCATGGGCCCCAGGACTGCGGAATGGTTTGCCAACACTCCCCAGAGCAGCTGACAGCTCACGTAAGGAGACTAGTGGACCTTCGGCCCCGGATCGACACGCGGCCGCGAGCGTCAGGGCCAGGCGATCACCATTACGTTTGTTATGAGTTTTCTCTCAGGATTGGAGTGTCGAGTGAGACTGATGCGATCAGGAACAGCAGCTGACCTACAGTGCCGTTCATAAAGGTACGGACAAAGCAGGGTAAAAAGTGAAGTCTAGCTCTTGCGCTGTTCTTCTGCATCCCTAACTGGTGTCCGTAGCTTTATGGACAGGACTGTAGAGACCAGGAAGACAGGAAGGCACCAGGAAGCCTGGAGAGGACTGGACGAGGCGCGCCAATGAGCCATTTGAGGAGCCAGTTTGACGTTCAGGAAGCCAAAAGGTACGGCTCAGTGCAACCCTGTGTGCTCTTGCCATCTCACTTGCTCCAGCATCACCTGAACGCGGATCGCTTGTGGTTGGTGGCTGCAGAAGCCTACTGAATGGAAGGACTGCCTACCGTGATGAGCATTCTGGAACATGTTCAGGTCAGCCTCAACCTATCGTGGACGACCGGAAAGTCTCAGAGAGGACATGCACGGTGCAAGAAGAACACTTGATCGCTGATCACTGTCTTGCCTGTTCATAGTCCTGGTCTCTTGCCTGCCTTCTCACCTCCCGATGGAATTGTGCCACAACCCTCCCCGGCCGATCAGCCAAGGACCCGTGCTCGCCCGCCTCAGCCACTGCGGACGGCGGGGAAGGAACTCTGTGACTGTGAGTGAGGTGCAAGGGGCAGAGAGTATAACGTCATCCCCTCCATCCCTGGACATTCAGAGGGCGGAGGTCCGCCACGACACTGCCACGAGTCAGTCGAGTATGGCCCAACCTTGGGGTATGTCACTGCCAAGATGGAGAGGAAGGCACCAGATTAGGGCCGGACAGTGGCCGAGTACCAGTGTCCCTATGGCTTCCCAAACGATCCGACCCCAGATCAGTGGTGACTGCCCGGCGTGTCCTTGTACCCCACGTACACACGTAACCACATTCCTAGGGGTCAGCACTATGCACTGAGTAAGCATTGTCAGCCTTTACTCACCACTGTGCACTGGGTGACAGTCATGAGCGCGAAGTTCTGTCATCTCGGTGCGAGTTTCCCAAGCGAGCCACAACAAAACGGTTAGTAGTCGGCGTGAGCGTCTACCGGTGCCTAGTTGCATCTAGGTCACTGGGGAATGCATGTTTAGCGCCTTGAAGCCACATGGTTCTGGGGATACGGCGACTAGAGAGGTTCAAGTTTCTTCATCTCATTGTCCTGCCCACTGTTCACAGATGTGTACGTACTCTGCCAATAATCGGAAACGATGGGTCAAAACGAGGTGGAGTACGTAGTACGTCGTCTCCGTCAAATCTCGCCACTGAGCCGATAAAGGTCCTGCTCGGCGTACTGCTCCCAGTGGCGCATTAAGCTTTCAACAATCCTTCACTGTGCGCGGACGATATTCGCGTGGAACGCCCTGGAGCGCCTCGGCGGCATAGTTTCCGTGGCACACAGGAGTATTACCACCTCAGCAGCCAGGGTACAGGCGGGAGTACGCACATGTCCAATCGAACCACGCGTGCAGGTAGTAGCGTACCAAACCCAAAAAAGCCATGCATTGAAAATGCCGCTGATTCCAACTGCAATCTCGGAACGCGGCTCGTAACGTTGGTTCGATTGTAGATTTGCCTCGCTTTTTTTTGTTTGGAGTGGCCGAGGGGTGGAGCGAGTGTCTAGATTACCTTGATTTTGCATTCCAGCTCCAGCGGCAGATGAATTGCAAGACATTGATCACGGACGCGCGTGAATTCGCCCGCGGCTGACCTCTTCTCTGTGCAGTAGGTGTGGCGCGTCCAACAGCTCCGACTGCGGTCCAAGGCGATTCCAGATTCCGCGGGTACCCGCGCGCCCACCGTCTTGTATTCCAAACGCTTTTCATTATCTGTACCCGAGATTAACGAGATTAAGTGACCATGCATCGGTCGACCCAGACTGGAGCTCAACAAGCGCGTGCGAGTTCGGTCACATGTCCCTTGGACTGCAACTGTCAGCCGCGCCGCGACCCCTCTCTCCATCCTTTGGACCATATTTGGAAACCTCGGCGAGTTTGAAAACAGCGGTGACGACCGATTTTACAGCTTGCCTGGTATTCCAACAACAGCGGCCGGGAATGGGGAAGGAAGTAGAATCGACAAGCGCGTGTGCGTCAATCAATTGTGCCGCTGATGTCACGAGAAGTCGTGACTGCCCAACTGACGATGAAAACACCGGGGCGCCTGCAGCCCGCCCACTGCACGTTGGCATTGGCACCAGCGCTTGTCATTGCCAGTACACGTGGCCGTATAGGCCAGATCTCCAACCTCGTTCTGCGTGACAAGTTCGATATTCCAGCGCTCAATGTCCACCAAGCCACTGATCCACTCCTTGACACCGATGAGCCGGTCGAAGTATCCCGCCCCCCTTCACCCGAGCCGAACCAAAGTCATGGCCATGCCAAGTGTTGGCCGGGAGCTCGGCGAAGGGTCTCATCAGGTGTTCCACATTGTGCACATCTTGAATTGATCACACATGTGGCGCCGATAAGGGTCTGAACTGTGATTGACGATTGATCAGTTTTTTCCTTGCAACACAATAAGAAGAAGGCCATGCAAATGCTTCGCGTATCTGCACATTGCACGTCATAACCATCGGAAATAGCATACAGTGAGACTTCGGGCAGTGCCGTTTTGGTCGTTTGACGGCGTGGTGAGACCGACGTCGGAACATGGCAAGGCGTTGTCGGGTCTGGAGCACCTGGAACACCTGGAATGGACAACAGGTTTCGGGGTCGGGTGTCACCGCATGACTTGCCTTCATCCACGCGTTACACACCACCAAGCGGCTAGCAGCACCCATTCCTGAGCAGTGGACGGCGCGAGCCGCGGTCCACCGCGTCCTTGGACGTGCATCACACATCCATCCACGTTGGGCGAGCTCAGCTCCGTTGACGTCAATGTGTCTGACGCCGAAAAAGTGACTGCTGGGTGCACCTGTGGCGCACGCCACTTCTACTCTGCTCCTGATTTCTCCGTCCCGCGTCTTCGGCACGAGCGAGAAACATGTCCCAGAACGCGTATACCACATGTCTGAATCAACACGATGCTAAAGTTGCGGCGTACGCGACATGCAATACCTGAAGAAGACACCGCACGTCCAGTCCGTCGTGTCTGTCACATACGTGTCACGGGCGTGCTGATCCGAACAAGACCACGCCCGTTGTAAGGACTAGTAAAGGCTACCCCAGGTCAACCGTGACATGATCAGTATCGTTTTGAGCAGTAAGTATGGCCATAAGCAGCGCTAGCCCATAACCAGATTCCAAAGAAGACCGCCACCGCCTCTAGGCCCCTCTTCTGCCATCTAAACGTTGGTACTAGGTGTGATCTTGACTGTCCGACAGGACACAAGTGTTACTGGTCCCCTCCGCTTGTAATACCACAGTACGTTCGCCTTGGCGCTATCACGGTAGGACTTGCGGAGCCCTTAACCAGAAGTGGAAGGCAGTTAGCTTGCTGGGGCCCACAAGTATTCAACAGTCGTGATAGCTCGGGCGGCCGTGACAGGATAGGCTCGGGGATTAACTGGGTTCCGTTCGATAACGCTGCTCCCCATATTCATACTTCGTGACTGGTGGGATATGCCGATACCTGTCACCATGTCTGGCTGTATCGCGGGTTTGCTGTCGAGTCCGCACCCGTTCTTCCCGATATCCGTCCACACCTAGCTGCCGCCCCGCACTAACAGCTATTGTAACTTCCGACAGACAAGACCCTTCGACAACGGGCAAGTGCACTTCCGTCGTCCAACTTACTTGAAACGTCTTAGCGCATTCCAGAACGTCCACTGTTAATGGTCGCGCTCTCCGATACATCAGATCACAACACGCCGTGACATGTGAGCACGCGTCTCGGCTCCTGTTCGGGATGTCGCGGTCAAGACCCTTGCTAGCCCTCAGACTTAGCCTCGTCCACTGTTGCTCTTTTCGGACTAGACTTCTGAATTGAATCGGAACGCGCGATTCAATAGAACGCATTAGTGAGCCAAGGTTCCGCGATTTCCGGACATTTGTTTAGTCGCAGCAAGCGTCAGGATGTCAGTCGCGTGTACACTGTGCTGCATCAGTATGTATGGGGCGAATTTGGTGAAGCATGGCGCGATGTTGAGCAGAGTGATACTGCTCATGCTGAACTGGTTGTTGACGACCTCGTACTGGTAAATAGATGCCTATCTGATGTCGTGGTTTGCCAAATAGGCATGCCAACACGTGGCATACCAAAAATTGAAACACCCCTCGTAGGCGCCCCATTGAGCGATGCCGAGAAGGCCGAGCTCTGCCGATCCTGACCTCATCGCGACTGTGGAGAAAGACCACTTTATCCAACATTTGTGATCACAAGACTTGCACCGAGCTCGATCTCGACCGCATCGTCCGAAGACCTCAGCGGTCACATTAGACGGACTCGACGTGTCCCCACAGCGTTCACAGCTAGTTGTTACATATACTCTTGCTCATAACTCCAATGTCGACGTACGCAGCAATTCTGCGTGCTCGCTATCCGTTCCGCGCGCCCACCACTTCGGTCGACCACCTCGTCATTGGTGGAGGCGTCATCGGTCTCTCGGTCGCGGCTGGACTTGTGAATACGGCCGGCAAGGGGCGCACGACGTTTGTTGTTGAGCGGCGGGGTCTGGTACGTATGGACGTGGACCGTTCAGCTGCAGCATCTCTGTGACTGCCCTGGACGGTAGACAGGGAAGACAGGTTGTGAACGTGGCTCATGGACAGTGCAGCTCGGCCAGGAGAATACGTGCGTATCATTACTGTTTGGAATCATGCGGCTACGGTTCGAGGGGTGACTCGGCGGCTATGGGGGAAGACACGGCTGGATAGGCTGAAGC
>Ga0160505_101058_pt1 | contig 13675 bp, 16 predicted proteins | sample DIDeMG_FD_108225 | JGI IMG/M metagenome (GOLD analysis project Ga0160505, IMG submission 108225) | Enriched chicken feces microbial communities from UW Madison campus, WI, USA - DID2874_E49_Stillage MG | ecosystem: Host-associated > Birds > Digestive system > Large intestine > Fecal ... | reverse complement strand
CATGCCCTTGAACGATATCCCTGCCTTCGTCGCTCGTGTGCTCCGCTGCCAACCCGAGACGGCCAACGAGGAGGCATACTTGGCGGCGGCCAAGGAACTGCTCCGTCTCATGCAAAATGTCGCCAAGGAGTCGTTCGCCGACGAAGCGTCCATGAGGCGAGAGTACGCCGAGGTGCAGCTCGATCTGCAGAGCAAGTACGACACGGACACAGCCGGCCTCCACAGGCAGATAGGTCAGCTGAAGTATGACCTCGACGATATGCGTAGGCAACGTGATTTGGCGCAGAAAGAGCTGGCGGCGCTGATGGAAACGGATGCCTTGAGGGCTAAGATTGTGGCGCTGGGACGGGAGGGGGATCTAGCTGCGTCGGTGATTCTTTTTGTTAACCTTTGGTGTGATCTCGTTGCCGAACTGTACCGCATTGTTTTTGTACGATCGTAGTATCCATCCATATTCAGCTGTCGTATTGGGCATGTGAGTGTCTGTATAATGCTCGCTCAGGCATTCATGGTGCCCGGTGTGTCAACGTGCATCAGCCATTCTAATACACCACACTGCACAGCAGCTTCGCATCACACCAAACGCGGGGACCGCTCAAACTCCATAGCTCTCTGGGCATCAACTGGACATAAGCTTCCCACGTACACATCGCAGTGTGGCATGCTTCGCTTCGTGTTTGGATGGTTCGGCGCCTAGGGCTTCATGTTGGTCACAGAACATGGTACCTCTTGAAAGAATAGGCGGCGTCGTTGAGGTTGAGCGTCTGCAGGCTATGTACCCAAGGCCTTTCTTCGACTGGCCAACCCTTCCGTGCGTAACAACTGCGAGCGTACCGAAAAGCATTAGTTTCGCCATTGAGCACGTCGCTCCAGCGTCGAGAGTCAATGCATACTCGAGATACAGGTGGGTATTGGTATATCTGTGCTGATATGATGTCCGCCGCGATATGACTACAATACGAAAGGAGCAAAAGGAGAGAAACTCGGAAAGGAGGCCGGGATTGCGGTGGTCGTGCGGAACAGGAATGGAAATGGAAGACAGGAGATGCGGAAGAGGAAGGAAAGAAAAAAGAGGAGACGAGGTCGGCGGCGGGACAGTGCAAGTGCAATATTACGATGTCGTATCGCTGCGTACTTTTCACACCTTGGCGACAACTTCACATGCGTACAGCAGCGCGCTCACATATTCTCGCCGCTGCTGTTGGCAAACTTTGTGAGGATAAAGTTAAGGAAGGTCGTCTCGTCATCCGGCGACGGGTCGTTATTTCTGCAGCGTCGTCAGCTTCACATCCTCTTACACTCTTGTGCTGTACTCACGCCTCGTCGCCGGTGCCAGTCTGCTGGATCGCGAACGGGTTGAACGCCATCTCCATGCCTTGCTGGGGCACGCCGAGGTTGGCAAAGTCGAATGAGCCGACGTCGGCGGCGCCAAACTCTGTCGGCGTGGAGAAGAGCGCGTCGGCGCCCTGCTGCGCGGCCAGGGACGCAAGCTGCTCCTCGGCGGTGGCGTTGGGTAACGGCAGAGTCATGTCCTGGTACGGCGAGAGGTTTGTGCCGATCTGCCCGTTGTTCGTGACGTTTGCAAACTGGTTGTGCGGCGACGGGATAATGTTGCCGGGGCCAGTCTGCGGGAAAGACGGGGACGGGTGCTTGTTCTCCTGGAACGCAAAGGGGTTTTCGCTGTTGGCCCAGCTCGTGACCGCGTCCATCTCTTCGCGCTTGCCGCCAGTGCCCGGAGGCTGCAGCGGGCGCGGGAGCCGGCTACCGCCCCGGTTGCCCTGTTGAGCACCAAACGGCTGGTGCACGTCCAGACCCGGCATCTGAGGGGCGACATAGCCCCAGGGCGATGATGACACACTGTTGTTATTGCTGTTATTGTTGGTGTTGGCGCCGAGCGGTCCGGCCGACATGGACCGGCGCTGGGCCATACGCTGCTCCTCGAGCTCGCGGCGCTGCTGAAGGCGGAGCTGGCGCTTCTCCTCTTCAGCAGCGCGGCGACCCGAGTTGGTCTTGGCGAGACCGAGCAACAGGTCCACGGGCGTGTTCTCGTCTGATCCCTCGGCGCGCGCTTGTCCGTTCGCAGCAGGTCCGTTGGTCGCATTCGGGTTCGATTTGGACGTGCTCTTGGCAGTGAGGAACTCGACAATCGCAAGCTCTTCCTTGACGATCGGCTCCGACAGGCGGCCGTTCTCGTCGCGTGCGCGGCCCGACACGACGTTGAGCAGGTGTCGCAGCTCGTCGGCCTGAGGCGAGTCGGGGTCGAGCTTGATCGTGACGCCGAGGACCATGTACGAGTTGAGCACACGGTAGCCGCCAGAGTTGATGATGAGGTCGCCCTTCTCCATCATGAACGATCGGCGGCTGAGCAGGTCTGCTGTCGCCGACTCGATCGCTGCGTTGCGCGAGTACGCGTAGCGGCCGTCTTGAGGCTTGCGGCGGAGGAGGTATGGTCGGTTCAAGGTGATACGCGTGTAGTACCACTCGCACGCGAGTAAATGTCGCTGCACGAAAAGGTACGGGTGGGCAGCGTCGAGGGACGTGTCCGGGTTGACCATTGCAAGGAACGTGGGCAGCGAGTCGCGCCATGCAAGCAGCTCCTTGTCGAGCGCGAGCACGGTCGCGTAGTCTGGCAGCTGGATCGTGAACGTGTGGTACGCGATACGGCCCATAATCTCAGCGAGCCGGTGTCTGAAATTAGCCCGACGTCATAGCAATACTGCCAGTACTCACCGAACAATAACATAGGTGTAGACGGTCGGCTTGGTCATGGGGTGTCCTGCTGGGTCAAAGTCGCCCGACTCAATTTCCTCGTCGTCGAGGTTGGCCGGGGGTCGCGCGTCGGTGTGCGCGTCAGAGATGGACGCGGGACGGCCAACCAGGAGGGAGATAGTGCGGTCAAGATGGTAGAGCATGGCCCATGCGCGTCGGCGGACCTCGATCTCGCGTTTGTCCGTCAGGTTGAGAACCGTACCATCGCGGTACAGACCGAGCTGGAATGCGGTGGTGAGCGGAGTGGATCCCTCCGCTGGGCGACGGGTAAGAAGCATGTAGCGGGAAGCGAGCAGGCCAGCGAAGAGAACGTCGAGATTGTCCCTCTGCAGAGCCTTGGCGTACTCGAGGCCACTGCGTGCAGAGCCGTAGAAGCGTCGCGACCAAGCCAGCTGTTCGTCTGCAGGCACAATGTCGGGACCTGCTGAAAGCGCAGCAATTGCAAGCTAAGGGTCAGCTTGGCACGGTCATGAGATCTATATCACTCACCACAATGAACATGAGCGGGAGCCACTTGAGCGTGTCTGCATCAATCTTTGGGCTGGTGGGGTTCCTGCCGATAGAGTCGAAGAAGGCGGCATACCGGCGTTCAAACTGTGGACGGTTCATCTTGTAACGTGTCCAGCTGTGAGGTGTTAGTATCCCGCATCATATCATTTGTCGCGGCCCCGCGGGGTGAAAGAGATCACGTACTCGATATCCCTGGAAGTTATGTCAGCATGAGGGTGTCTTGGCGGCAATAATAGTGGACGTACCGAAAGTAGAGCTCGACAAGGCCATCCGCCATCCTCCGTCCCGGCACGCCGGCGATCAGCCACTCGAGGTGGTTCTTCGTGACCCCACTCTCGCGGAGCGTGACAAGCACGTCGCGCAGCTCCGAGTTGTCGTCCACCGACAGGCAGATCATGCGGCCCTCCCTTAGTCCCCAGCCGAAGCCTGAGCGGCCGACGGGTGTCGATGTGGACAGGTTGGCCGGGAACAGGCCCGAGGGCGGTGGCTTGTGGGGGTAGATCTGGCGCGGCGGCTCGGCTGGTGGTGCAGACTGTGGGTGGAAGACGTCCTCGCCCTGCGTTGCGATGGAGGACACATCGGGGCTTGAGCCGTCCATTCCCAGGGGGCGTGTGCTTATCGCCTGCGGAATGACTTGCACGAGACGAGTGAGCATGCCCTCGATGGTCGCCAAACGTGCGTGCACATCCGAGTTGCTGCAGTCAAGTCAGCACATCATTCTGTCGCTCCACTCGTGCAACTCCAAGGCCAAGACATTTCGCTGCTGTGCGGGGGGGCGGGCTCGTGCGGTAACCGACGGTGCCGGGATGCGGGGAGAGGAGAGAACAGGGAGGGGTACACGGGCCGGGGTATGAGAAAGTGTTCTTCTGTTCTCGAGCAGGGCACAAACGCAAAGCCGGTACAGAAGAACATCGGCGCAGCGGGTTCCGGAGGAACGAGGAACGGCCGCAGAAAAAGTCATGGGAACAACAAAGCTCGTACTACTCACGCATTAGGGTCCTCTACGCCGTTGAGGAACGGGCGACACAGATGCGGTACACGGCGGGCGACACATTGCGAGCAGGGTTCTTTGCGGTCGCACTTTTGTTTGCGGCGGTGGCACTCGACGCACGAAAAGTGCACGCGGGTCCGCTTTGCCTCTCGCGGCCGGTTGGCCGGTGGTGCCGTTGTCGTCGGCGCGCCCGCTGTCGGCGTGGCGGTGGACGATGCCGAGGCTGATCCTGCCCCTGCTCCAGCGGCCTGATTCGCACTGGTGGCGCCCGCCGCGGTCCCAGAGCCAGAACCCGATGCCGCTGCGCCGTCGTCTTCAGTGTTCGAACGCTCCTTTGCGCGCTGCCCGCCGCTCCCCGGAGGTTGTTTACGCTTCTTATCGCCCGCAGAGGACAGCGGCGGCTGGGATCCCGCACCGATGCCAGAGCGACCGTTGCCGGCGGCATCGATGGGGGCGAGTGATGCGCCAGAGGGCGCTGACATGGCTGTGTATCAGGCGCGCCGGGGATGTGACCTTGATCAATGTGGAGTGCGAGCGGGTGCGGGAGCGGCTGCAGGATTAGGAGCAGTAATGTGTTGTTCCAAGAAACAACAAAGGCTCTCAAAGGGTTTTGATGCACAAAGGTTTGACTAGGGGCCAAGAGGGGGTGTGCAGTAGGCGAAGCGGAGAAGGCCGAGAGAAAGAGCAGTCAAGAAGCGAGGTGGGGCGGCAATTGCAAGCGCGGCTGCGACTCTGGCGAGTGGGGGTCAGTTTGTGTGTCGAGGGCCGGAGGTGAACGGATGGTAGAAGGGAGTGGCCAAGGGAGGACACAATAAGGTCGAGTGATGATATGTGGATGTGGGTATAGATGATGATGATGATGTATTAAAGTAAAGTGAAGAGAGAGGGATGGAGAAGAGAGAGAAACAAGAGTGAGGTAGTGACACTGACGGACTGGCCGACGACAATGGAGAGCACAAAGTAAAGAGCAACGAGCTGACCCAGGAAATCGAATTGCCTCTTGCTGCCCCTCTTCGACTCTTCCCCTTAGAAACTTGGCTTGCTGCTCTCTAACCGTACGCCGTACGCCGTAGCTCTGATTCAAACCCACTATGTATTTTCCCTGTCGTCTGGCGTACTGTATTGGCGTCTTCCCTCGTCTGCCGTTGTACAGTATATTGAATTCGGCACACTCAACCACCCCTTCGACCAGCGCGCATATGGGGCGGGATCAAATTTTCAACTCTTTTTCACACTCTAGGGACAGGCACGTGACAGCATTAAGGCCTTGCAGCCTTGGCAGTTCGTCCTAATGCGGCATTACAAAACGTCTCACCATCGCAAGCACCCTGATTAGATTGTTACTAGGGACTTAATTAGCGGAATCAAAATATCCGCTCGACGGGACAACCTCGCAAAATCCGTTGGGGGTCCAGCGGCAATGGCAGTCACGACATCCATGGCCGCACAGCCAACCAGATGCAGTCACAGTCACGTCCCATCACTCGATCGCACTCGATTGGCTGCGGTAACTTGCGGCTCCCCTTGCGCCTAAGTCGAGGTAAACTATCTCCATGGTATCATCACGGCGGTCTCTCTCGAGCTCTCTCGCTCTGCGTTACGACAGTGTATATACAACAAGCACGGGCTATATAAAAATAGTATACTACAAGTTGGGAGGGAGTTTAGGCATCAACGTCCATCGGCGTCGACGCATCAAACATCAGGTTGTTGGGGTCATCCAGAGTCACGCAGATTGACGGCGACTTGGTGTTCGACAGCTTGCTTCCAGTGCTCACCATCAGCTCAGTGTCCGAGTGGTTGCTACCAAACGGCATCGTGTCGCCGATGGGGCGAGTGGCGTTGGGTGGCAGGTTGGCGGGCAGGTTGGGCCAAGAAAAGGAACCCGCAAGGGGGGTCGACGCCGAGCCACTGACGCGGGGGGCTGAGTGGGGGGATGACGTGCGCTGAATTGGAGAGCTTGCACTGGAACCGATGGATACACGCGGATTGGACAACTCCGCATTGGGTGCCGTGAGGGTTAGACGTTCGGGAGCAATGAGCCACTTGGGGTTGATTGGCTCTGAAACGGTGACGACAAGAGTCGTCTCCGTCTCTGGAGTTTCGTCCCACTGCGTCGAGACGTCGACATACGAGGCCTTGTCCTCGTCATCCGAGTCGGAAGCCTCCGAGGAAGGCGTCTCCGTGGCCGTGGCAGGCATAGTGTCGTCTTGGTGGAGAGCGGCAGCTTCCTCCGCGGGTAAAGGCTCGCAGATGTGGTTGACTACAGTCAGTGTCCTGATAACGGATGGGCCCTACATTTCTTCGCGTGGCGGTCGTTCTCCTGCCGGGTGCACCTGATGTCAGCGACAAGTCCTTCAAGGTTGTACCCACTTCCTGCCAAACTTGCAGTTGGGACGCTCCTTGAGGTTGGCGGGGCGGTTGTTGGCAACCTCTGGCTTCTTGAGCTCGCGCATCCACCACTCGATGATGCCGGCCTGAGTGTCAGAAGTCAAAACAATGTTGGAAACGTACGCAAAGAATCTCGTCAACACAGCCGCCACAGATCTTGGCCTCAGTGCCACCTGTCTCGACGGGCATGATCGCCTTCTGCAGCTCGTCCGCCATGCCGGTACGGATACGGAGGTTGATATCCGCGCGGTTCATCATGCCGACCAGGCCGCCAGACTCCTTGGCCTCCGGGGTGCGCAGCCACTCGAGAATGGCGTGATAGATCTTGGTCGCGTCCCGGGCGCTCTCGTCCTGCGCGATATAGTTGGACAGGTAAGTCATCTCGTTCCAGTTGTCCCTGCCGTCAGTTCGGGTCTCGATCGCCAAAACTCACTTGAAGGCCAGAGCGAGCATGTCCGAGGGGCAGTCGGCGAGGACATTGGAAAAGTTGTTGAACATGCTGGTGGGCTTGGACTGCGAGATGGCAACACAATCACAGCCGCTCGTCTGGGACGGTCAGAAGCATGTCAGGTACGACGTTACTCACCTGCTCGCCGCAGAAGCCTTCTCCGCAGATGCCGCAGTTGGCGCTCTTGGGGCTAGCGCACGGGGACAGACGCTCGCTGTTGTGAGTTTGTGGATCCTTCGCTTCCCTCACCATCCGGCACACAGGCGGTGCCCGTCTGGAGGAATGCCATCGGCGCGGACGCAGCGGTCGCGCTCGGCTGGCACATCAAAGCGGGGGACCTGATGTCAGCGAGGCCAAGGGTCGTTTCCTAACCGGAGTGGGGCACTTCCACGCGCCTTCCTCCGAGGGGTAGCACGATTTGCAGGGGCGCCAAAACTCGTGGGACGAAGGGGCACGCGGCGGCGGTGGTGGAATAGGGAACTGCGATAGTCAGCTCACTGCCGAAGAGACCCAAGCTCACCTTGAGCACGCCCGCGGTGTAAATCTCCTTGGCCTGGCGGTGCTCGTTTGCTGGGCGAGCGACGCTGGGCATACGCGAGAGGAGAATGCCGACCATCTTCTTGGTAAAGGGCATCGGCGTGGCGGTCTGGATGGGCGAGTGCCTGCAGTGAGGACAGGCAATGGGTTCAGGGACGGGGTCGCCCGGCAGGAGCGATACGGGGTATCGAGGAATGGACTGTGGTGTGGTGTGAGCAGTGTGGAGACGGGGGAAGGATCCAGTCACCCAAACACGATACACACCTTTATCCACTGCTGGACGCAGCTGCCGCAGAAAACATGTCCGCAGCCATTGAGGGCGACGGGCTACATTGTCAGTTCGCAGCCAAGCACCAACCAAGCCGCTTACATCGATAAAGACGCCCGCACACATGCCGCACTCGAGCTCCTCGAGAAGTTCGAGGGCGGTCGGGTCGTCATTCGCTGGCGTGGGTGTCAGGACAGGGACGAGGGAAGACAGGATTTTGTAGGGAGCATAAAGGACGTACCCGATGTGTCAATGGCGTTGTCGTTGTCGCCACCGTCGGTGCCCGACTCGTCGGTACGGGGGTTCTTGGGGTGGGGGCTCTCGACTGTAGTGTCGTCGCCGCTATCAGCGTCGAATTGGTCCCTGTTGCGGACGATGCCCGAGACCGAGCCCGGCGTGGACCCGGTTGAAAGGGTGCCGGTGCCGAGCTCGACCTGGGCCGGAGGGGTGGTGGGTAGATCCCCAGCAGGGGCTGGGGGCGAAGACATGGGTGCGAGGATGGATATATGGATGGATGATGTGGGTGATGGTGAGAAAGGAAGGAAAGGTGACGAGGAGGAGAGAAATGAGACAATGAGAGAATGGGAGGATGAGAGAAGAAATGACAGACTGACAGTAGCAGAGTACACACAGACACAGACACAGACACCACACAAGGAACGCAGTGACCGTGGTGGTTTTGAAATGATTGCAGCCAGGCCAGCCAGCCGAATGCGCAATCTGCGACCGTGCACTGTTTGAATATCATTGATTGCATTTAACAGATAATGCCGCCACCCAAAAGGCCTCTTCTTCCTTCTCCTCCCCCAATCCCAAAAGCAGACCCGAATCTGCCCAGAGCCAAGCACAAAAGAGCGAGCAGAATAGCAGAATAGCAGAAACGGTTGGAATAGATGACGCCAGATCTTCGAAATGCCTGCCCGTAGAGTGGGTGGCAAACCCCGGTTTCCCCGCTCCGACCCACTCCTTTCCCATTGTCCCATTGTCCTAATCCGTTATCACTTCGGGGTCACTCTTTGGGTTCGTTTTGGTTTGTTGGCCCCTAAACTTGGAAGCACAAATAAGGTCCCCCTCTCGTTCTCGTGCGATTCCCGGTTTCAATTACCCAGTAGTCACTCGGCCACCTTCTGCAACTACTCATGTTTATCTTCTATCCATGACCCCACCATCCTCCTCGCTGTCAATGTTGTGCTCTTCTCTCCCATTGCTATCTGTCGACTGTCTACACTGTCCCGGTCATCTACGTAAGTGAAACTCTGGGGTCCCCAGTTCCGGCCTCAGGGTAAAATGATTGTCACATGCATGTGCGACCCTGAGACAAACTCTCAGGGCAGATCCACGTGATATGCACGTGAAGTCACGTGATGCCAACTACGATTTCGAGATTCAAAGACGTCAAGCAAGCCCTGGCCATCTCAACCGGATCCCAGAACGGTCAAACAGCTACTGCAACATACTCACTAGTTATCCCCGACAACCACATACAGCCATGGCGGAACCCTTCGCCACTCTCTCAATCTCGACAGTCGACGCCGAGGCGGGAGGTTCGGAAGTCCCCCTCCTGCGCCGAAACCGCCGCGCCCATCTCGCTCCGGAGCTCCTGCGCGCTCGCAAGCTTGCGGCTGGAGAGTGGGCTCTGCTCAAGGGAACGGGGCAGCAGTCTGCCGCTGCGGGACACGAGGATGCGCCGGGATGGGTTGTCGCGCAGCTCTGGCCTCGTGTCGGTCTCGATGACGACAGTAAGTTTAGAAATTGCTGAACGCTCTAACTCTCAGCTGTCGCGCTCTCGCCGGCACAGATCGCGAACATTGGCGCGTTTGCTGTTGATCTCTACCGCTTCCCACTTACGGCCTCCAAGGGTCTCCTCAAGACTGTAACTGTCAAGCAGGTCAGCGGGGCGCCTACGCCTGATGACGAGGCGGCCAGGAAGCGCGAGGTCGAGTGGAAGCGCGCGGCCGTCAAGGAGGCTTTGAGTGAGTTGGAGGGTTTCATCCGGAACTGACATCAGCCGCCGCGAAGTACCTTGGTAAAGGGTTCAAGATCTCTGTCGGCGAGACGGACACGCGGTTTGTCGTCTCGAGCTTTGAGGTGTCGACCAAGGTCGCGCCGCGTGTCTCGGATGTCGCGGCCGACCTCAAGGCCATGTCCCTTGCCGACATGCCGGCCGTGTACGAGGTGGACTGGCGCGCCAAGGTCGTATTTGATGACGAGGCCGAGGGCGAGTCCAAGGACAAGACTGAGTCTACGAAGAAGTCTTCTTCTTCGGTAGGTGTACCGCACCGAACGAACCTAACAGCAGAACTCCGCGATTCCGTCATACATCAACATCTTCACGCCCGAGGAGCAGTCCTCGTCGTCGTACAAGGCGCTCGGCGGCCTCGACACGCAGATCAAGCAGGTGCGCGCACTCCTCGACCTTCCCCTCAAGTCTCCGGAGCTCTTCACACGGTTCGGCCTGACGCCGCCGCGCGGTCTGCTCCTGCACGGACCTCCCGGAACGGGAAAGACGGCGCTCGCGCGCGCGATCGCGTCGTCGACCCCTGGCTGCTCATGTATCGTCGTGAACGGGCCCGAGCTGTCGTCGGCATTCCACGGCGAGACGGAGGAGCGCCTGCGCGGTATTTTTGAGGAGGCGCGGAAGCGGTCGCCGTGCATTATCGTCCTGGACGAGGTGGACGCGCTGTGCCCGCGCCGAGATGGCGGAGAGGGCGGGGAGGTCGAGCGCCGTGTGGTCGCGATGCTCCTCACGCTCATGGACGGCGTGACTGCCGATGCGTCAGAGCGAGTGATTGTCATTGCGGCCACAAATCGCCCGAACTCTATCGACCCCGCGCTCCGCCGCCCGGGCCGTTTCGACCGCGAGATCGAGATCGGGATCCCGGACGCGCCTGGGCGCCGGCAGATTCTCGAGGTGTTCCTCGCCAAGATGCCGCACAACCTTACGGCTGAGCAGATCTCGGCGATTGCAAGCAAGACACACGGCTACGTCGGCGCAGACCTCGGCAGCCTCGTGCGCGAGTCGGCGTCATCGGCGATACACCGCTGCTTCGAGGCCGGCACCGAGCCGCTCCTGACGTACGCGGACGTGCAGCACACGCTGCCGACGATCCGGCCCTCAGCCATGCGCGAGGTGTTTGTCGAGACGCCCGCGGTGCGCTGGAGCGATATCGGCGGGCAGCAGGACGTCAAGCAGAAGCTGCGCGAGTGCGTCGAGTGGCCGCTCACGCACGCCGAGACGTTCACGCGCTTGGGCGTCGAGGCACCCCGCGGCGTCCTCCTGTACGGCCCGCCCGGCTGCTCCAAGACACTGACAGCCAAGGCCCTGGCAACCGAGAGCGGCATCAACTTTATCGCCGTCAAGGGCCCCGAGCTGCTCAACAAGTATGTGGGCGAGAGCGAGCGCGCCGTGCGCGAGATCTTCCGCAAGGCGCGCGCTGCGTCCCCGAGCATTATCTTCTTTGACGAGATTGACGCGCTGGGCGCCGCGCGCGACGCGGGCGAGGGCCACGGCGGCATGCTCACGTCCCTCCTCAACGAAATGGACGGCGTCGAGGCCCTCTCGGGCGTCACTGTCGTCGCGGCCACGAACCGCCCCGACGTGCTCGACCCAGCGCTCACGCGCCCCGGCCGCCTCGACAGGATTATCTATGTTGGCGCACCGGACCTCGCGACGCGCAAGGAGATCTTCGCGCTGCGGTTCAGGAACATGGCCGTCGAGCCTGGTGTCGATGTCGACGAGCTCGCCAGGATTGTGAGTGATAAACGTAAAAGGCAGGGTGCTGACGTATAGACGGAGGGATGCTCCGGTGCCGAAGTGGCGTCCATCTGCCAGGACGCCGCGCTGACCGCCATGAACGAGGATCTGGACGCACCGTACGTTAAGCGCGAGCATCTCCTGCACTCGGCGCGTACGGTCCGCCGGCGCATTACCCGCGAGATGCTCGACTACTTTGAGGCATGGCGCGACCAGTCGGGTATCCGGAGTGCTTAGACGTAATAATAAAGCTAGAATACATGCAGGATATACTCTTGTCATCACTATGCCCACAGCCGAGCTCTACGTCTTGGTCTCCTCCTTTGCCTCGTCGTTCTTCGGGAAGATGTACCGCATGCCGTACGCGTCCTCTCCGTCGGCGTCTAGGTGTCAGTCACTCTTGTTTTCTCACGGGAGGTCTGGGTGGACGCAAGGTTGGGGGAGGAGTGGGGTGGATGGTGCAGTCGGACGAAGGATCAGACTCCAGCAGAGTGCCCAGCAGAGGAAGGGAGGACAGCTACGAACGCGCTGACACACTTTCCACTCCGCAATCTATCCAGCGCCTCCTCCAAAGGCACCACCTCACCGCCCTTTCCCCCTCCTCCCCCTCCTCCGCATTCCTTCTGATCTACTCACAGTACCCCTTCTCCATGACGTGCACCTCAAAGCCCAGTGTGTCGCGGTACAGCGAGATGGCGGCGCGGTTCGACTTGCGCACATGCAGCGTGATGAACGAGGCGTTGTAGTGCGCGACCATTGCTTCCTGCGCCTGCTTCATGAGCTTGTTGGCGAGCCCGAGGCGGCGGTACGGGCGCAGCACCGAGATGGACGTGACGTGCCCGCTGGGCTCGGCCTGCGGGTCCTCCTCCCTGTGTTGTTAGTGCAGTCCTTGCGGGTAGAGTGGAAAGGGCGGTAGTGTTGGGCCGCTCTGTGCTTTCGAGGTCTTTTGACGGCGCCCTCGACCTCGAATGCGATGGCGACACGACCACTCCTGATTTCATGCTGTCGAGGTCTGCAGCTTGGAAGACCTCGGCCGCAATCACCATATCTCCAAAGCAACCCCCGAGCGGAGGGAAGGCAGTGTTGCTTCTGTGGCCACTTCGTCCCGTTGAGATCCGATGCAAGACTCTCGTCATCTCTCCCGCCATAACCTCCACCACTCCTGATACCCACATCTTAGCAAGGATGTACCCGACAATACGCCCGCTAGGGTCCACCGCAACATACGACAACTCGGGCCAGGTCAACGCGTGGTAGAGGTCTGGAGTCAGTCAGATGTGGCCCTTCTCTACGAGCACAACGGTCACTACTCACAGTACTTGAACGTGTAGTTCTCGGGGAGGTTGAGGAGGTTTGCATTCTGCATGCCGAGGAGGTCCTCCACCTAAATGTCAGCTCGCGTACATGGTTAACGAGCTCACTGTTGCCTGCCTGATATCCATCGTTGGTCGTGTGCTCGGGGGTCTACTTTTGTTGTTGTTGTGAGATGAACTGACACTTTCGACGAACCTCCAACTTGTCATGAACATCCAGACATTCGACATGGCCATGAGCCTGGCTGAATTGATAAGATGCTGCAGAATGACGTGGCATATAATTTCAAAGCCACTGGTTGTTCCGTCCTCCAGTCCGAACCCTCCGATTTCGACATTCCGAACATCCACGGCAAGGCTAGCGTACAGCGAGCACATGCGGGCAGCTGACTAAAGATCACCGCAGCCAGTTCTTTGTTGTAGGTATCGCCCACTACACCACAAACCATGCCCGGACCCGTGCCGTTCAGCGCGGCCCTCCGCGCATTCGCGCCCGCAGCTGCCAGGTGCAGCCGCTCCTACGCTCCTTTCACCGCCGCGTCCCGAGTGTCGGCACTGCGCGCGCTCTCGACGTCGTCGCGCGCGTTCCAGCGCCCGACGCTCAGCCGGACCGCCGCGGCACTCAAGGCGTCCCCACCCGCTGCCGGCAGCTTCTTTGCGCAGAGCTACCTCCCCTACTCTTCCCGCGGGTCCT
>Ga0160505_101057_pt1 | contig 13695 bp, 19 predicted proteins | sample DIDeMG_FD_108225 | JGI IMG/M metagenome (GOLD analysis project Ga0160505, IMG submission 108225) | Enriched chicken feces microbial communities from UW Madison campus, WI, USA - DID2874_E49_Stillage MG | ecosystem: Host-associated > Birds > Digestive system > Large intestine > Fecal ... | reverse complement strand
GGTTACCGTTATCGGTGCAGAGCCTGTGAGCCTGTGCAGAGCCTCCTGGTGAACTGGGGGGAGCAAAACAAGACTGAAAGAATGGTAAAGTGCGCATTGACCCGAGCCGTACCGTTGGACCGTTACGCTTTCCAGCACTGCCAGACACTGTGCTCCTCGCTTCCATCCGCCTGGATCCCGTCCATCGTCCATTTGCCGCCCTCCCTTTGTGTCACTCTCCATCTCCTTCTCTCCATTCATCGTCTTCTATCAGTTAGTCACTCTCGCCGATAGTGAGAGCAGCAACAAGGCTCTGCTTGTATCTCCGCACCCTGCTCAACCCCGGACACATCACGATACAGCCCTTGCCCTCCATTCCTCGGCATATCACCCTTCCTCCCTTTCACCGTGCCCCGCTCTCCCTGAGTCGCACACTTGTCACACTCCAAACACTGCACTCGACATCACTACATCTCTCTTTACTCCACGCCGCCATCCATCGCCTGCGCCTGCGCCGCCGCACCCCGCGTCCGACACCAACGTGCGGGCCGACCTCCGCCTTCTCTCCCTCTTCAAAAACGTCTATCCCCCCTCCGTCACTTTTTACTCTTTTTGCTCGGCAGGCACGCCGTCCACGCAGACCCCACCCCGCTCACTCGTGCCGCCCGAGTTCCATCGCCGACTTGTGCCCGCTGCATCACACTGTGCAGCTGCACCTCGGGGTTGAAGCAAATAAGATTGCACGTTAGGACGGGGCTGGACTCTGGTCCGTGGTGTCATTGCATTCGCAGGCGTGCCACTGAACAGCAAAAGGAGGACGGGTACGCTTGTGCACTGGTCTCACGGTGCTGGCCAAGGAGATACGGGATACGGCTCGAGTGTCACTGCTCGGTGGTCCGATTCTGACGAGTGGAAACCGGACGTGTTTGAGATCTCGGACAGAGCGAGGAAGACCACTTGCACATTTGGGTTGGCAGTTACCTCGTCTCTCCCTTTTGGTGTCTCACGTCCTTCCCCCTCTCTCTTTCTTCTCTTCTTCTGTTCTCGGTTCCTCGCAGCTCTCTCTTTTATTGTCTCGACCTTATTTTTTGCGTGCAATCGGGAATTTGAGTCACAGAGTGAAACCACCACCCCCACACCGCTCCGCATTCTCTTCTCTCTCTCCTTGCTCCCTCCGTTGAACTCTGTGAGCTGTACGCGTGTGCACCACCACACCTTTCAAAACTGTCTTCCTTTTACCCTGGAGCTTTTCTCTCTCTCTCTTTTGTAGGCAGCTGTTCCTAACTCGTAAAAAATCAATCTCCCCTTAGCACATTCTCTCTCCACTTGCCTTTTGTACAGGAAAACCCACTCTCTCTCTCTCGCTGTGGCTTTCTCAACCAACCAGCTGTGCCGACTACAGTCCTCCTTACGGCTCTCGACCCCACTCCTCACCTCCCTTTAACCCCCACCCTCCCTGTGGTCTCTCATACTCTTCACTCGCCACACAAACGAGACCGACCAAACAACCCAAATCTCGCACATCCGCACTCGGAGGAGCAGAGCAAACCCATCACACCACCACCTTTACCCTTTTGCAACCGCTCCGCGTACTCTACTCTGTTCGCGCCCTTTATTCCTTGTGTTTTGTGCACACAACAAGCAAACTATTGCCTCGGCATTCAACCCAAAACTCTTCCTGCAGCAGGACCTGGAACGGACAGACTTGCTTGTTACATGTCGCCAGCTTTGAGCTCCTACAGCACCTAGCACCACCACCACAAACGCACGAAAAAGCGGAGGCAGGATCATCGGCTGCAGCTTGTGATTGATTGCTACATTCATTAGTGCACGGACCATCCGCCCCGTCCTCGCGTCCCTTTGCCCTTCACCACCACTTTCCCTCCCGATTGCATCGATCCCGGCTCTCCCATCCCTCCCTTCCCTTTTGCTTGCACTTGCCCCTTTTCCATTACTATTGCAACCCACGCGGACAAAGGGTAAACGATACACAACACGCTCCTTCCTTCTTCATCTACTCTCTTACTCTTCACTACGTCGCTCTCATCACCATTACCATCTTCAACACTACCTACGCTCCCTTCTCGCCCAACTTTTGTCTCACTCCGAAATCCTCAAACGACGTTTCGACTAGTCCTGCCCCGAAACCACTCGTCTCTCTGTAACGAACACACCAATCCTACGGGGCACGGCCCGCTCCGATCGTGAGTACCCACTTTATCCTGCACCATTCTGGGTGACGACCCGCATGGGCCCATGAGATGCCTCCCACATGCATCCTCACACTCGCTACACCCCCGCCGACCGCTTCTATAATCGTTCCTCCCATCGTCAACACGGTGCTCGTCGCTCGCCTTGGCATCCATCATAAACACCACCTCCGATTGCAGCAGGAGCCTCGCGACTAACCTGTACAGCCCTCCCCTCCCGCCGCTTGCGTGCGATGACAACGCTCCCAGTCGCGTCGTCGTCGCGGCTGCGGCTGGATGCTCCGGCACCACAACCACCACCGCCGCCATCCACGGCTCGCCGACGAAGAGCATACCGCCGAAATGTTCACATGGTCGCGTTCGTCCTTGCCCTCACTGCGCCCTACCTCGTTACGGCCGCCCCTCTGACCGCGTTGGCACGCGGCCATGACCCACAACAGCCGAGACTAGACCCACAAAGTGCCGCCGCACACGACGAGGATCTGTCATCACGGATAGCACAAACAGCAGTCATTGGCGGCCTGCGGTTGCTGCAACGGACAGTACGAGCGACGGCCACACTGTTTAAACGAGAAGAAGGACATCGAGAATGGCCAAGAATATCCGTCGTCGACGACGTGTCCACTCTAACTGCCAACGGCCCCGTCAAAGTTGGCCATGGTCGCTACTACATGCTCATCGGAACTATGAGCCCCGGATTCATTGTTCTCTCCTACCTCATTGCCCTCGTGGGATCGCTCTGCACCCTCGAGCTGCTCATCCGACGTACCTCCAACAAGGGTGTCTCAAACCTCATCCTCCTCACGTTTGCTGGCATTTGTTTTGGAGCCGTCTCCACATTTGCCATGCACTTTGTCGGCAACCAGTCTCTTACGCTAAGTTTTCCCAACATTCCAGAGTTTGAAGGGTACCGGCCGTTGTCACTGTCGTACCAGGCTGGCTACACCATCCTTTCGCTCGTGGCGTCGTGTCTAGCCATGATCCTCTCCTTCTTTGTCATGGGCACAAACATCCGTTTTAGCGAATGGCGCGCTTGGGCGTGTGTACCAGGCAGCAGAGATCACCGGCGCGACATGTACCCGCATGGTATCCGGGACGACTACCTTCACTGGAAGCTTCAAAAGTCTCGTCTTCGCAAGGGGGCAAGTGTCTCCAACATCCTCCAGCAGGCTGGCATGGTCGCGAGCTGGCCGAACGATACGGCGTATACCAGCCGTCGTGGATGGAAGTACTGGCTCTTTGGAACGCCTCCTTCCGACTCGCCACTGACCTTGGAGCCTGATCTCGACCAGGACGAGGATACTCTTGTCAAGCACGACCAGGAGCTCGGCGAGATCGACTTTCGTCTGGGCCGTGGAGCGGTTCGTGAGGCCATTGATCGCCGTCAGACTGCCCGTGGCATGTCGCCGATGGATTCCGCGATGCAGTCGGACGCCTCTGTTGCCGGCTACAACCCTAGCCTTCCCGATCTGCCGTGTTCGCCTCTCGCCGCGTATTATCCGACCGGCGGTGCCACTCGCGAGATCGCGTCCATTCCGCCGCCCATCGATGTTCGCCGGCCACCCTCGCCTACGGAAATCTTTGCAGCTGGTTACCAGTTCCCGCCCCGCACCCCCGTCGACAGTGACTCGACGTCCAACTTGATCCCCCGCTCGGAAAAGACACTTCCAAACGGCGTCTCTGCATGGAACGAGCCTCCTTCCACGGAGCCCCAAGGCATCCGCCGCGGCTCTCTCCCTCCGCCACTCAATCCCCCTCCCGCCCCACGTCTTGCTCAGCACACCTTGTCGCGCATCCAGAGCCTCCCGGAGATGGACAGCGACGGCACTCCACCCATGCGCTACTCTATCGACATCAAGGAAGACCAGAACCAGCTCAGCTCCGGCTCGGATGAAAATGCGGAGCGCGTTCGCATGGACAGCCTTCCTTATGACGACGACTACGATGACATTACAAGGCGCCCTGGTTGGCGTGCCCGGCTTCGCCACAAGGTCCAGTCTGGTCTTCCTCTTACCCCAGCCGAACAGCTGGAACGCTTCGTCGGTCTGGATGTTGTCACCTGGGCCGATATCGTCAAGATTTCTCTTACCGGCATGCTTGCCGGCTGGGGAGTCGCCGCCATGCGTGAGTAAAATGTGTGGGAAATGTGCGCTAAAACCTTAGACTACATTGGACAAGTCTCGATCACTGGTATTCCCTACGTTGGCTATCATGTAGCCTACGTCGTTGGCTCGGTCATTATTGGATCCGGCGCAGCCATAATCGCCCTCTACATCATGTTTATCATGCTCCGCCCGAAGCTAAAGCACTCGTGGATCTCGAAAATTGGCGTCGCCGTCATTCTTGCGGGTGCCGTGTGCGGAATGCACTACTGCGCCATGAAGGGTACCATTTACGGTTGGGACGTTGGCCGGCCGCAATCGCCTTCAAGTGGCACTGGTGGCACCAAGCGCGCAATTACAGGTCTAGTGGCAGCGCTGGCCTTTATTGCCTGTCTTGGTGTGACGGTGTTCATCATGATCAATTCGATGCGTGACCGCAAGGAGCGCGCACGTCGCCGTCGTGTCGTGGTTACCTCGGTGCTTTTGGATCAGCAAGACCGTATGCTCGTCAGTGCCATCGACGGCCTGCTTCCCATGTGCGACATTGCCTCCCTCACGTCTTCCGATTCGAAGCGACCAACGTCGATGAACGGCAGTGTGAGCGGAGACCCGTCCTCGACTTCGCTGGGTGTCGACCTCACAACCGGAAACGAAGCCTTTATCCAGGCCATGAAATTGTCATGGACGTGGCGGAGCCCGTTCTGGTCGTCGATGAATCCGTACTTGTCGACTGGCGACTTTAACGGCAGCCCGAGCGATATGTTGGTCAAGACTCCGTCGATTGCAGGCGACATTACTGGCCCGCCAACGCCGACTCCTCCTCAAATCAGCCGCCGTGCTTCCGCCATGACCGCGGCAGAGTCGCTCTCGTCTAGCATTGCCGTTTCTCGTGCTGGCGTATCGCGCTTCCTGGAAAAGTTTGCAATCTCTGCGACGCAGCTGTCTATCCGTCTTACTGGCCAGGCTGAGGGCATCAGCCGTCTCGGTGTCCTGTACGACCATATCCTGACGACTGGCTGGGTCCGGTTGACCAACGGCAAGGACACGGTGTCAAAAGGCCAGCTCATCTTCCTCGTTCGTCGTGTCAACTCGTCGCAAGAGCGATCGGACCTGCTCTCTCGTCACTTTATCTTTGCGGATTCGACGTCGGTCGCCACTTCGCTCCACAAGACGCTGTCGACGCCGTTTGAGCACGTCATGCCGCTTCTCGAGGATATGCGTTCGTTCTGCGACCGCACGACACGCATGACGCTTCGTCCCAACACGCTTTACGCTGGTGTGGTCGTCGTCCAGGCGACACCGTTTGACGGCCTTCGGATTCTGCTGGACCACCAGAACCGCTCGCAACTGCCCATGCGCGAGGTCTGCACCTTTTCGACGCTGCCTGGCCTTCCCGTCAACGTTGCCGACGGTCTCGCGGGTACACTCGACGAGATTGGCGAGGCTGTTACGTGGCTGGATGGTATGAACCTCCTGTCGGTCATTACACGCAACATGTCGACTGAGGCCACGCGCGTCGGCGGTCCTCGCGTGGGTCGTCTGCTTGCAGCGCTTGAGCGTGCGATCGTGCCCATGCTTGATGAGCTCCTCTCCATCGACGACATGGCGTACATTCTCCCTCGCCTCCAGCTCCACCCTGTCCTCGTGCCCCTCACGCCTGCTACCCCACCGCGCAAGGGCATGCCTGGATGGGCTGCGCCCCACATCATCGTCTTCTACGCAAACTACGACATCACTGTCAACATGTTTGCGGACAAGTGGGTGCCGTTCAAGCTCTTCCGCGCGCAGCACGAGTGCGTCATGGCGTCCAAGATTGGATCCCTCACGCGCGCCACTGAGACTGCGCCCACGCGCACGCCGCGTGCGCCGTCGCCCGCGCACTCGCCCGGCTTCTCAATCTCGAGCTCTGTCACTCCCGACCCCGGACGTTACAACTATGCGCGGCGCCCGTCCAAGGTGCAGTTCGAGGTCCCCAACTCTGAGCCTCCGATTGCAAACTACCAGTTCCCTCCCAAGGAGCGTGACTCGAACAGAGACAGCTCGACCAACGGGTCAACACAGGGCCACGTCCACCCCACCAGCATCTACAGCACCGTCAACACCATCAGTAGCATCGGCTCCCCATCAACAATCACATCTTTCCCCACCTGGTCGTCGGCGCACCGGCCCCTCCCCCGCCGCGCGTCTCTGGCCCGCACCGGGTTCCGCGACGACGTTGTCCCGGAAGCCCCGCTACTCGCCCGCGCCGGTGTCGTCCAGTGGGACCCCAACTGGCTCGTCAACCTCCTCCGCACACGGCTGCGTGCTGAACCATAATCGCTATCTCTACAAGCAATCCTATACATCACCCTATGGTGCCACCATCCTACATGTACCTTCACATCGCATAACGTCAATAGTTTTCCCCTTTACGCATTGTTGTCCCAGTTTCACGACCAGGTAGCCGTTTGTAGGCGGTCCGCTTCGCATAGAGGATGCATGTCTTGTCCTCAGAGCTAGGTGTTACACCAGCAGGTGGAAGAGGCGTTGTGGCGCCACATTGAAGGCCACGTGCAGCAGAGCGGACATGTCGACATGGCCTTCCTCACACTGCCCTCCCGAAGACGAGATACAAATACACAGTCATCCATAATGCAATGCTAATGAACACTCCTACGGCGGCAACGGCAACTTGCCCAACGCCCTCTCAAACTCGTCCACGAGATCGCGCTGCGCCCAACCAGCAACCACACAAAACACGACCAGCCAAGCCCGCGCAATATCCTCATCGGCCCCCGTGCCATCGGGGCGCATGACCTCGCTCTTGGGCCTGCTATCCATATCGCGCTTCCACGCCGCGCCGAGCGTCCACCCCGCGGCACCGAGCTGGACTCCGCCACTGAGCGGCGCGACGGGCTCGGCGGTCGAGTCGCCAGAGTAGAAGCCAGGGTACACGGGCACATATGCCAGTTCCCCGGCCTCAAGTGCGGCCAAGTATCTGGTGGAGATGAAGGCCGCGACGTCGCGCGCAAAACTGCGCAGCGTGCTCAGGTCGTCGCTTGAGAGGTGCGGTTCGAGCGCGGAGAGAAGCGCAAAGAGCCACCGGGCGCGGTGCGCCGGGAGGGTGCGGTCGGGGGTTAGGTGCGATAGGAGGGCGAGGATCGTAGTCTGAAAGTTTGTCAGTTATGCACGGGCGCTTAGGGGGACCACGGCCAGGATCCCGGATCACTACTGGGCCTGATCTGAGCACGGTGCACGGTGCAGTTGCACTGCACTTGCACTGCACTTGCACTCACGGTATCCATCCTCCTTAGGACGCTGACGAGCGGTTCGCGCGGGACGAATTCCGCATTCATGGCTTCTTCCTCGTCCATGTCCGTGTCCACGCCGTCGACGTACGCTATCCACTCGTCGGCATCGTACGCGGCGGGCAGAGAGTCTGGCTTGCCCCTTGGCGCACCTGGTCCCGATCCCGATCCTTCGCCGCCACCGTCGCCGTCGCCGCCATTCATAGCCTCCTCCTCCGACACCTCCACCTCCACCTCCACCACCGCCTTGACGTCCACCTTGGCCCCGGGCTTGGGCATGGGCTTCTCTAACCGACCCGCAAGCGACGCCCTGTACGCCGCAAAGTGCGCGCTGAACACCACGACCCACGATTCACGGGGGAGTACCGGGTGCCGCTGCCTTTTGGCCGCGGGGGCGGGGGCGGGTTCCGCGTTGGGGGCGGTTCGCGCCGGGGGGTCGACGCGCGTCACGAATGGGAGTTTGTCATTTTCGCGCCTGCTGTCAGTACGAAGCACAGTTGCTTTGGGTACTCACGACGCCAGGGCAAGGTACGTCGCGCCGTCCTCTGCCTCGCCGTCAAAGTCTTCGGGGAGGTCCGCGACGGGCAGGACCTGCGCGCTGCCTGCTGGCGCATCTACCGGTCCGGCGCCGTTGTCGTCCTCGTACGTGTCCCGCCGGCGTTTGGTGTATGCCATTGCTTTTGGTGTTGTTGTTATTGACGTGTTGTTGCCGCTGACATTAATGTATTTGTGGCCACCAGAAATCTCAGCCCAGATCGCCAGCATCCAGAGTCCCTTGTTGGCCACGTGCGAATGCTCCCGTCTCGGCCGTCCCTCACTGATAATGGAAATCGAGTCACGCAATCAACTAGCTGTCTAACTGCTGCCGATCACATCTGGCTCAACTCCCGACTTTTTTCAGTCGGTTCCACAACTCCTCTCATCAACTGTCCCCGAAAATGTCCTCGTTCGGCACACTCTACCGCGTGCACACGTACGGCGAGAGCCACTGCAAGTCTGTCGGCTGCATCGTCGACGGCGTCCCGCCCGGCCTGGAACTCACCGAGGAGGATATCCAGGTGCAGCTGTCCCGCCGGAGGCCGGGGCAGAGCGATATTACTACTGCTGTGAGTGCGAGCGAGCGAGCACGAGCACTCGTATCGTGCGAGTGCAGGCTGTAGTGAATACAGGAGATGGCGGAGTGTGCTGCCTGGAGCTCGACATTGCGTTTGACACGGTGCTGACTGTGCTCTTTCCACTGCCGCGTCTGATGTAATTCGACTCAACCCCGCATGTAACCCTACCCTGGACCGCGCTTCCAACTGGCTACTCGACTTGGCATCTCGACTCGTCTGCCCCAATCCGAACTGGCACCACTCGCTCCAACTCGCTTCGCTCGTTGTCTCTCGTTGTGCTTGTAGCGCTCCGAGTTTGACACGGTCCACCTGCAGTCGGGCACCGAGCACGGCGTGACGCTCGGCACCCCCATCGGCCTGCTGGTCCAGAACAAGGACCAGCGCCCGCACGACTACACCGAGACGGACCTGTACCCGCGCCCCTCGCACGCCGACTACACCTACCTTGCCAAGTACGGCATCAAGGCGTCGTCTGGCGGTGGCCGCGCGTCGGCTCGTGAGACGATTGGCCGCGTTGCTGCTGGCGCCATTGCGGAAAAGTACCTCAAGGAGGCGCACGGCGTTGAGATTGTCGCGTTTGTTGGGTCCGTCGGCCCCGTCGCGCTCCCCTTCACGCAGGAGGAGGACGAGGTGCTCGGAAAAGAGTACCTCGACCTCGTGGCGAGCGTCACGCGCGAGCAGGTCGACAAGGAGATTACGCGCTGCCCGCATCCCGAGACGAGCAAGAAGATGGAGGAGGTGATTCGTGCCGCCAAGGCGCGCGACGACTCGCTCGGAGGCACCGTTACGTGTGTTATTCGTAACTGCCCGCTTGGTCTCGGCGAGCCCGCGTTCGACAAGCTCGAGGCTGTCCTCGCGCACGCCATGCTCTCGATCCCGTCCACCAAGGGCTTTGAGATTGGTTCCGGATTCCGCGGCACAAAGTTCCCCGGCTCAAAGCACAACGACCCCTTTGTCGCGTGCCCCGAGAACAAGGGCGACAACCGCCTGCGCACGACGACAAACTGGTCCGGCGGCATCCAGGGCGGTATCTCGAACGGCGAGGACATTTACTTCCGCGTCGCGTTCAAGCCCCCCGCCACCATTTCGCAGGAGCAGAGGACGGCGCAGTACTCTGGCGAGGAGGGTACTCTTGCTGCCCGCGGCCGCCACGACCCGTGCGTCGTCCCCCGCGCCGTCCCCATTATCGAGACCATGGCCGCCATCGTCATCATGGACCAGCTCCTCCAGCAGAACTCGCGCCAGGCCGCCGCCGCCCTCCTGCCCCCCGTCAAGAGCCTGCCCCCGACCATGGTTTTCCCCGGCCAGCGCAAGTAGGGTGGTGGTTATGTTAGGGTTAAGCTAGGGTGTTAGGACCAAAATATACAGAACATAGGCTTAGATACGACTCTGCACTGCATATGAGCGACTGCGTGCGCGCACCGCGAAAGCGGGGCGCGAGTGATGGAGAGAGGATCACGGAGAAGGAAGTCGGGAGAGGCACTCAATCCTGGGGGTGACATTACGAGTGAATGGGAATGCGCATGGTGTCCACGTGCTAAAATGCCACAGTCTCCCCTAGTCATATTGCCGCAAATCCCGACGCGAGTGATTTCTCTTTCCCAAGCCGCCCATCGTCGGACCCTGGGAGCAGCCGATTCTCTGCCCGCCATCACCTCTGGATGGTCCATCCGGTGGGATATATCAAGTCGGCGCTGTGGGAGCGTGGGAGGCATAGTTCAGAGTTCAGCCAGGGCGGCGCGAGAAAGAGGGAGAGCGGATGGCAGCGCGGGGGCAGCAGGAAAGGGAGTGAGGGAGGGAGGAGGGGAGGACCCCGAAATGCTCATCTCGCGGCTGATCTGGGGCCTATCACCAAGCAGAGTGGTGGGAGTGGAGGCGCAGAGCGGAGAGCAGAACTGGGGTGCCAGGCTCGCGGCTAGAGTTTAGCTCACATGAAAGGCGTGGAACGGACCGGACCAGCGGACCTGGAACATGAGCACAACGCTAACTGCTCATGCTAGCGGTGGCAAATGTGGAATCTGAGAAACAAAACATTGGGTTTGTTGCGAACATTCTGTAGAGCGACAAACATTGATTGATAAAGTCGAGTGCGGGCGATATTTCTGTTTCCAACCACTTCCCACTTCCTCACTCCACTCCATTCCATTCTTATCGTCACTCGTCACACACCACTCCTACCCCGGGCCAAGCTACCACAATGTCCATCACCCCGCCCACCCCCCAGATTGCGCCGATGCACGACCCCGCGCGGTCCGCCGTCGTGCAGCAGGCCAAGCCGTTAGGCTCGACGCACCGTGAGTACTGTCGGTGGGTGTTGGGGGACACTCGTGCGGTCTACGGAGGTGTCCCGTCTGGGAGTGGAGTGAGCAGCACCTCGTCGCACCGTAACGTTAACGTGCCCCCTCTCCCACTTTGCTAGAGCACAGCTCACCTGCAGCCAACCAGGTCATCCCCGGCCAGACTGTCGACCCCTCGATCCCCGGCGCCTCGCTGGGCCAGAAGGCGCTGCTTGCCAAGAAGTTTGCCCAGCAGACAAAGTATGTCTACAGGTTTACAGGTTTCTGACCCTTTAGGCCCACGTTCTCGCCTACGGACGCGATCCAGTCGCCGTGCACGCAGAAACTCAACTCTGCCAAGCAGCGCCGTTTTGCAAAGTGAGTCAACTTGAGCTTTGAGCTTTGATGGAGATAGCTGACATGCTTAGGGGCAAGGCGCCGTCGAGTGCGCGGTTTGCGTCGCTCAAGCCTGATGAGAACACGCCCGTCGAGGGTTAAAGCAGAGAATACTGAGTGTCGTCTCCACCGATAACTATCTGTTCGCCCTCGCCCCCACGTTTCTCGTTGTTCCGCCGTCTGCATGTATACACCACCACCACCACCACGCCACTGTTTGTTTCCATTCCACGCCAAGCCATTCCAATCCCACATTTTACGTCTCACCCCGATCCTCGAAAGAAATCAGCCGCCTGCGCCACCAGCCTGCTGCTGTACCACACTCCCTGACGTAGAAGCTGTCCAGAACCTGAGCCTGAAGAAGTCTAGCCGCCGTACGAGCCAGAGGTGCTTGTAGTTGAGATACGATACGATGCACATTGTTATATATTTCTGAGAGGCTCGGATGCCGGGTGCCAGATTCGGCAGCGTGGTGTTGACTCGAGACTTGAGCTCGAAAGTGAGGAAAACATTGCACATCTTCTTTGCATTGATTGTCGTCGGCCAAGGTCGGACAGACGGACATGGACCCCTTAGATCAACCAACATGAGAGATGAGAACTGATCCGAAGAGCACTGACCCACCCCACGACTTACGCAGCTCGCCATCCCACGGACCCAGCTGGATATCCATACGTATGCACCTGTTATCACTTGCGTTTTGTCGCTCGTCAAATAACGCCGCTCCTCATGTTTGTCTTCTTGCCGTCGTCTCGGTCGTCTTCGCAACTATACGTGAATTGTGCCTGCCATCTCCCTCAAACCATTCTCAACAGCCAAACAATGCACATGTACCCTCCAGGACACTCCCACTTCGGTGCTCATCGGACAAACCTTACCGCAGCGGGGACCCCGATTTCGAATCTGTCATGCGTCAGACTTGCCGCTGAGCCTGGATGCCAAAACAAGAATAGAACCACCCAAGAACTGTCGTTTGCATTGCATTTATACCCATCGAGTAATTCGCACATCGACGCCGACGCCGACACTCCGCGAGTCGATACGGACCGATAAGCCGGCATCGACATACTTGCTCGGCACGATGCTCAGTCTTCGGCGGGTTAGGGAGGTCGTTACGCGGTATGTGTTGTGTGTCACCCGCGGGTGGGATCAGGAATCGGATCTCGTCTGGACTTTGGTATCCAGTGTCTGTGACCTGTGTTCGATGTCCGCTGTCCGCACCTGTTCGCGACCCCTATCCCAACGCTGTAGTACCCCGCCTACTTTGAGCGCTAACGCACAGCCATCTATGCTTTGTCGGCCCCGTATGTCGCCCCCAAGACCCGGACTGACGAGCAGGGACTAGTTGCGAGCGTGGCCTACGTCGACCCGGGTAACTGGGCGACTGACCTGCAGGTGGGTAGTGCGAGCAGGTGGTGTGCTGACAGCAGGCCGGCGCAGAGTACGGGTCCAAGCTCCTGTTTGTTGTCTTTGTTGCTGGTCTCGCTGCCGTCGGTGAGTCTTGAGATGGAGATGTGGCGTGGGAAGCGGACGTCCCGGTGTCCGGATCGCTGGATCCGGATCACCCGCACACCCACTTGCTTCCGTCCACAAGAATCACAGGCCAAGGTCACACGACCACTAACTCTTGCAGTGGTGCAGATCCTCTCCGTGCGCCTCGGCGCCGTGACCTCGAAATCGCTCCCGCGCGCGACGCGCGAACTCATCCTCTCGTGGGAGGCAGCGTACCCGCGCCGGCGGCGGTGGTTCCGCTTGCTGCTGTGGACGCTGTGGGCGCTCGCCGAGATTGCGATTATTGCCACGGACCTCGCGGAGCTGCTCGGCTCGGCGATCGCGCTCAACTTGCTCTTTCCCAAGCTGCCGCTCTTCGCCGGCGTGCTTATTACGGCGGTGGACGTGCTCATTGTGCTCGTGTTTTTCCGCGCCGATTCGGGACGCCAGGGCATGATGCTCTTTGAGATTGTGATTGTCGCGCTTGTGCTTGCTGTATTCGTCAGCTTTATGATCTTGTTGCACCTCATCAAGCCGCCGTGGCGCGAGATCTTCCTCGGTCTCGTGCCGTCCTCGACGCTCGTCAAGCCCGGCGCGCTGTACATCGGTGTCGGCATCATTGGAGGTGAGTTGAATGCTCGACTTTGGCTGACTCGCAGCGACTGTCATGCCGCACGCGCTCTTCCTCGGCTCGCACCTCGCGTCCGTGGACCGGCTCGGCATGCTCCCGATCCCGCCGTCGCGCAAGCCGCAGCCGAGGAACAATGCTCTTCCGTCGCTCAACCCGCTTTCTGTCCTCCGGCGACGAGCGAACCGGGGCGGCCATGCGGAACCGGCAG
>Ga0160505_101056_pt1 | contig 13712 bp, 4 predicted proteins | sample DIDeMG_FD_108225 | JGI IMG/M metagenome (GOLD analysis project Ga0160505, IMG submission 108225) | Enriched chicken feces microbial communities from UW Madison campus, WI, USA - DID2874_E49_Stillage MG | ecosystem: Host-associated > Birds > Digestive system > Large intestine > Fecal ... | reverse complement strand
TAATTTCGAGAACTTTAAAGAATTATGTTTCACATAAATTTATTAACTTTTAAATATATATGAACTGTAAAAGAAAAAAAAAAAAAACCCCCTTCGTGGACAGTTCGCGTATAAATCTGGTTGTCACAATAACGCGTAACAAGCCTCGAAAAAAAAAAGGGAAAAAACGCGCTAGTTGTCCGGGGTTTCAATAAAAAAATAGAAACTCAACATATATTGACCAGAATATATAGAGGAGATGGTAATAATAATAGTATACATATATATAAAAAAAATAATAGTATAGATAAAATCAATCAATATCTTAGAAAGATATTGAAAAACAGAAAAGAAAAAGAACACCCCCAAAAATAAAGTGATTAAAGACCAAAGAGAAAAACAACAAAGATTGTTTCCTTTTCAATTTTTCTATCACTTTTTGCCAATATCCATTTAGAGGCTGACGGAAGAAGAAGAGCTAGAAGACTGAGCAATCCACTTGGCCATAGCATCATCAGAAAGGAAGCTATCAAAAGTGGTGTCATCATCAAGCACAGTCAAAGTGATGCTGGCATCAGCAAAGATGACAGCAGCCTTGAGGGTGCCAGAGACAGGGCGGGCAATATAGTCAGCGGTACCACCACCACCATTGTTAGCCAGAGAAGCAGCGCCCTGGCCAGTGTGCAGGTGGGAAGTAAGAAACTCGTTGCCAGAGTTCAAAACCTCAAAGATATCAAACTCACCACAACCAGTGGACCAACAAGAGCAAGCACCGTTGCCATACTGCAAAGTACGGGGAATCTGGGCGTTCAGCATCCAAATAGCAGGCATGTCACCGTTAATAACAGCGTTGGAGCCAGCATCAGAGGGCATGGAGAATTCAAAAGCAAAAGCCTTGTAGTTGCCATCGAAACCATGGTAAGCAGTGCTGCCAGGGCGGTAGTATCCACAGGAGTCACCCTGACACTTCTCAGAAGTGAAAATAGAAAACTCCTTGTTAGAGGGGATAACAGTATCAGCAAGAACTTGTGGAGAGCCAGCACCAGAAATACCGTCAGAACCACAGTAGGAAAGAGAGTTACCAAAGCATGTGTCCCAGACACCGGAACCAGCAGTACCACCCTGGTGGTTGAGGAAAACAAGACCATTAGAAGACTGGGAAGCAGCGTTGTAATAAGACTGTCTGGTCCAGCCAGTACCAGTCTGAGTAGTCTGCTTGCTGGAACTAGCAGCAGACGAAGAAGCCTTAGCGGCAGCAGCCTTCTTAGCAGCCGCAGCAGTAGAAGTAGAAGCAGCAGCAGCAGTAGAAGGAGCAGCAGCATCAGCCTGTACATACTCAGTAACGTAAACTATCTCTCTCTTGTGAGCATGGTGAACGTGTCTTCTAGCAACAGTGTGCTTCTCGGTCTCGGCCTCGGGGACATCGCGCTTACTCTTGGTGTTGTTGTACGAGTAGTAAGCAAACTGCTTGAGATTCAGGGGGCCTCTGAAATGGAGGGAAACCTCCTCGTCGAGAGGACTCAAAGAGCCAGAGAAAGCGACGGGCTTGGATGAGCAGGAGCACGAGTTGGTATCAAAGTTGGTGACCTTGTTGTAGGAGCCAGAGAAACCAATGTTTTCGTAGACAACTTGGTCGACCTTGTTACAGTAATAGTTACCAGAGATTTCCGAGCACTGCGCATGGGCGGACGCTGCAAGCAAAAGCAGGGACGCAGCGGACTTCAGAACCGAGTCAGAAAAGAGCATTGTGAGAAAGGGTTTGATTCGAGATAATTAAAAGAACAAATTTGGGCGCGTGATGCGTTACTGTTGATGTAGAGAAGAACGTTACGATGAAACAGGTCTACAGTCAAATGCGTTAAGTCGAAGGTATATTGCCAATGTACGTTAATATAAGGAGCGTTAAACAGAAGTTGGATCAAAAGAAAAAAAAAAAAGAAAAAGAGTGGATGTCTAAAGGAAGGACTGGAAGTTGGACTTGTGTCGTGAGTGTTGAAGATAGATTTTAATTGTCCTACTTATTCTTGAATAACAAGAAAAGAAGAAGAAGAAGAAAAAAAAAAAACAGGAAAATGTCATTTTTTTAAACAACTGGTCATCAAGGACACTAAAAAAACTAGAACCGACAATAAAAGTTTAGTATGGTCAACCCCCTTTTTTATTGTATTTCATCTGAGCTCTGTAAGTGAACTGGCATTGTGGTTAGTGCACGGTTAGTGCAAAACAAAATGTGAAAAAGAAATGTTTTGTAGATTTCTCATGCCTTGGCGTTTGTCAAAAAGCAAAAAAACTTGACCATTTCTAAACATTGTGATTAGGTCATACCGTCTCTTTTGGTAACATCTCTAGCTTAATTAGGAAACTGCACTAAAATGTGCATTTGAAACTATGCTTATAGTCTAATTCTTCTGTATTCAAATAAGGTTGTTAGTGTTGTTTTATTTTGCTTGAAGATCTAAAAACAAAAGAAAAGACACCGACGTCTTGAGTGCCGGTCGGCGCTTCGTTGCGACAAAGAACAACGCACATCAAAAACAATGAAACGACCATCCAAAAAAAAGTCCTATACTACTAGTTCTAGTATATGGTAGGTCATAAGCCACACTAGTACACTGTAATAACTGTATCTAATATCCTTTAAACTCGAAATATTTTATAAACTGTTTTAAACTAAAGCTTTTGAGGCTCACCCTCCGAAGACGACTCGGCCTGGTCATGGATAGATTGTGACCTTTGTCCGCTCCTGCTGACAGTTATTGGGCTTGAGGCCACTCTGCCGCTTGGTCTAGTTGGCTTTTTTGTATCAAACTCCTTCTTTGGCTTGTTGCCTTAGAGCTTCTTTGGCTCAATAGGAGTAGATGTGAAATTAGGAACGATACTAACCTCTTCGTTGGTGTCATCACCAGTATCCCCGTCATCGCTTTCTTCACTTATATAAATTGGTGCAGGTGTGGCCACCGCTGAATCCTCCTTCTGTAAAGTGTTACTAGCAGACACCTCTGTTTTCTTGGACTTGGAGCTGGCTGCTGTTTCTTTGCCTTCTGCTTTAGCCGTGGTGGTAGTTCTTTTCTGCTTTGTGGTTTTTCTGCCTGTCATTTTTGACCCACCAGCATGACCATCTTCTTTTTTGCCAATCAGATCTGGTAACATGCTTTGTTTATCACCAATCTTATTGCCATCTTTATCATTTTCCTCGTCATCATCGCTGAACAGAGCATAATCCTTCCTTACGTTGAGACTACTATCACCACTAGAAACACGCTTTCTTTTTTCAGAGGTACTGGTTTGGCCGTCAGCTTTTCTCTTTCTCGCCAATGTAGGAGAGACAGAGGGTCTTGGTAATTTCAACGACTGGTCCTGCTTGTTGGCGTCAACCGGGTTAGGAGTCACAGAACCCTGTTTCTGGACTTTAGACGTGCTCAGTAGTGTCTTACTTTTACTGGGAGTTTCATGGTCGCCCGTAGAAGTAAGTGGTCCAGGCTTGGTTGATTTGATGTTAGAGAATGATCGCGAGAATGTGGTCGAATTCTGCTGTGAGAAAAGATCAGCACCAGATCCCGCAGGAGTAGAACCAGGTTTTGATGTTTTACTAGAAACTATCGGTGATGCACCAGCCTTAGAAGCAGTAGGGCTGGTTGCAACTGCTTTTTTCAGCATTTCATCAAGGGTTCGTTGTTTGAACGCTGGCTTTGCCAAAGGGGATTTCTTAGCACTACCAGGTGACACTCCATTGGATCTCGTAGTCCCGTGACTAGAGAGGCCAAAAGCCCTTGTGGCAGCGACTGAAGACTTTGGAGTAGAGCCTGGGGTTGATTTGCCGAGATTAACTGGTGTTTTGGAAGTAGTGGGAAAAACTTGTTGTCTCGACTTGGGAGTAGACGGCTGGGCCAAAAAAGCCCCAATGGTAGACTTAGGCAAAGGCTCTTTGGCAGTACGGTGCTCAGGAATTACAGGGCTCTTACTACGACGAGACTTTTTCTTAGGCACTTCAGACACAACTGACTGAGATTTCCCCTTAACGCCAGGTGACAACGCACGCTTACCAGAGTGTTTTTTGGTACTGAAGGTTGAATTCTTCTTGGATCGAGAAGTATCTGTCGAATTTTGTCGTAATTCGCTGGGTTCGCCGTAGAAGGGAAGTCTTGCTGATCTTCTTGATCTCCGACTCCGACGCGCAATCCCTTCAGATTCAGATTCAGTGTCTGAAATAACTAGTACTACCTCTGTTGGATCAATTGCAGGCAAACTAGCTTCCTTATCCTGGAAATCTTGACCATCATCATTATCGCTGTCCTCAGATGAAGAAATATCAATGTTAGTATAAACTGATGTAGGTTTCTCAGATTGCAGTGTAGAAGAAGCAGTTTTAGGTGGATTTGAGCCAGCTTCAGTATTTTTAGCAGTTAAGGTGCGGTCAGGTGAAGTCTTCGAAGAAGTGGGCTTATCATTAGTGACAGAAACAGAACGCAAAGACTTAGCAGTGGAAGCAAAAATCTCATCAGATTCATCATCGCTTAACATGATGTTATTAAACGGAGGAAACTTAGAAAGCGTTTTTTCGGGTTTGGCCTCCTGAGAAGAAACGATAGGAGATTCGTCTAACTCTGACTGGTGCTGCTCAGTAGCAACATTCTTTTGTTGTAAAGCAGTAGACGGAACCTCAACATCGGAATCGGAATGACCCTCCGATGGGCCCTTATATTCATCAGAATCAGCTCCAGAATCAACTTGCTCGCCAACAAACAAACTTTCATCTTCGGTGTCCTTTTTACCATTAGGGCTTTCCACTTTGCTATCAAAGCCTGAAGAAAGTGCAGAGTTTTCCTCTTCATCACTTGAAATCTCAACTCTTCTGGTCAGGCGACGCCGATGAGTGGATCTTTTGGTGGTTTTAGCCTCAGATTCCACAAACAAATTTTCCCTTGACGTCTGTTCAAACTCATCTGAACTTTCATTTGCATCATCGGCATGTGAAACAAATTCCTGGTCTGACAACTGAGACTGGGAAATGTCATTATCACTTCTAGATTCAACTGCAATTTCCATTTCAGAGTCATCGACCTTTTGAATCTTTAATTCACGTGGCGTTTCAACTTGCGATTCTCTGACAATTTTCTGAGGCTTAGCTTCTGAATCAATGTTTGAATGCGCAGCCGTTTCCTTATCGCCATTCTTCTGGCGATCTGAGCTCTTAGTCTCTTCCTCCTCAGCAGATTCAGCGTCGGAAGATGTGGCTGTTTTATGAAACAGATCGTCTTCGCTTTCTGACTCAATAATATGTCGGGACAGTCGCCTTTTTGCAGGTTTAGGACGGCGCTGAACCGCTGAAGATTTACTTGTAGTCTTTTTGACAGTCTCAACCTCGGATTCAGACGAGCTGAAAGTAGCATTTTCAGCAAGTCCCTGAGACTGTGCTCTAGTTTTAGAAATCAGATCATCTTCACTGTCACTAAAAATCTCAATAACTAAATCTGAGGCCTTGGATTCAGTTTTTCTTCGAGGTTGACGATGATTAGCGGGCTTTGGAGGTGGAGAAGGAGTTGCCAAGCTTTCAGAATCGTTAAAATTAATAACATCTTCCTCAAAGGAATTATCAGACAAGCTAGAAAATGAGTCTGCTCGGATTCTTCTTTGCTTGTGATCATTAGTCCGTGCAGTATGTCTGGAGGTAGCAGCTTTTGGTCGCTTGGGGGATTCGACCTGTTCCTCATACTCAGAAGAAGAATCTGATTCGCTTTCAGACAGACTACTTACACTTCCTACTTCAACAGATTCACTGATATTGGTAACAGCATCATCACCAAATAGAGTACCAACGCGTTTCTTTCTCCTAGCTAAACGATCAGCAGCAAGCCTCTTACGAGACTTTTCAAGCTTCTTCATCCTCCGTCTCATCCTGCGCTGTTCTGTAGTCTCCTCTGGATCACTATCAGACACTGTAGCAGTATTGGCTTTTTCCTCCTGAGCAATTCGAATCTCCCTTAATCGTTTTTGATTTTCACCAAACTCAAGATCAGCTTTTTCTTTGATGACCTTGTTGTTACGGTACTGATCAATAAAAGTCAAAAGGCAGGATTTGAAATCTTTGTGCTTGGAGTTGTCCTTATCAAACATGCCATTAACACGCATGAAATTGCGAAGCTGCTCGACAGACCCAGCAATACTGATCCAACGCGGTGTGTGAGTGAAGTAATTAATTTCGCTAAAGACCCGAAAATCGCCACCAGGATGTTCATTCTGGATAAGCCAGTACAAGCGCCCACGAGAGTCCTTGTGGATTGGCTGCACTCCAGATGCATAAAACTCAGAAAGTTTAGCAGGCTTCTCTTCATCCTCAGGTTTTTTGTCATCATTCTCGTCTTCAGTCGAAACATCAGACGACTCAGGTAGAATCTCAGGTTCCTTATTCTTAGACAAAAACTCTTCAAAGCTTATTTTTAAATCACTATCAGACTCTTCTGATGAGAAAACATGATCACTGATGTAATCAATCTTTTGCGACGTTTTCTTCTTTTGTTTACTTTTAACCTCAGGAACAGTAGTATTAGTCTCAGTGAAAATCTCAGAACTTGATGAAACATTATCGGACTCGGGAAATAAATAAACAGGGCCCTGTTTAGTATTGGTAGAATCAAGGCTGATATTATCACCAAACTTGCTTAAATAGCTGGTAGGAGAGATACCCATTTTAATTAGTTTTGAACGAGCATCGGTTGACATTTTCCTGATAGCCTTGGAATTCTGGAGGGCATAACTCATAATCAAACTAATCATTACAAGTCTCTCATGTAACTCTAGATTTGCAAATCCATTTGAACGCTTGTAGCTACTTGGCCAAATAGATTTGCGTTCAACAGGCCGAAGAACTTTGCTAACAAAATTGAAAACGCTCCACTTGGCAGAATCATAAACAATCTCAATATCATCTGTCGGAAAAGGTTTATTGAATAAAAGTAACAGTAGTCTGGCAACGACACTTTCAAGCTCAGCACCCATAGATTCAGGCTCTTTAAGATCACGTTCAACCTCTTTTGGTGTTAAAAATTTCAAGCCTTTGAACAATGGAGCAAACTGACGTTGAAACATGACAATTTGACCAACCACGGGAGAGTACTCCATCTTCTCAACTACAACCTGAATAGTGGCCAACCCCTTACCAACATGCAAATCTTCAGGAAAAGCTTCCTTATCAGTGGGAATCATGTCTAGCTTTTTGGCAGCAGTTTCCAAAATTTGGAACTCATGTTGAGAAAGTTTCTTAAAATGGCTGGCAATAAATGGTGACTGCTTTGAAACCGAAAATGATACAGTAGGGGCTTTGGAGATTGTTGCAGGGGCAGAAATAGAGTTGGCCAACTGTTCAGAAGAGTTACTTGGGTTATTGGTAGAAACATCTTGGTAGGATCTATCTGATACCTGAGAAGATACCGGCTCTTGAGGTCCAATAAAATTTGTAAGTTGGCGCTGCTGATTCAAATAGAGCAGGTAGGGGGTGATCTTGGCTAAAAGTCTAACATCTGCGATTTGGCTTAATGGGAGCCCACTGTTTAAGGACGATTTTAACATATCTCTCTCTTCTTGGGTAAGATGAGGAATAGGGACTGGAGTTGAAGATATTTGCGATGATTGAGCAGATGCCGAACGGGCAAAAGTGGATTGCGACATATTGATGAAACGTCGCGGATTTTGACTGATTACAGCAGGAGGTAATGGAGTAGTTAAATCATTTACAGCTCCCTGTTGGGGTGACTGGGATTGAGTATGGGAAGAAGATGCTAAGTGGGGTATTTCAGAATATTGCATACTTGAAGTAGGTTGAAATGGCGGGTTGGAAGCTTGAGCGTGAGGCTGGGTATATAATTGTGTAGGTTCTTGTGAAAACTGTTGCGAATTTGGTTGGGAACTAAACAAAGAGTGGGATTGGATGTACTGCTGTAGACCGGGCTGATTGCTGGCCTTGATAGGTTTTTGGAAATTAGTAGTAGAGGGAGTAGTAAGTTCCTGATTACCGGCTACCTGAGATAATTTAGAGTGATCTGCTGGAACTATGGTTTGAGAACTTTGAGGTACACGTGAAATATTACCAACGCTAATTGTGTGTGGAACTGAAATAGCAGTCTTTTGGCTGATATTGGGAGATCCGGATAATGAGCCAGCTACTTGACCAGGTACACCTCCCGTAGTAGATACAGCCGATGAAGCATTAGAGCTGGTACTGGGTGGAGCAGATTCGACACCACGCTTATTATTAGTAGACATAGATTGTTGAAACTGACTGCTACCAGTTTTTGTAGTCTGATGAGCCGTGCTAGGTCCTGGAAGTATTTTTGGATGAATAGTAACTGGTTTTCTTGCAATTGTCTGAGAAGATCTATCAGTTACAAGTGAAACAGGAACCTCGGAAGCGCCCTGTGGCGCAATTGGAGGTCTAGAGGGTAGGACACTCTTAGCTGGGGTTTCTTGGCCAGAAGACTTTCGAGGTAGATTAGCGGCAGTGGCAGGAAGAACCTGATTATTAACCCTTGGTGCCAAAGAATTGACAGAACCATATTCAGTTTGTAAGCCGCTAGAAATAAATCGAGAGCTTGAACTTGCAGGTCGAGGCTGAACTGAAGAACCCATAGTGTCGTTTCCCATAAAAGAAGACATTTGGCGTATCTTTGTAAGTTCTTTTGTAATATGGTTAAGGAATTCTGGAGATGCTGGCACCACGCCATGAGGAGAAGAGACAGAACGAGATTTGGCTGAAGTAGAAGAAGTAATAGAAAAAGTTGGTTGCCTTGTAATGCGGGAAATGACTTCAGGAGAAGCAGACACCACATCAGTAGAAGATGAGGTAGAGTGTGCTGTGGCTGGGCCAGAAGAGCTCATGTTTGTCTGGGGAGAAGACTCAGATACTTCACTTTTTATCTTAAATTTATCACTGCTGGCATCCGAGGAAATTCTTGCTCTTCCTGAACCTGCTGGCAAAGAGTTTGTAGCTGGAGAAGAATCATTGATGGCTTTAATAGTTGATAGACTGGATACAGGACAATTTCGAGTCTGTTCGATTAATTTGGCAACATGCTCTTTACTTTCTTCGGGGGGTTCCTCTGAGCGATTTATGGGATGAAACGCTGATTGAGACCAATTTGTTCTCTGTGTAGGAATATGAGGTTCTGACGATAATATAGTTTGTTAGATTAAAATTGTTTTTTTTAAAAAAAAAACTGTAGGATTGTAACATTGAGCATACCTGTAAGTTCAGAAGTCGAAGAGGTTGACTTAAAAGAGTCACTATCAGCCACAGGCTGTTGAACAGCAGATACTGAATTGTTAGTGATTAGTGAAAAAAATATACATAGTATATATAACAATGATTTGAAATGAACTTACTGGTTTTCTGAGTCGCTGAAGGTTTAAAAGGTGAAGAAATTGAATGACGATTTTCGGTTGTAGGGAAATTCTGAATTGAATCCGCACTTCCCCTAAGCTTAGCTTGAGAAGATGCATTAACATTTTTCAAAGCATTGCTTGGCTGTTGAGGCTTTGATGGGATGGTAGTAGTTGCTGCTTCATTAATGCTACGAAAAGATTGAGAGGAGGAAATTGCTGGAGTTTTCGGTTGACCAGTACTTGCATTTTTAGCAAAAACTTTTGAAGTAACAGGCTTGGACGGAAGAGAATGAACAGGAATTGGGCTGAAATCCTTAGTAGCTGGTTTTGGTGCAGTTCTGTCCAATTGACTAGAGGCTGTCTTGGTAGTCTGCGTTGGTACTGTTCTTTTCAATGGCTTAATCTGGTTCGGCGGTTCTTCATTAGCTTTCGCATTTGGAGATCCCACTTTCGGCAGATCTGTAGGTGATTTGGAAATCTTGGTATTTAAAGATGCTGGTATTTTTGGCAGCGATGAGTTTCCATCATCAGGAGTTCTCGCAGCTGGTGCGGTTTTAGATGCAGTTAAACTATTGGTCGAAGAAATAACAGGAGACCCAGAGACTGTTTTTAAAGGAGTAGATGATATCGAAGATCCAGTGGTTTTACTTGATACCTCAGCGTTTAGTTGGCTTTTCCTTGTTGTGGAGGGTACGGCTGGAGGTGTCGTAGATACTGTTGGAGAAGAAATTACAACAGATGCAGAAGTATTGCTAGGTTGGGTGGATTTTTCTTTAGAAACCTTCAAAGAAGATGATACACCAGGAATATCAGGTTTCTGAATAGGGCCAGAAGCTGCTTTTGGTGCTTTACTGCTGTCTGGCGCGCGGGTGTCTGTAGTAGAAATTTTCGGTCCATTGCTTTTAGTGCCACCAACAGGGGAATCAATAAGAGTTTCAGCTACGCTGAGCTTTTGAGCAGGCACTGAAACCGTTGGAGAGGTCACAAATAAACTCTCATGAGTAGGAGTAGTTTCAGCTGACAGACTTGGAGATTTGTTGAGTGAAGTATCAACAAACCTGGACTTTTGTGTTATAGGACTTCCATTTAATTTTGCTGGTAGAGAAAAAAGGTTTCTAGTTTTCGAATCAAGATGAACTGGATGTGATTTGGTCAGGCTAGATGCTTTAGCTGTATCTGTTTTCGCCAAATTAGTGTCTTTGGGAACCTTGGGATGTTCGGAAGAAGTCAATTTGTGTGCTTCACTAGAAGACTGCTTAGTTGGTAGAGGTGGTATGGCTGATGCTGGATTCTTGGAAACGTCAGTCTTTTTAGTGATTACAGATTTGACAGAAGATACACCGGATTGCCTATCTTGAGAAGACTTGAAAATAGAAGCATTGGAGTTAGCCTTCGCTGCAACTTTATCCTCTGATTCAGTATTAACTGAGTTGGTAGCAAGTGCATTCGATGGCGAATGCTCTAATTCCGTTTTATTGTTTGAATTCCCCGTCAAATTAGACTGGCGAGACAAAGATGCGTCAATCTGAATTGTTTCAGTATCTTTAGTCTTGTCCATATTAGCCTTTAGCTCAGATGTGTGGATAATGCTGTTGTTGCGACTGGACGATGTCTCGCTCGTGTCTGATTTAGATATAGTAGTCGTAGGAGTGGGTATACCGCTATGAGCAGGTTTATTCCCAATCTTGGATGGGCTGGTAATATTTTTCTTGTCGCTGACACCGAGAGTGTTGCTACCTGGTGTCTTTTTCAGCTGCGTGCTGTGATTCTTGGAATCGTCCAATTCTTCCTCGAGGTCAGGCGATTGGTCTTGAAGAAGATCCTGGCTAATAACGCGCAAGTCAAGCTGCTCCAGTCTATCATCTTGATTAGACAATCCTGAAGATGTATCGTTTTCAACATGTTGGACGGTATTTTTCTCAGGGATTATTGAAGTGCGTTTAGGCTTATCCTTTATGCGTTCACTATTGTGTTGAAGATCATTGAACGATTCTCTGCGATCGCTACGTTGAGTAATTGGCACCTTGGAACTCTTGTTCCTCTTTTTCGATTTTTTTTTGTTCTTCCGATCTTTCTTATGTGAGGCTAGATTTGATGTAGTCGAACCCAATATCGAGGACGAGGAGTCCTTGGATTGTTTTTTGTGACTACCTGCGTTACTGTCACTCATTTAAGTCGATTAAAAAACGAACAAAGTAAATACTCGTGTTTAGTTGTTGATGGTGAAGAAATCAACTAAATAAAAGTAGTTTGGTTAGTTAAAGAATTTTTTTGTTGATGTGTTTGATTTGCGTTCACTTGACGCGTCAACGTGTAATGCGAGATTCATACCCAGTAAAAATAGATGAAAGAAAAAAAAAATTTTTGAAAAGCGCGTTAAATGCAATAAACCCGTAAGAAAAGTTATGAGAATAATAGAGAAAGGTAAATGTTATAAGAGTAAGGTAAAATTGACAAGCTAAAATAGGGGTAAAGACTAGGAACTGTCTGGATCGATAAATCGTGATCTGGTTCAGGTCGTGGCCTAGAAAAACTAGAAAATGGGAGAATGGTGGTAACTAAAACATGCCGTTTGAACAAAAGGCAAGCAATTTTTGACACAGGGATAGACGTAGAAAGATGGTAATAAAAAAAAAAACTATGTGTATGTCACGTGGATAATAAACTAACTGGTAAGAAAAAACAAGCTTACAACCACAACGCCAATAACTCCATCTAAAATTTGATGCCCAAAATAGAAAATATAACATGAGCTATGTAATTTTATAACAAAGCTCAAGTCACTAGTTCCAAGTATGAAAGCCTTGAATCCTCGGGTACTGTGGGAACATTGAGCTTTGCAAACCTGTCGTTCTCTTGGTTTTAGTTAGTCCTAGGTCTAGATGAAAAAACCTTTAAACACTGCAGCAATGTTGTTGATCAGAAACATTTAATTATTACAGTTAGTTCAATGAAGTTTTGCAAAACTCTGCCTCAAAATTTATGTTATCAACATCTATGAAATTGACAGTGGTTTTCAAATTTTTACCATATCTCTTCAAAATGTCAAATCCATATGACTTTGGCATTGAAATAAGCAAAACCTGACAGAAAGGCAAATCCCTTTCTCCAGAGGTACACGTAGCTATCTATGCAGGCTCGGCAGCTGGCTAAAAAGAGAATATTTCATTTAGGATATTGTATGGTTTTAGGGAAAAAGTAGAGTGTTGCAGAACTATTGAACTAACTGTACGTATATATACAGCTACATACTTAGCTATCTAAATTTTATAAAAGAAAGATGCTGAAATCATGTTCATCAAATTGGCTATTATGACAGGTTTTTAAATGTGCTCTACAGGCATTTTTTGAGGTGGTCATGCCCAAGTGGTTTGTAACAGTTTTTTATTTACTTAGCAAGTAGATATACACGATGTACATGTTTTATGGCTTCTACACTAAATATGATAATAATGATAATATGAAATCTGGACATTGCCCCAATATTTCAAAGTTATAAAATACAATAAAATAAAATTAAATAAAAAGGATGTAAAACAAAAAAAACCATTAAATTCTGGAACACGCCCCTCCCGATAGGTGCTTGAGATTTTGACATTCAATGGCGCCGAGTTTACCACAGATTCAGCCCGCATGTATAGAGAAATCCATTTAGATAACCACTACAGTCTTTATGTGACTCAGTCAGAAACAAAAATGACAAAACTTTGAAAAGCTTTACTGTTAAGCTAACCATCGGAGTAGATATCATTTACATTGATTACCAAGACTATGAGGATTCCAATGAACCAAAGAGATTGTAATATTAATTGGAACTCAGCTTTAGAAGGCTTGGAGAAGAAAACTAATAGTTTAGTTCAAATCATATATGAATTTATTGATTTTTTTGATAAGAGAACAAGACGTTTTGTAAGAACGATTTATAGACAATTAAGCCACAAAAACCATAAGTTTGATAAGCTTTAAACATTAATGAAATATTTATGAAAATAGCGCCGTACCATTTTTTGGATAGTCCCACAATTGATCTATTCTAATTGTAATGAGGCTTTTTTTATTTTATTTTGTCTTGGGCTTAAATCAAATATTTTCTTTGAGATGTTGAGCTGTAGGATTCAGCTGCCAAACGAAAATATAGTGAGCTCAAACAATGCAATTTTCAGTTTTTGATCCTAAAATCTCACCAATATTGTGTATTATCACTATTACTGTGTCGTACGGTAAATCAAACTGCTGTTGTTGATTTTTTTTTTCAAAAAAAAAAAAAAAAAAAAAAAAAAAAAAAAAAAAAAAAAAAAAAAAAATAAAAAAAAAAAAAAAAAAAAAAATAATATTTTTTTTTTATAAAACAAAAAAAT
>Ga0160505_101055_pt1 | contig 13725 bp, 7 predicted proteins | sample DIDeMG_FD_108225 | JGI IMG/M metagenome (GOLD analysis project Ga0160505, IMG submission 108225) | Enriched chicken feces microbial communities from UW Madison campus, WI, USA - DID2874_E49_Stillage MG | ecosystem: Host-associated > Birds > Digestive system > Large intestine > Fecal ... | reverse complement strand
CGACATAGTCTTCAGAAGAACACCTTTATGCACATTATCAAATGCGCCCTTAATATCAATGGCGAGTATGGATGTAACTCGATTCCAGCTTTGGTTAACTTCAGTGTAGCTTATCAGTTTTGCAAGTGCATCTGCCGTAGAGAAACCATTCCGTCCGCCAAACTGTTGTTTCGGTATGGTATCAACTGTCAGCGATGCTAATCTTTTCTGGACTACCTTCTCAAGTACTTTCCCCAAACAATTGAGTAGAGTAATCGGGCGATAGGATCTCGCTAGCGTCTCAGGCTTATTGGGTTTCCTCAGAATCACCGTCTGACCACTGCGAAAGGCCTTTGGATGGTATCCGATTTTAACACATTCGCGGACACTCAATGAGAATATGCCGTAAAGTCTTGAGTTCACCGCATTCACATTCTTGAGAGTCCTGTGGTATATGGAATCTTTTAAACCACTCTTTGCTTGAGCCATAACCCGTACGGAGCCGGGCTCAAGCACAAAATTGGAATATAGTACAAATTTTGTAAAGTCCCAAGGAATACGAGGAGTAAATTATGAAAAATAAACAATAAATTATTAGGCACTATGGCCGAGCGGTTAAGGCGAAAGATTAGAAATCTTTTGGGATTTTCCCGCGCAGGTTCGAGTCCTGCTGGTGTCGTTTTTTTTTGCGTGCAAAAAAATATTTTTCAATCTTTTTTTTTTATTTTTATTTTCTTTTACATGTTTGTTCATTGTAAATCCAAAGTTACGTTTAGAATGTATCATGAAATATGTCGAACATCTGAGCTTATTGCGCGCGCTGACATCGCTACTTTGCCAGTCTCATAGAGACAAATATTTTGAAATCTCATGTCTTCTTTGTATATCCTTTTGTTTTGTAATTTTGGATGTAACCATTTGATATAAGGACAATAAACTGATTATCTATCTATCTACCTATCTATCTTTATACAACATTATTTAGCTTATTCCGACTTGAATCCTGCATCATAAGCAATGGTCAAAACTCAAAACTCAAATACCTTTGTGTAAATCACATTCACCAAGTTTTATTGCAAATCATGCTTTTTCAGCAGTTGAATTTTGATATCTTATGTAGCTTAAACCCAAACCCTAATATTTGTTTTGGGACAAACCTTTTAAACATAGGTGAAGAAAGCGATTATTTATGTCTGTTCTTTTCATTCTTAAAGTAATATAATCCTCATAATATCTTAGTTTGTGCTGCTCAAAGTACATTGAATATTATAATGTCAAACACCAATATTCGACTAGATATATCAGATCAATTCAACATCGGAAACGACACCAATGAGTCAAATAGTTCTCGTTTACGATCACGACGCGCTGCCTCAGCACCCCAACAAGATCCGTTATCTGAGAGTGAGGTTGATCCCGAACTGGTAGATATGGACAGTGGAGAAGAATATATCGAGGAATTTTCTGATGAAGAATGGCAGGCTCCTTCTAATACAACAAGAGAAGATAATTACTATACAGAAAGCGATAATGAAAACGACGAAGAGGCTGCAGAACGCGTTCGAGCACTCTTCAGCAGTGATGAAGAAGAGTATGAGGATGATGAGAACGAAGCAAATCAATTCTTAGAAGAAGATAAATCATTACAAAAGCAGAAAGAAAAGCGGATAGCAAAAATGGCAAAGTCGCTAGCTATCAAGGATGAAGCAAGAATTTATTACAACTTGGCCATCAAAGAGTACGAAGAAAACCGATTTGGTGATGCAATTGCAATGCTGGAAGAAGCTATTAAGATCGATCCTAACTCCAAACTTCCTTACGTTCTACTTGATGCTATCTACTCAGATATTGGTGATGTTGACAAAGCTTTACGGGCCAAGGTTGCGGCAGCTCTGTTAGACCGAAATAAGGACGATTGGATTGACGTTGCTAGAATCAGTGTGGAGCTTGGAAAGCTTGATCAAGCCGTTGTTTTCTATGAACGAGCCATTGGATTGGATACGTCAGACACAACTATAATGTTTGATTTATTTGAGCTTTTACTCTCAATGAACAAGCTAGAACAAGCATGTACTTTGATGAAAAAAATCCATGACATTCACCCCGCAAATCCAGAATATACCAACAGACTTGGTCAGGTTTATATGTTGCAAGGTCAGCTGCAAGATGCTGTGAATCTCTTTGAGAATATTTTGCAACAAAATAAGGAGAGCTCATTTATTGATCCTGAAATCATTCAACCATTTGGATGGTCAGAATTAAATTCGCTGGCAGAACTTTACTACAAGCAAAAAGCATGGCACAAAACTATACGCGAAGTAAAGTCGATAGCTCGATGGATTCTTGAACGAAAAGACGAAACTTGGTGGGAAGATCAAAATGATGATGCAGAGTTCGATGAAAGACGGCTCGAGATTAAGCGGTCTGATAAAGGTAAATTACGACTTGACGAACCGGAAAAATATGAACTGCCACTAGATATTCGTGTAAAACTTCTACTCTCTCGACTGCAGCTTGAAAATATTGAGGAAGCTAAGCATCATAACAGATTTTTACTGGAAGCCGATCCGCACATATATCTTGATCTTTTTTGGGAGGTAGGAACGACATTTATGAATTGTGGATACTACGAATTAGCTCTCGAACTGCTATTCAAGTTGCTTCAAACCGATAACACTGCATCGGAACTTTTATTGGCAATTGGTAAATGTGAGATGGGTATTAGAAACTGGGATGAGGCAGAAAAGTGGTTTAGACTCGTTATTAAGCACGACCCTTACAATGTTGAAGCACTGGTTGGTCTTGCTGAAACTTGCTATGCCCTTGACCGTGATGAAGAAGCCCGAAGTTTGATTGAAGAAGTTCAACTGGTCAGAAATGAAATTAAAGAAAAAGAGCAGATGAAGGTGCATCAAGACCGTCCTGCAATAGATGATTCCAGTCTTTACCAGGAAACTGAAAGATCATCAGGAACGCGCAAAATACCTTCGAGAGCTGAAAAGAAACGTGCTGAAGCTGAAGCTGATGCCATAGTTGAAAAGAGCTTTAGAGAACTACAACGTTATTGGACTCAAATTGCTTCCAATATTAATAACATGGTTGCTGTGACAGAATGGACGCAGATTGCTAACACTCTGGTTAATATCTTTCTTTCGGTGAAGCGCTTCTATTCCAGGCACGGTTCTAGACTAACAATTTTTCAGCGCGGCGAAGATGCTGATATTTACGCTCGTCTTGAAAAATTGTCATTGAGTATTAAAGAAAACGAAATTGATTCAGAAGCTGATAGTGGCGGAGTTATCAAGGCCTTTAGAGGACTTCCCATTGATACGTGGTTTGATATTTTTATGCAGGTATGGTTTCATGATTTACATCTCTATTGGCAACAATATACTAACACTTTTTTAGTATGCACTTTTGCTTGCTGCTTATGACTCTGCAGCTAGTTCTTATAGGGTTTTGAACGCTGCTAAAAATGTGACAATTTTTAACACACCCACAAAGCTTGGGATTATCAAATATGTCAACATGTCTTGCTCATACCTAGCAAACGACCCTATTATTTCCAATGATTTAACTAGACAGGTAATGGTTTCAAACCAGTTTGTTAATGATACTTACAGACTTCATTCTAGTTTGTTAGCATCTGGCCACGCTGCAACGGAAGTATTTAGGTCACCAAACTCCCTCAAATACTTTATGAGACAAATCAAAGGTGCAGATTCAGTTATTCAGCAGAAACCCATAAAAGGAGCCGTATCTCTTACTAAAGAACACAAATTTAAGGATATGAGTGCAATTTTGTTAACTCTCTACGGTAACATGCATCTTTTAACTAAGAGTTACAACTCTAGTTTGAGTTACTTACTTAGAGCGTACAAAATTGCACCTAAGGAACCTCTAATTTTGTTATCTCTTGGAATTGCTAACATTCATCGTGCCCTCCAACGTCAATCTTTGAACAGACACTCACAAATCCTACAAGGATTCAGTTATTTACTTGAGTACCGCGACGTTCGTACCGAAGATGCCAAGGTTATCCAGAAAATGCTCCAGCAGGATGTTGTGATGGGAGGCACTGAGGAAGCAGAACGTTCTGATTCAACTGAAATTCTTTGGGAACTGCAGGAGATTCACTATAATTTAGGTCGGTCGTTCCAAACACTTGGTCTTTTCAGTCTCGCTACTCATCATTACAACAAGGTTCTCGACGATTTCCCAGATACTGACGGCTTTGAGTTTAATTTGAAAGCCCATGCAGCATATAACCTGCAGTTTATCTATGTTATTAGTGGCAACTCAAAGCTGTCGAGGAATTATGTCGATAAATACTTGACAATCTAAATTTTATATCATTGGTTTAATAATGCCTCGAATATGGGGTTTAAATTGGCTTAATCCGCCGGATAGGGGTTAAAAGGCGCCATTATCAAATGCATGTTCATGTGGCCACGCCCCAGTGGCACTATCTTAAATATTGCGTGACTAGACACTGTTTTTCCAGTGCAGGCGTTTCTCCTACAGGGCTACATGCCATTGTAACGAGGGACCTATAAGAAAGAAGATGGTTGGATATAAAACTATATACAATCGAATAAGAAGACTACTGAGGACTTCCAACAAGGAATACGAAGTGCCATAAGTTAGCTGTAGACAAAGGATCTGATTAGGGAATTATTAATCATATTCTTAATGAATATGGTTCGAAGAATCCCCGGAAGTACTCCATGAATTTTATTTAACAATTGAGTCAGGAGGAGATACATAGTCAGCTCAGGCGGCTATGTTCCTCGCCTATTGATAATAAGGAACGGAAATAGGAAAAAGATGCCTCCACAGATAACTTAATATGGTAACTTAAAAGTAAATTTAATTCATGGAGAATTCGGCGCCATCGAACGTCTGAACTTATTACGCGCGTTGACACCGCTACTTTGCTAGTCTCATAGAGACAAATGTTTTTGAAATCTCATGTCTTCTTTGTATATCCTTTTGTAATTTTGGATGTAACCATTTGATGTAAGGACCATAAAACTGATTATCTATCTAAATAAATGTAGGCGTTGTCTCAAGGGTTAGATAACATGAATTGAGCAGACTTGCTAGACAGAACATAATATAGATAAAGCGTACGGTAATACTTCTATGGGGCTCTACAGGTAATATACCATGTTAACGTGGGTACATTATTGGATTAAAGAAGACTAAGACATGGAATATCATTGGCTGTAAAGGATCGATAGACTAAAGATCAGGAAACCTATTAAGAGCCAATCGTAACTGGGGTTATGAATCCCTGGCTCCGTCACAACTAAGGTGCCATTTGAAACATAAATACCCGAAAGTAGCAAAAGCTGAAAAGAAAAAAAAGATCAACTTTAAATATAACATCACGCGGGTCCTTTTTGTTAAATTGTAATTGGCTGAAATAAGACATCATGCAACTAGTCTATTTTTTGGTAACGACCCAAATCTTTTCCTGGCCTCAATATGAAAAATAATTTCTTTTAACAGGGTTTCTCAAAAAATACAGGCAAATGGTGTTTGAGAACTGTTATTTTCTCATACTGCGCATGTGTGAACTTTGATTTAGTAGCACCAACATTTAATAACTTCAATACCAGTCATAAAATAAAAAGATTTTCTTTTTCAATTTCCAACAATTTTTTTTTTGAAAGTTAGCCACGTCTTTTCGTATCAGAAAAACTACAAATTCAGCAGTCTTATAAAATTTTTGTGTAGGTGCATAGGGTGAGAGCCAAGAAAACTCTCTTTTTTGAGGCTGATCCTCCTAATTTGATGGTCATAATCATATCATGTCTAACCTAATTATGAGTGTTATAACCTGATTGCTTTTATTCATGCACTTGAGGTTATTGCATTAGTACCAAAATGAAAGTATTTCTTTTTGTGTTAGTGGAAAACATATAATTGGTACCACAAAATAATCATGACCCAAAGTTCTAACATTGCTTTTTTTTAATTGAAGTTGTGCAACCTGAAATGTTTCTTATTTAGGAAAGCATCTAGAAAGATACTGATTCATGTATCTTACATAATGGCTCAATTTCTTTTATTTTTTTTTATTTTTTTTTTCTTCGAAATTTTTGTCCAACCAATTCAGCGTTATAAAATACTTTGCTAAATCTCAATTATTTACCGTGCAAGTTAATAATAGAAAATTTTGTCAACTTTTTTTTTCTTTCTCTTCTCCATTAATTTTTTTTCACTGTTTTGCTAGCCAACAACAGCGTCTCTCTACTAGGCATTATGGATGAAAGCAAAAAGTCTGCTTCCACGGCTACCCCTAAGAAGCGAATCAGAAGGGCTCATACCAAATCACGAACAGGATGTCTGTCTTGCAAAAAGCTTAGAGTTAAAGTACGTGTTTATAACTTTTTTTTTTCTTAACACTCTAGTACATTCTTTTCAGAAAATTTTATTTTCACAAATTCTAATATCTGTTTTAACAAGTGTGACGAAGCCCATCCAACATGTTATAATTGTATCAAAGGCAATCGGAAATGTGAGTACAAGGTTCAGGGTCCTCCGCCGCCAATTGACACGGCCAATATTTTTATTACCAACCCTCAGTCTTACGAATTGGCTCTTGCTCAGGGAAAATCGCCGGTATCATCCTATTACAATCCGCCACCAACACCAACATCAAAAAAATCATCAGTAACATCGGGCAGCTCGACCTCGACTTCAAAAACTTCTATATCTTCGGCCAGTAGCCGTAGCAGCAGTAACAGTTTTGCAACCAACTCACAGTTTATACAGCATTTCTTCCCGCAACAACCCTCATTCTCATCATTCCCTGTTTCTCAACCCCAGTTTCACGAGCAACATTTACAAGAGCATGAGCAACCTAAGCATCGATACCCTCAGCAGCCGATTTCCCAGCAGTCTCCTTTTTCTGCCAACCGCATTATTTCACCCCAGCATCCAATCCCTCATCAGCCGATCCAACTTCCCCAGCAGCAAGGGTATCCATCACCGGCACCCCAGAATTCTATGGTAATGGATTACAACACCTATAACTACCAGCAATACTATCAACCGTCTTTCTCAACGGTGGTAACTTCCACTACCCACCCTAATTGGCCACTTAAATTTCAGGAGTTAATTAAACACTACCAAGACCAGTCTTCTCGATTCACGCCCTCGTTTCCCTATTTGCAATATCTTTGGCGCGACTATGCACTAGGTCTTTCCGCAAAGCATCCATTTTTGGGTACTGCAATTTGTACTTTTGCGTCTTTGCATCTTGATTTTAATACCCAGCCTTTCTCTCCCTCATCTTTATCCCTGGAGCTCTACGAACAAACTGTAGCGCAATGTAGTGCCATGAATGTTGATGAAACTAACTTTGAAGCGTTATATTTTGCAACCTCGCTGATATGGCTCTGTTCATATCGCCTTATTAAAATGGTTCCATTTTATCGACGAGTCCAGGATCTCAGCTCTCCGACTGATATCATGTCTCTTTATAAAGGCCCGCAATCCATTCTTGTCTCTTTTAAAGCTCACTTGCCAACATCACCATTAAACAAGCTGATGATTGGTGCTGGCTCTGGCAGTGAATTTGACAATAATCCACTTTTGCTTGCACCAGTAAATATTCTAGATGATCTCTTAATATTAGCTTGCTTGACAGCAAATTTGGAATCCCCGTCTCAGCAACCAGTAACCATTGCTCAGCATTTAGAGACCATTAGATCTGGACAGCATTCGCCACCACCGCCAATTGATGAAATTTATTCTACAAGCTCTGGCAGTGGATCAACTGGAAACTCGAGTTACTACCAATATTACGTAGCTTACTACCAAGCAATTAACTCCCTCAAGTATTGTGTTCGTCAAGCTATTACTTTGAGCGATCTGTCTAAATTGCATGAGTGGCCACAGGCTGTTAACGCTGAGTATCTTGCCTTATTGCGTACATACGAGCAAAATCCGTTTGCCCTCGTGATTCTTAACTACTTTCTGGTCATGTTGCTTTTCATGTCGCATCCGTCAATGTTCTGGTTACACGAACGCCTACTTTATGAGATTCGGAGTTTGTCGCAGCAGCTTTCTGAGCAGTCTTGGGGTTCTGTGCTTGAATGGCCTAACATGGTGCTACAGACAGTTGAGATTCAGCAGCAAATGAAGGACGAGCCGTTGGGAGTGCTCATGTTCAAGCAAATGGTTCAGTATAGATTGTAGATGTGCCTTCATATATCATAGAATAGATTTTGGTTTTTTTCAATCGCATTCTTTCTTTTTCATTAAACGTTTTTATTTACCCTAGGTAGTAAATATATATATAAATATATTAAAATTATCAGGATATTGCTCTGTTGCACAAAAGTCACCAGGCAGTTGGAAAAATTTGCTGGAAATAGAATGTATAGCAGTTTGGAGCAAAGGTTTTTTTTTTTTTTTTTTTTTAACCCAAAAAACCATTTTTTTGCCCCGGCTTTTTTCAAATCTTCCAAATTTTTTTATTAAAATATTATTTTATTATAAAAAAAAATTAATAGTGTTTGAAAAATTTTTTTGAAAAAAAAAGTAAAGAAGTTTGGGGGAAAGGTTTTTTTTTTTTTTTTTTTTTAACCCAACGAACCCTTATTTCGCCACCGCGATTTTCAAACCTACCAAATTTCTTCAATCATAGCACAGCAGCTCGTGGTATGTATGTCTAACAAACGGAAAAGAACAAAATCAGCAGCTGAGGGAACAGCATTATCATCAACATCGGGGCCTCGTTCGTTTGATTACCATGTGCGAAAGCGGCCTTCCTTGGCTGATAGAGGTCGCAATAATGCTGAGCTAAATTATCAGTCAGAGTTAAATTACAATGATGGCGATGATAACTCGTCTTCTCGCCCACCACCAGCTAGAACTGTGAAGAGCTATGGTGAATTGAATTATGGCGACTTCTCAAGAGATCCGGTGTCTACTTCACGACAACAACAGACTCTACAATCATACCAAGACAGTAACTCTAATCAGAGTGTGGCTCGACCTCAGGAACAGGATCCGGCTCAACCTAAACTGTATTCTGGCAATCATGATCTTATGAATAACCCAAACCAAAAAAATTCAGTTGTGGAAACTCTAGATGCGAGAAATATGGAAAACGCTAGGGCAACAAGGAAAATACTACCTTACGACGACGCTTTTATTGGACAATCTGATCCGTCGCAGCTCACTAATGACGACCACAACAAAGACAAAGAGGTAACAGGGAATGAGGAAGACGGCTACTACGACGATTTCGAGGAAGATGAGGTGAACTATTCCAACAAACAGTATACTTCGGGGCCATTAGACCCCCATTTTGGGCAGCGATCAGCATTCCCCATTGGTAGGCTGACTATCATTCAGTCTGATTTATCGACTCCGCCGGTAAACGTTGCGGACTATCTTGCGCGAGTACAAAAAGAGGCCAGCGAGATTCCTGCAGTGACCCGCGTGGCCAAGTCTTCTAGTAGTAATCAACCAGAGGTTACTAACCAGAGCCACAGTAAAACCTGTGGATTTGGCTACGAGGACACCATGAAGATTGATTCTAAATGGTATCGCCAGTTTGTGAAAGCCACGTTCCCCGCAACCCGGGCGCGTTTGTTACTACATTCAGCTGCAGGAAAGGGCCCAAAGTCAACCACTCATAAGGATCTGCCACAGAGTCTGGTTGATTGGCGTAAGCACTTGCTCACCCATTCACCATCGTCGCTCTTCCTCCGCGCTTTGCCACATAGTGTTCTTTTAACACTTTTTCAGTACGCTTGCAAGTGGACAACAACCAATATGCCTCCACAGCTGTGTAGTTGGATATATGGTATGCTTGTGGTGCTGCCAGACACTTTGGATGGTCAGGAAGTCTCGTTGTTGCGGCGCTTGGCCAAAAAGTGTATTGCAGTGCATATGAAGCAAGACCATCGACCGACAATTCAAGTGGAGTGCTTCCTTAAATTTACTGTCAGTGTTGTGGCAGGGATCTACGCACAGTCAGATTTGATAGAACTGGTCTAGCTATGTTCAAATTAACCTACAAAGCCATTATGGTATCAACAGAATATGTATATCTTTTTACGATCAAACCCTGTCGCCTGGCAGGAGAGACCACATAAATTAAATGAAACGAATAAATAAATTACTGTAATATATGGATTGGATATTAGTTTTTCTTCGGTCCAATAGCATTAAGACGCTCCAGCTCACGCTGGTGCGCTTCCTGTTGCTCTTTCAGACTGGTACTGGCCTGGGCTTGGGCCAACACCGTTTCCTTGCTTCGAGAGTATCCATCCCATTGGACTTCGCGTGCTTGCTTTTTTCTGGCCCCCTCTTCATCATCCTCGTTACTATCAGTGTCGCCGTTCCTACCGGACAACTCGCTGGCCAGACGCTTGACAGTGGCTGCAGCTTCTGTACTCGCTAAATTAGATGTCGCTTGACGGGAGTCCGAGAGCGCTTTTTGCTCTTTCCACTTTGGATCAAGAAGAGTAATCCGTACATGCTCGTCATATTTAGACTCTGGAATCATTTCGCCGGTGAATTGCGATTTTATCATTCGTTCCTGTTGAGCACCCTTTTTAAGCTTGCTCTTAAGGCGGCTAGTACCAGCAGATCGAATCTTCATATTATCAGGGATGCCACCGCTGTTGATGTCCTTAGCTTGCTGGCGTCGCTCCCTCTGTTCAAGGCGCTCTTTAATTCTCTGCTCTTCAATCTCTGCTTCTTTATCTCTAACACTCGGCACACCAGAAGCAGGTGGTTCAACGATGTTTTCCTCCTTTTGCTCTTCTCTGACAGCAGCAATAGGTCTTGCAGGCAAAGATGCGGGGGGCTCTGGCACAAAGTCTGGTGGCGCCTCTTCAATTCGCAAAGAGCCAACCTTCTTCTGCTCCAGCGTGGCAAACTGCAGTTGTGCCAGAGAAATCGGGGGCGGAAGGTTTACTTTGTTATCAGCATCCGTAAACTGAATTGTTTCCACTACCACAAAGTCGTGCCAGTCGATCTGGGCGTATGCGATACGTTCTTCCTCGGCTTGCTTTGACTTCTTGCGAGCCTCTTCAAGTTGATGCGCTTGCCATTCAGCGCGAATTCGCGCTTTGTTGATTACAGAGTAAGGGTCAACACTGCCTGTCTCAACCTTTTGAAGCAACGCAGGAGATGGCGAGATGGTTTTCTTGTACTGCTCAACCAGATGGTTAAAAATAGGAAATAAGCTGTGCGTAGGCTTGAGAAAATCAAACTGAAAATTTTTGGCCTCGCGGTGAGAAATAGTTTTAAGCAGCTGGTTGCCGTTCCGCGCTACATAGAGGGCAGTCAGCTTGATTACATCGTAGTCCTGTGCTGACATGGCTGGGAGCTTGAAAGAGAATTCGGTCGGGTCGGGCTTAGGCAGATCGTCCAAGTTTGCAGCAGCTTTTGCAGTACCATTGGAAGCACCGCCATCCTCTTCAATCTCAGCACCACCGTTACGGCGCTCAGTAAGTCTCCACTCGTAGTATGCTCGGTATGGGTCCTCAAACCGAAGGAAGCTGAACTTGCTATTGGATTCCTCCTTCTGTTGGATCCGCTCCTCGAACGTGGGCCCGTTTCGCACAACGTATCCCACAGTTTTTTCGACAATAGATCGAACCTCCGGTGGCGGCAAAATGACACCCTCGGGGACAGGAGTTCCTGCAATAGTGTTTTGGGTCGTAGCCATGGCGCTTTTTTGCTTCTGTTATGGGTGATGGAGGGCTGTTCATGTCATGGTTCTAAACGGAGAAAATTTAGTAGTAGCGGCAAGGGCTAGGGTTTTCACCAAAGATGTTCTCAATCAGGCACAAAATGTTGTTTTTTTGCGAAGTCGTAGTTTCCAGCCCATTAACCTGCCCTATCCATGGACCCTGTTCAAGGAGATCAAAAATTTACAAAAATTACCAGCAAAATACTCTCGTCATATTCATTGCTATGAAGGTTATAACTGGTATAGAAGAACTGGGTGCATTAAACTGTAAGTGCCGCTTCTTTTCTCTTTCCCTATTATCTCAATTTTCCACTTCTGACGCCCTTTAGTGCTCGAATTCAACTTACCAACACCAGAGGAGCCCTATCCAGCACCGCCTAAATCGTCAGTATTTGGTGCAGAGGGTCGCTCTAAATACATCCAGAAGGTCATATTTTGCAAGCTCAATGAGCACGAAGAATATGTGAGTAGCCTATACAAGGGGATCATTGTGATCTTAATACTTCCACCTGATTGCGCTTACTCCTGTTTACTAACTATGGCCTGTTTTTGGCTGCATTGATATTAGATCACCGTGGCGCGGAAAGGCGGTATCATTCAAATGTATGATACTAACACCCTCCAACTCCACAGAGAATGGAGAGGTGCATCCAAAACACCTACGGACGCTATCGTTGGCCTTGAGTTTGCTCACAACCGGCTATACTCCTGCAGCGCTCAGGGCCGGCTAGTGGTGCGCAATCTTAAAGATAATGACGGGGAGTTCAATTACTGGCACTCGAGCATCAAGGAACCCATAAGTGCATTTCGGGTGCATCCATTACAACAAGATGTAATTGCCACGGGCGGCAAAGATAAAGATCTTGAGGTCATGGAGCTGTATAACAACCATGCCGATATGCGCAACTTTGGTGAGACACGGTCGCACTGGATTTTACAGGCATTGCAGGCGGACGACTCGCCCATCCACCAACGGGTTCGGACAAAATGGTATGCGAAGACAGCGCGATATAAAATAGGCAGCAATCGTTACCACTACTCCAATGATACAAACGGAGATGTTTACATCGACCCGGCGGGCCAGTATCCTATATGGATCAGCGGCATCCAGTTTTTGAATCTAAAGCAACCACAAAGATTGGGCTGGCGGATAGCAACTACGACAAGGTACGGCTATATAAATATCTACGAGACGTCGATATCACGACTGTGTGTCTTTTCCGTGCTGGCGAGTAACTACCCTCTAGTAAACCTCTGGTTTGGCGGCAACGAACATGAGCTAATATACACAGACTCTCAGTATGGGGTGGGTGTGTTTGACTCTGTATCTGGAAAGCTGCTGAAGATGAAAGGTGAGGCTGGGAGCAGCTTGGTACATGTACATGCCATGTACCGAGAAGCCAACAATAACGAATTATTAGCATTTCCAGAGGTGACAGGGCCGCGGATAGGTGGCCTTCAGAAAACAATGGTCGAGAGTGACCTAGAGGAAGAAATTGACGACGAAGTCGACACTAATACTACTATTAATAATGCCACTACTATTACTACTACTACTACTGAATCTACCATTTTAACTACACCAATAGCGGAAAATGCTAATGATAACGATATTACTATGGTTTCTCCATCAATTATGAAACCATTGCTTGTTTCAGGAGGCTTTGACGGACACCTGCGGGTATACGACCTTGAGGCTGCAAACATGGTTGCAAAAGTGCGCACACGAGGCAAAGTCTCAGGACTATGGGTGATAGATGCAGCCAACAGCAGTTCTAAACGGCGACGATCACTAAGCGATCCAGAATCGGCCAAGTTTGTCCTGGGCTGTGCTGAAGAAGAGGATGAAGAGCGTGAAACCAAGCGGGCTCGAACCGAGACCGACGTGTGTATGGAATAGCATAATGATTTTTTTTTTCTATTTTTTTTTCTAATTTTTTTTTTTTTTTTTTTTTTTTTTTTTTTTTTTTTTTTTTTTTTTTTTTTTTTTTTTTTTTTTTTTTTTTTTTGTTTTTTGT